>PJTY01000914.1_pt1 | contig 12408 bp, 10 predicted proteins | sample 1512121 | NCBI WGS metagenome assembly PJTY01 (sample SAMN08177680, study PRJNA422409) | Soil metagenome, whole genome shotgun sequencing project. | isolation source: Soil enriched (2) on filter paper: alkali lignin treatment | place: USA: Madison | collected 2015-01-15 | reverse complement strand
GTTGTAGATGAACCGGGTCTGCGGCGAGTCCAGGGTGGCGAGCAGGCCGATGATCGAATCGTAGGCGTTCTTCTCGCGCGCGGACAGCTCGCCGTACTGCTTGGCATCGCCCTTCATGTCGACCTCGTCCGGGATCCAGAAGTTGGTCGACAGCTCCTTGTATGCCCGATAGAACGACGGGTACGGGATGTCGTTCCAGTTGAGGATGCCCGAGGTGGTGCCGTTGATGATCCCGGTGGAGCGGTTGGGATGGCGCGGCTCGAGGATGCGGATGCGTTCGAGCGGCGTGGCAGTAAGCGGTGCGGTGGCGGACATGTACTTTCTCGTGTTTCGGGCCGCCGCGCCCCTGCGCAAGGAACCCGCGGCGACGCACCTGTCTGGAGGAAAGCCCCCTGAGTCAGGGGGCGCGCCGAAGGCGCGGGGGTGTGGGTGCTCGTGAGCCGGGGCCCAAGGTTCGCAGAGCGAACCTTGGGGAGCTGCCAGCGCGAATGCGCTGTCAGCTCGCACACCACTCGCACTCGGCGATGTCGATGTCGTTGGAGCGCACGTAGTAGGTGGTCTTGATTCCCTCGCGCCAGGCGGTCATGTGCAGTTCCAGCAGCGTGGACGCGCGGATGGTCGACGGCACGTACAGGTTGAAGCTGATGGCCTGGTCCACATGCCGCTGGCGGCGGGCGTTCTGGCGCACCGAGGCGAACTGGTCGACCTTGTAGGCGCCCTTCTCGTAGAACGGCCAGGTCTCTAGCGACAGCCCCGGCGCGGCGACCGGGCGGCGGAAGTCCTTCTTTTCCTCGTAGTAGAACGCCGAGTAGATCGGGTCGATCGAGGCGGTCGAGCCGGCGATCTGCGCGGTGGACATGTTCGGCGCCACCGCCAGCAACCAGCCGTTGCGCACGCCATTGACCGCAACCTGCGCCGACAGGTCCAGCCACTGCGGGCTGTTGTATTGGCGCTCGCGGAAGTAGGCGCCGGTGTGCCAGTCGCTGCCGGCGAAGGCCGGGTAGGTGCCCTTTTCCCTTGCCAGCTCCATGGACGCCTGCACGGTCAGGTAGTTGATCCGCTCGTACAGGGCGTCGCTGTAGTCCTCGGCGTCCCTGGAGTTCCAGTGGATGCCCTTCTGCGCCAGCAGGTGGTGCCAGCCGAAGGTGCCCAGGCCGATCGCGCGGTACTTCTGGTTGGTGATCGTGGCCTGGGGCACCGGCAGGTCGTTGAGGTCAATCACGTTGTCGAGCATGCGCACCTGGATCGGGATCAGGCGCTCGAGCACGTCCGTGATCAGGTCGCCCTGGCCTTCCTGCGGCAGCACCGCGCGGCCGAGGTTGATCGAAGACAGGTTGCACACGACAAAGTCGCCGGCCTGCTTGGTGGTGACGATCTGGTTGCCGGAGATGATCTCCTGCATGAGCCGGGTCGGGCTCATGTTCTGCAGGATCTCGGTGCACAGGTTGGACGAGTACACCATCCCGGCATGCTTGTTCGGATTCTTCCGGTTGACCTCGTCGCGGTAGAACATGAACGGGTTGCCGGTCTCCAGCTGGCTGACCATGATCCGCTTGAAGATCTCGATCGCCTTGACGGTCTTGCGGCCGATCCGCTCGTCGTTGACGACCTCCTCGTACTTCCTGCGGAAGGTGCCGTCGGGATCGCCCTTCTTCTCGTCGTAGAAATCCTGCAGGTACCAGCCCTTGACCCGCTTCACCTCGTGCGGATCGAACAGGTACCAGTCGCCGCGGCGCTCCACCGCCTCCATGAAGATGTCGGGGATGCAGACCGAGGTGAACACGTCGTGCGCGCGCAGGCGCTGGTCGCCATTGTTCAGGCGCAGGTCGAGGAAGGCCTCGATGTCGCGGTGCCAGATGTCCAGGTACACCGCCACCGCGCCCTTGCGCTGGCCCAGCTGGTCCACCGACACGGCGGTGTTGTTGAGCTGCTTGATCCACGGCACCACGCCGCCGGAGGAGTTGGGCACGCCGCGGATCGCCGCGCCCGACGAGCGCACATAGCCAAGGTAGGCGCCGACGCCGCCGCCGCCCTTGGAGACGCGGGCGATGTCGGTGTTGGAGTCGTAGATGCCCTGCAGCGAATCGTCGACGGTGTCGATGAAGCACGACGACAGCTGGCCGCCGATCTTGCCCGCGTTCTGCAGGGTCGGGGTGGCCACGGTCATGTACAGGTTGGACAGCGCCCAGTAGGCCTCGCCGACCAGCTGCATGCGCCGCTCGCGGCTGCCCTTGCCCGGGCCGGCCTCGTTCTGCATCAGGTACAGGGCGATGGTCAGCCAGCGCTCCTGCGGCAGCTCGAACACGCCGCGCGAGGTATCGGTGGCCAGATAGCGGGTGGCCAGCAGGTACAGGCCGTTGTAGGCGAACAGTTTGTCGCGCTCGGGCTCGATCATCTTCCCGGCTTCCTGCAGCTCCTCCTTGGAGTAGGCACGCAGGATGTCGTTGGAATAGACGTTGCGGTCTGCCAGCGACTCCTGCAGGCCGACGTAGGACCCGTACTTCTGGTCGGCGTCATAGAAGCGGTTGCGGCTGGCGCGCTTGTACAGGCGCCGCAGGTACAGGCGCGCGGCGAAGTACTCCCACTCCGGCGCGGCCAGGTCGACCCGGGCCTCCGCCTCGCGGATCAGATGGTCGACCAGGTCGTCGGCATTGACCGCCTCCTTGCGCTCGACGAAGCCGAACACGCTGCGCTTGTAGTCGGCCACGTCCAGCTGCGGGAATTCGGCGTGGACGGCGTCGATGCTGCGCTCCAGGCGCGCGCGATCGAACGGCAGGCGGCGGTTGCCGGCCTCCTTGGTGATCCAGGTGGTGGCCTGGACCGGCGAGGCCTCCGGGGCCGCCGTGGCCGCCGGAGGGGTCGGTACGACCGCCGCGTCGGGCGTGTCCGTCGCGGGCCACGGGGCCACGGGGGCGGGGCTGGCCGGCGCCACGGGAGCGGCCAGCGTGGAAGTGTCCTGGGACGTCATGCGCATCCTCCGTTGTGATGCACGGCACGACCCTCCCTCGGGGTCCATGGATCCGGTGCAGGCACGGAGGATGGAAGTGCGGCGTCGCAGGGCCCGCGACGCAGCACGGCTGCGGGGGCTCCTGTTCCGCCAGTCCTCCCCCCTCCGGGGACGCGCGACCGGCACCGCGCGCTGTGCTTCGCGCGGCTGTCGGCAGGTCTTCGGACTTCCGGACATGAAGGCTGTGCCTTCGCCTACTTCCGCCGCTTCCCGGGCGGTCGGCCCAGTGCGTGGTGCGGGTTTGTTCCCGGTTACCGCTGCGGGGCAGTGCCGGATTCGCCTTGCGGCCCACCGGACTTCCCTTTTAAACCGGCGCCAGGCGCCGGTACCGACCGGCACAAGATAGTGGGCAGACGATCACCTGGTCAACCATATGTTGTGGTGCGCGGCCGCTGCATACACGTGACGGGCGCCGGCCATGCCCGGTCGTTGCCCGGTCGGCGTTCTGCGAGACTGCCGCCCATGCATACCCGCCTCCAATCGCTGTGCGGCCTGCTGGTCCTGGCAGGCGTCGTCCATTTCGGCGTCGCCGCCGCCGCGGTGCAGCTGCTGCGGGGCGACTACGCACCGGCGCAGGCACCATTGAGCCTGTACCTGTCCGGCGACTATGGCCGCTGGCTGCAGCTGGCCTACTACGGGCTCGCCGCCGCGGTGGCGACGCTGGGCGTGGCACTGCAGCGCTCGCTCGATCCGGGGGCGCGCTACGCGCTGGTGCCGGTGCTGCTGGGATGCGGCGCGGTGGCGCTGGCCGTGACCGCCACCTGGCCGGGGCCGGCACCCGGGCATCCTGCTACCCCGCTTGGCGAGCTGGTCCATGGCTGCGCGGCCATCGCCAGTTTCCTGTGGGTGGGCACCGCGATGCTGCTCCAGTCCTGCGTGCTGCACCGCGACCGCCAGTGGCGCGCAGTGGCCGTCCCCGCGCTGGTCCTGGCGATGCTGGCCTTTGCCGGGCTGTGGCTGCACGCCCTGTGGCGCGACCTGCCCCGCGGGACCTCGCAGAAGGCGGTGATCGCCCTGTACCTGGCGTGGCTGGGGCTGGCCGGGCGGCAGCTGCTGCGTGGCGCCCGGCACGGGCGCGACTGAGCCGGGCTTCCCGGCATGCCGCATGCCGCGCCGCCCCGGCAACGTATCAGGCGCGGTGGGCAGTTCCCAGGTACTGCGCGCTCTGCATCTCGATCAGGCGTGAGGCGGTGCGCTCGAAGGCGCCCTGCAGGCGATGGCCGGTGTACAGCCGCGTCGGCAGCGCGTCGGCGGTGCAGACCAGGTTGACCTGGCGGTCGTACAGTTCGTCGACCAGGTTGACGAAGCGCCGCGCTGCGTCCTCGTTGAGCGCGTCCATCACCGGGATGCCGCCCAGCAGCACCGTGTTGAACTCGCGCGCGATCTCGATGTAGTCGGCCGTGCCGCGCGGGCCCTCGCACAGCGCGGCGAAGTCGAACCAGGCGATGCTCTTGCCGCGCCCGCGCACCGGGATCTTGCGCTCCTCGATCTCGATGTTGCCCCCGGTGGCGCCGGCGCCGCCGCTGAGTTCGCGCCAGCGCTCGCACAGCCAGGCGTCGGCACCGGCATCCAGCGGCGCGCGGTACACCGGCGAGCGGGTCAGCGCGCGCAGGCGGTAATCCTCCTGGCCGTCCGAACGCAGCACCACGCAGTGCTGCTGCAGCAGGTCGATGGCGGGCAGGAAGCCGGCCCGCTGCAGGCCGTCGCGGTAGAGGTTCTCCGGGGCGGTGTTGGAGGTGGTCACCAGGGTCACGCCCTCGGCGAACATCCGCTCCAGCAGGCGCGCCAGCAGCATCGCGTCGCCGATGTCGGTGACGAAGAACTCGTCCAGCACCAGCACCTTCAGCGCGCCGCGCCAGCGCCGGGCGATGCGCGCCAGCGGGTCGGCCTCGCCGGCGTGCTCGCGCAGGCGCTCGTGCACGCCGCGCATGAAGCGGTGGAAGTGGGTGCGGTACTTGCCGCCGGACACCTCGGGCTTGCCGGTGCCGGGCGAGTAGACCGGCAGCGGCAGCGATTCGTAGAACAGGTCGACGAGGAAAGTCTTGCCGCGGCCGACCTCGCCCCAGTAGTAGAGGCCTGCCACCGGCTCCGGCGCGCGCGACAGCAGCCGCGCCAGCAGTCCGCCGCCGGCGGGAGCCAGCAGTGCCTGGTGGATGCGGTCCAGTTCGGCCAGCGCCGGGTGCTGGGCCGGGTCGTCGCGCCAGCGGCCGGCGGCCGCCCCTTCGGCGTAGACCTGCGACGGCGTCCGCACCGCTGCGGCGCTCATGCCTGCGACAGCCAGCCCTTCACCTCGTGCTGGATCGCACCGCGCAGGTCGATCAGCTTGCGATGGAAGAAGTGGCTTGTCTCGGGCATGCGCACCAGCTGCGGTTGCCGCTCCAGTCCTTCGATCCAGTGGTACACGGCCTGCGCGTCGACGATCTCGTCCTGGTCGCCCTGCACCACCAGCCATGGCACCTCCGGCAGGCGCACCTGCGAGAAGTCCCAGCCGCGGCCGGATACCGGCGGGGCGATGGAGATCACGGCGTCGGCCTGCAGGTCCACCGCGCTGGCCAGGCTGACGTAGGAGCCGAAGCTGAAGCCGGCCAGCCACAGCGGCTGGCCGGGATGGGCGGCACGCGCCCACTCCACCACCGCGCGCAGGTCCTCGCGTTCGCCCTCGCCCTGGTCGAACCCGCCTTCGGACGCGCCGGTGCCGCGGAAATTGAAGCGGATCGTGGTCGCGCCCAGCTCGCGCAGCGCGCGGGCGACCATCGTCACCACCTTGTTGTGCATGGTGCCGCCCTCGGTGGGCAGCGGGTGGCAGACCACCGCCAGCAGGCGGCGTGCGTCCGCCGGTTCGGGCAGGTCCACGGCCACTTCCAGCGCGCCGGCAGGGCCGTCCAGCAGCAGGGTGGTGGATTCTTGCGGGAAGGCAGGTGCAGTCATGCGCCCATGATACAGACCGCCCGTCGCGGCCCGGTGCTGTCGCCCGCCCGGGGCCTCGGCGACAATGCCGCCCCCGAAGCGAGCGCGCGCCCATGCATTTCCTCCTGCTCAGCGTGACCTGCAGCGTGCTGGTGTCGGTGCTGCTGAAGCTCGCGCCGCGGCGGGGCTGGGACGTGGGCCAGATGATCACCTGGAACTACCTGGCCGCCGCGTTGCTGGCGGCCTGGCTGCTGCAACCGCCGGCAGCCGCGCTGCGCCAGGCCGGGGCGCCGTGGGCAGCGCTGCTGGTGCTGGCGGTGGTGCTGCCGGGCCTGTTCCTGGTGCTGGCCGCGGCGGTGCGCCACGCCGGCATCGTGCGCACCGACGTGGCCCAGCGCATGTCGCTGCTGCTGTCGCTGGCGGCCGCGTTCCTGTTCTTCGGCGAGCGGGCCGGAGCGCTGAAGCTGGCCGGCCTGGGCCTGGGCCTGCTGGCGGTGGCCGGGATCCTCGCGCGCCCGGCCGGTGCCGACGCCGGGCGCCGCGGCTGGAGCCTGCTGCTGGCGGTGTGGGCCGGCTTCGCCCTGGTGGACGTGATGCTCAGGCAGCTGGCCCTGGCCGGCACGCCGGCCTCCGCCGCCCTGCTGCTGGCCTTCGTGCTGGCCTTCTGCGGCATGGCCGCCTGGCAGCTGTGGCGGGTATTGCGCCACGGCGTGCAGCCCGGCGCGGCCAGCGCGCTGGCGGGCCTGGTGCTGGGGGTGCTCAACTTCGGCAACATCCTGTTCTACATCCGCGCCCACCAGGCACTGCCGGACAGCCCGGCCACGGTGTTCGCGGTGATGAACATCGGCGTGGTGGTGCTGGGCACGGCGGTCGGGGTGCTGGCCTTCGGCGAGCGCATCTCGCGCCTGAACCGCGCCGCCGTCGCCCTGGCGGTGGTGGCGATCGCGATGATCGCCGTGGCCGGCCGCGGCTGAAGCGGACGGGCACCGTGCAGCCGCCATTTCCTAGAATGGCGGCCATGAGCACTCCGCACGATTCCAGCCTCGGCCGCGAGGTGGTGTACCCCACCCGCTACGATCCCTCGCTGCTGTTCCCGATCCCGCGGGCCGGCGCCCGTGCCGAACTGGGGCTCGCCCCCGGCACGCCTCTGCCGTTCGCCGGCCACGATCGCTGGCACGCCTACGAGCTCGGCTGGCTGGACCGGCACGGGCGGCCGCAGGTGGCGACCGCCACCGTGCTGGTGCCGGCCGTGTCGCCCTGCCTGGTGGAGTCCAAGTCGTTCAAGCTCTACCTCAACTCGCTCAACGGCACCGGCTTCGATGACGCCGGCGCGGTCCGCGGACGCATCGCCGCGGACCTGTCCGCCGCGGCCGGCGCGCCGGTGGAGGTGCGCTTCGGCCTGCCGCCGATGGCACCGGCCGCCGAGGGCGAGTCGATCGACGCGGTGGAGGTGGAGATCGGCCACTACGGCCCGCCGGATGCCGCCATGCTCCAGGCCGACCAGGGGCACCGGGTGGAGGAGTACCTGCATTCGGCCCTGCTCAAGTCCAACTGCCCGGTCACCGGCCAGCCGGACTGGGCCAGCCTGCATCTGCGCTACCACGGGCCGCGGATCGACCGTGCCGGCCTGCTGCGCTACCTCGCCGGGTTCCGCGAGCATGCCGGCTTCCACGAGCAGTGCGTGGAGCAGGTGTTCCTCGACGTGATGCGCTGCTGCACCCCGGACTGGCTGTCGGTCGAAGCGCGCTACACCCGGCGCGGCGGGCTGGACATCAATCCCTGGCGGGCCACGCCGGGGCAGCCGGTGCCGCCGATGCTGCGCGACGAACGCCAGTAGCCGCGTTCGCGCCAATGGGCGTTTCACGTGTTCAGGATGAAACGTTAACGATGGCTGTGACAACGTGGCGTCGCACTCCACGCGCCATCGCGCGACCGGCGGCAGACCTCTTTCTCCTGCTTCCTCTCTCCTGGCAGGGTGAGCAACCCTTGGGCGCGCCCTCCCGCGCCCTCTTTTTTTGCCCGCATGGTTGATTCGGTGCCTGCCCGGCGCCATGCAGGAGGCATGCACACCCTTGCCGACCCGCCCGCTCCGGGCACCAGCGACCGTCACCGGCTGCTGCGGGCCTTCAACCTCAGCCTCGCGTTCGTGCTCGCACTGCTGGTCGTGTTCGTGTCCCAGCCGGGGCTGGACGTACGCGCGCTGGCGGTGGCTCCGCACGATGCCGGGCAGTGGCTTGGACTGCTGACCGCCCCGCTGCTGCACGGCTCTCCGGGCCACCTGGCCGCCAACGCCGGCGCGCTGCTGATCCTGGGCACCCTTGCCGGTGCGGTGTATCCCAGGGCGACCCTGCGGAGCCTGCCGCTGGTCTGGCTGGGCTCGGGGCTTGGCGCGTGGCTCCTCGGCGAGGCCGGCAGCCGCCACCTGGGCGCCAGCGGGCTCACCCATGGCCTGATGTTCCTGGTGGTGGTGCTCGGGTTGCGGCGGCGCGACCGTGCCTCGATCGCGGCGGGGATGATCTGCTTCCTGTTCTACGGCGGCATGCTGCTGACTGTGCTGCCGCACGAGCCGGGCATCTCCTGGCAGTCGCACATGGGCGGGGCGCTGGGCGGCCTGCTCGGCGGCCTGCTGTGGCCGCGGGTCGACCCGATGGCGCCACGCCCGCGCTACAGCTGGGAAGAAGAGGACGAAGCGGCCGATGCCGCCCCAGGTGGGGATGCCCAGGAGCTGGAGCCGCCCTCGCCGCAGGGCGTGCCGGTGCTGTGGCGGCGTACCGCCGACCCGCGGCACGGCGTGGTGCTGCACTTTCCGCCGCGGCCGCGGCGCGCTCGGACCGAGTAGACCGGTACCGCGGCATTGCGCCGCGCGGGAGACCGCATCCGCGACCCGGCGCGGAACCGCAAGCCCGGCCCGTGGGACTGCCCCGACGCATGGGGCGACGGATAATCCGCCGGTTCCCGCCACCACCCGAGGCCGGCCATGGGCCTTCCCACCCCCCGTCCAACCCGGCACCTGCTGCCGCTGCTGGCACTGCTGCTGGCCGCCTGCGGCACCCGTCCCCCCGTCCCTGCGACCGGACCGGGCGCGGACGGCGTGCCGGAACGCCGGCCAGGACAGGCGATCGGCTATCTCGACGATGCCGCGGTGCCGGACAGCGCCGCGCTGGTACCGCCGCCGCCGGAGCCCGCCACCGATGACCAGGTACGCATGCAGGCGGCCCTGGCCCTGCACGGCACGCCGCGCTTCACCCGGGCGGCGGTGGATGCGGACCTGGCCTTCCCGCGCGCCGCGGCGCTGTTCACCTGCGCACTCGGGGTGGAGGTCGATGCACGGCACACGCCGGCCACCTGGCGGCTGCTGCGGCGCAGCCTGGACGATGCCGCCCGCTCCACCCGCGGCGCCAAGGAGCGCTACCGCCGCCCCCGGCCGTTCCTGTCCAACCACGCGCCGGTCTGCACGCCGCAGGACCAGGCGCAACTGGCCGGCAGCGGCTCCTATCCATCCGGACATGCGGCCGTCGGCACCACCTGGTCGCTGGTGCTGGCCGCCGCGATGCCCGCGCGCACCGATGCCCTGCTGGCGCGCGGGCGCCAGTTCGGCCAGAGCCGGGTGGTCTGCAACGTGCACTGGCACAGCGACGTGGTCGAAGGACAGTTCATGGGCATGGCCACCTTCGCCCGCCTGCAGGGCGAGCTGGCCTTCCGCGCGGACCTGGAGGCCGCCCGTACCGAGCTGGCGCGGGCCGCCGGCGGCCCTGCCCCGCGCGGCTGTGGCGCAGCCGCTGACCCGGGTCCGGGCTGACCGGCGCGCCCGGGCCCGGAGCGTGCCGCCAGGGCCGGCGGCCCCTGCTGACCACCGGCACATCATCCCGCCGGGCAACGGCCCTAGACTCGGCGCTCCCATCCCCGCGAGGAAGCCGCCATGTCCCAGTGGTACCTGCACGATCCCGCCAGCAACCGCCGCACCGGCCCGATGGACACCGACACCGCGCGCGTGGAGGCCGGGCGCAACCCCGGGCTGCTGGCCTGGCGCGAGGGCATGGGCGACTGGCTGCCGGTGCGCAACATCGCCGAGCTGGTCGACGGCATCCCCGGCGACCCTGCCGCGACGCCGCCGCCACCGCCGCGCCAGGCCGGCCGCAGCCGCGCCGACGACATCGATTTCCGCATCCACGGCCAGGAGATGCAGTTCGTCGAGATCGAGCTGGACCCGGGCGAGAGCGCGATCGCCGAGGCCGGCGCGCTGATGTTCAAGGACTCGACCGTGCAGATGGATACCCTGTTCGGCGACGGCTCGCGCGAGGGCCAGGGGGGCGGCTTCATGGACAAGCTGATGTCCGCCGGCAAACGGGTGATCACCGGCGAGAGCCTGTTCACCACGATGTTCACCCACACCGGCGGCGGCAAGGCCAAGGTCGCCTTCGCCGCGCCGTACCCGGGCACGGTGCTGGCGATGAAGCTGGACGAGCACGGTGGCCGCATCATCTGCCAGAAGGACAGCTTCCTGGCCGGCGCGCGCGGGGTGCAGGTGGGCGTGCACTTCCAGCGCAAGATCCTCACCGGCCTGTTCGGCGGCGAGGGCTTCATCATGCAGAAGCTCGAGGGCGACGGTTGGGTGTTCATCCATGCCGGCGGCTGCGTGGTCGAGCGCGAACTGGCCGCCGGCGAGCGCATCGACGTGGATACCGGCTGCGTGGTCGGCTACCACGCCAGCGTGAACATGGACGTGCGCCCGGTCGGCGGCATCAAGAGCATGTTCTTCGGTGGCGAAGGCGTTTTCCTGGCCACGCTGACCGGGCCGGGCAAGGTCTGGCTGCAGTCGCTGCCGTTCTCGCGCCTGGCCGGACGCATGCTCGCCGCCGCCCCTCAGGGGGGCGGCCAGAACCGGGGCGAAGGCTCGGTCCTGGGTGGGCTGGGCCGCATCCTCGACGGCGACAACCGCTTCTGAGGTCGCCGGCGCGGGCCGCGCGACGCGGCCCGCAGCGGGGCCACCGCCTGTCGTGGCCCCGCCCGGCCTGCAGTCCGGGGGATGGCGCACGCCGAAGCGGCCAGGCACCTCTCCCGCTGCGGCGGCATCGATGCCTTCACAGGCCCCGACACCAGGTCGCGTCCGTCGCGGCGGATGAGGCGCCGGTGAGGGATGGACCTGCAACCGGCGCAGGGCCCCATGGCGCGTCGCGATCCTGGACCGGGACAGACGCAGGGGGTCCGCGCCAAGGGCACATGCAGGCGCCGCAAGGCCAGGCTCGCCACAATCGCTGCGCCGCGGCGCCGGCACGTCGGGCCGTCACCGGGGCGCGGATTGACGACGCTGCCGGACCGGCCACCCGGCACCGCCTGATGCAGCGGCTGCGAGGGGAGGGCTGCGACGGCGACCGGCCTGGCCGGGATCCAGACGCACTGCCATGCGGAGACCGGCCCGCCGGTGCCGCACCTGCCTCCCGCCTCTGTTGCTCGGCTGCAGGAACCCCGCTAGCGCGGGGCGCCGATCTGGAGAGTGCGCGTGGTAATACCGCCGGGATAGGTCTGGACCTGGCGTACCGTCCACTGCGGCGGGGCCGGCAGCGGTGCGGACAGATCCGCCACGCGCGCCACGAGCGCCTCCAGCTGCCGCCGACTGACGACCCCCTCGCGGGTGGCCGTCAGCGTTGCCCGGGTCGATCGCAGGGAGCCGTCCCCGTGCTGCGAGTAGGCCAGGTCCAGCTGGAACTGGAAGCCCTGCCGGTCCAGGTAGCTGGAAAGCGCGACCGGGGCCCCGCTGTCCGCAAGCGCGAGGGCGACGCGGACCTCGACCGGGCGGTCGATGTTCAGCCCCCCATCGGCGGCGCCGGCATGGCCAGTGCCGCGGCCGAGGCCAGCACCGGCAGAAGGGCGATGGCCCGGGCGAACATCCTGTTCATCGGTCCTCCTTGGAGGCATCACGCGCGGGACGGCGTGCACGGCATTCTGTGGCGTCTGCCGCGCAGGCAACATCGGGGAAGTCCGATTGCCTTGTCAGATTCCGGGCAGCGGCAACCCGCGCAGGCCGTGACCTGTCCGGCGCGAAGCTGGCGCAACGTCGGCGATGTCTCAATCGCCGGCAGGCGGTCCAGCAGGAAGGGCGCGCGAAGTCTCCCCCGTTCGCCGCCCCGGCCGAGGCCTGCAGGCGGCGTGCGCCTGCGGTCCGGGGAGCACGCGCAGCGGTGATCCGCCACCCTGTCGAGAGCGGGTGCGGGGTGGGACCAGGGAGCGGCCGCCAGCGCGCAGCGGCGAGATGGGAGACCCGTCGCACGGGCACGTGGCCGACGCGGACGGCCTGCGGACCCCGCCCGCGCCAGGGCCGGCGCTCACGCCCCGCACCCGCGACCACGCCATGGACGCACGCCGGCACCCGGGTCCGGTCGCGCCGCCGACGCGGGGCTCAGCTTGCCGGGTCCTCGAGGGTGAAGCTGGCATGGCGCTCGCGGGCGCCGCGGGCGAGGGTGCACACCGCGCGCACCCGGCGGTCGCCCCACGCG
>PJTY01000913.1_pt1 | contig 12409 bp, 12 predicted proteins | sample 1512121 | NCBI WGS metagenome assembly PJTY01 (sample SAMN08177680, study PRJNA422409) | Soil metagenome, whole genome shotgun sequencing project. | isolation source: Soil enriched (2) on filter paper: alkali lignin treatment | place: USA: Madison | collected 2015-01-15 | reverse complement strand
CAGTTCCTTGCCGTCCGGGCCGACGATGTGCAGGTTGTTCAGCGCCAGCGGACCGAGCTTCAGGTGAAACAGGTCGTTGGAGACGGCGGCATCAACCGTTACCCATTCGGAGCCGGACAGCACGGTGGCCGACGGCAGCAGCCAGCCGCGATGTGCGTGTGCCGCCATCGGCAGCGCGAGCGAGAGAGCGGTAGCGACGATGGCGGTGCGCAACAGGGATGATGTCTTCATGTTCGATGTCCTCATGGTTTGACGGTGAGGGAAACGGTGCCCAGTTCGCTGTCGCCCTTGGCTTGCGCGGTCTGCGCGGACTTGACCGGCCACTGGAACGGCACGCGCAGCAGTTCGCGGCCGCCGGCTTCACGCGCGGCTTCCACCACCAGCTGGTATTCGCCGGCCGGCAACTGGTCGAGACCGGCCTTGGCGCCGTTGAAGCTCAGCGTATGCGTGCCGGGTGCGCGCGTGGCGCCGCTCAGGCCGTCGAGCGGCATCTGCTGATCGCGGCCGCTCTTGCGCCACCACTGGCGCAGGTCCTTGATGTACTTGTCGCCCTCGTTGTTCTTGGATTTGAGTTGGTGCCAGACCGCCAGGTTGTGCACGAACTTCTGGTCCTTGTCCTCGATCCAGAAGGCGACATAGGGCCGGTGATAGGCGGCGACGTTGAGCAGCGGAATCTCGACCGACACATTGAGGTCGGCGGCGACGGCGGGCGCGGTCAAAGCCGTGCCGAGCAGGAAGGAATAGCGCAGTTGCATGGAAGAAGCCTCGTGGATGGGAAGGAAATCAGTGGATGAAGATCAGTGCCAGCACCACCGGAATGACCACGCCGAGGCCGAACAGCGGCCAGGTCTTGGGCCGGTTGGCGGCATGCATCTTCAGGATGAACAGGCCGGTCAGCGCGAACAGCAGGCAGGCGCCGGCGAAGACGTCGATCAGCCAGCTCCAGGCCTTGCCGGTGTGGCGGCCCTTGTGAAGGTCGTTCAGGTAGGCGATCCAGCCGCGGCTGGTGGTTTCGTATTCGATCTCGCCGCTGGCGCGATCGATGCGCAGCCAGCCGTCGCCGCCGGGACGCGGCATGTTGATGTAGACCTCGTCCGGCGACCAGTCGACTTCGCGCTGGCGCACGTCGGCCGACAGCTTGTCGCGCAGCCAGTCGGAGACGGCGGTCGGCAGCGCCAGGTTTTCGCCCTTGGCCGGCTTGCGCGCATCCCAGTCGGCCAGCAGCGCGTTCAATTGCGGCGGCAATTGCGCCTCGCGCATCTCGACCTTTGGCGTGGCTTCGATGTGCGCGGCGTTGTTGAGCGTGATGCCGGTCGCCGCATACAGCAGCATCAGCAGCAGGCTCAGGGCGGCGCTGATCCAGTGCCATTGATACAGCGTCTTGAGCCACCAGGCTCTACGCTGGCCCGGGTTGCGCGCTTGCGGGGATGATGCGGTGGAATTCATATCGAACGCTATTCTATCAGCAAATAGCAATGATTCTCATTTGGTGGGGCGATGAGGAGGGCGGGTCGCGATCGTCGTTCATGGCCAGCCATGCAAAACGCCCGTCACCATGCATGGCGACGGGCGTGCCGTAGCGGAGAGGGATCAGGGTTGCAGCACTTCCAGCGTAGCGCTGTAGCTGTTGCGGCGGATCGGCTTGTCGATGGTGCCGACCGGCTGCGGCTTGCGCACGGCTTCCGAGGCCGGTGCATTCGGCGCCGGCGGCTGCATGCGTGGCGCGCCACCCTGGCTGGCGCTCAGCCAGTACATGCCGGGTTGCGGCCACTTGACGCTGAACTTGCCGTCCTTGTCGGTCTTGACCTTGATCTCGCCCAGCTGGTCGCGGTAGCGGATGCCGCCCGGAATCACCGTGACTTCGATGTCGGCGGCCGGCTTGCCGTCGAGCAAGAAGCGGAAGCTGGCGGTTTCGCCGGCGAACAGGTCATTCGGATGCGTGATCGGCGCAAGTTCCAGGCCGTTGTTGGTCGGCTTGAGCACGGTGTCGCTCGGTTTGCCCGAGGTGACGAACACTTCCATGCGGCTCACCGTGCGCGAGACGTTGACGTCGGTGGCACCGGCCGGCACTTCCTTGGCGAAGTCCTCAGCCTTGCCGCGCCAGCGCTTGGTTTCGCTGCCATCCTTGTAGGACGCCATCAGGCCGTCGTTGACCACGGCCAGCTTGTAGGTGCCGGGTTCGGCCAGCTTGACGTCGAAGGTGCTGCGGTACTTGCCGCTGTGCTGGTTCTCCGCCGTGCGGGGTTTGCCGTCGGGACCGGTCACCTGCAGGTTGTCGAGGCGCAGCGGAAAGTGCTCGAAGTAGAACAGGTCGTTGGAAACGGCGGCATCGACCGTGACCCAGGGCTCGTTGCCGGCGAAGACGGTGGCCGAAGGCAGCATCCACGAGCGGTGTGCATGCGCTGCCATCGGCAGGGCGACGGACAGCGAGAGGGCCAGGGTGGCCGCGCGCAGCAGGGAGGTTTTTTTCATTGTCGATCCTCAGGGTTTCAGTTGAAGGGAGACGGTGCCGAGCTCGTGCTCGCCCTTGATCTGCGCGCGCTGGCCGGCTTTCAGCGGCCACTGGAAGGGCACGCGCACGAGTTCGCGGCCGCCGACTTCACGCGCGGCTTCGACCACCAGTTCGTACTGGCCGGCCGGCAGCTTGTCGAGGCCGGTTTTGGCCGTATCGAAGGACAGCGCGTGTTCGCCCGGCGCGCGCGTGGCGCCGCTGATGCCGTCGACCGGCAGCGTCAGTTCGCGGCCGCTCTTGCGCCACCACTGGCGCATGTCCTTGAGCCACTTGGTGCCGCCGTTGTCCTTGAGCTTGAGGTCGTACCAGACCGCGAGGTTCTGCACGAAGGACTGGTTGGTGTCCTCGATCCAGAGCGCGACGTAGGGGCGGTGGTATTCGGCCACCGTCAGGCGCGGAATCTCGACCGATACGTTGAGATCGGCTGCGACGGCCGGCGTCGCAAACGCGGCGCCGAGCAGGAAGGAAGTGCGAACTTGCATCAGACAGGCTCCTTGTAATCAATCATTGAATGACAACGCATGCGTCCGTGGCTGTCGTCAATGCGGCCGGGCCGGGCGCGTCTGTCGATGGCGGGGGACTTCGGGGGATTTTGCGTATTCCACTGGTGCAGCGGTATCGGAAACCATGCGCCAAATGGAAATTATTCTCATCTGGATTGTCTGCGATCGGATTCCTGCCTGCAACAGCTTTTGTGTAAAGAAGTTTAAAGATGGCGGCGCGCCAGAGTTTGGCAAATTGTGTCCGCGCCGGATGCGAGATCGTCGGAAGGGGACTTGAAAAGAATGGGCCACGCCCTATATCGGATTCAGCGGACGCTCATCGGAGGTCCGCCTGACTTTATCGCTTGAAACATTGAAAGGATATGACCATGAGAACTTTTGACTTTACCCCTCTCTACCGTTCCGCCATCGGCTTCGACCGCCTGGCCCAGTTGTTCGACGATGCGCAACGCGACGCGCAGCCGAGCTACCCGCCCTACAACATCGAACTCGTGGGCGAGGATCAATACCGCATCACGATGGCGGTGGCCGGCTTCGACCGTTCGGAAATCGACATCGAGACCGAGCGCGACACCCTGAAGATCACGGGTCGCAAGCAGGCCGATCAGACCGCGCGCAATTTCCTGCATCGCGGCATCGCCTCGCGCAACTTCGAGCACACCTTCCAGCTGGCCGATCACGTGCATGTGGTTGGCGCCAAGCTGGACAACGGCCTGCTCAATATCGAGCTGAAGCGCGAGATTCCGGAAGCGCTGAAGCCGCGCAAGATCGCCATCGATGGCGGCGTGGTGGCCGATAACGTGCAGGTACTGGAACAGAAGGCGGCCTGATTCAGGTTGGCTGGATGAAAAACGCGGGCCAGGTGCCCGCGTTTTTCATGGTCGGACGGGTTGTCACGCGCCAGGGTCATGGCGTGAATTCCCAGTGTTCGGTCCAGTCGGCTTCGTCGGCGACGACACAACGCAGCGTTTCGAACGCCTGCTGTAGCACTTCCGGATTGCGGTCGCGCGAATAGACGAGATAGACCGGGTACGAAAACTCGGGTGCTGCGTTGTTGATGCGGATGCGTCCTTCGGCCAGCGCGCGTCGTGTCACGCGCGTGCGGAAATAGCCGGTGCCGCCGCACTGCAGCAGATATTGCAGTGCCAGCGGCCCCAGGTTGAACGACAGCGTGTTCTTCGCTTTCTCCGGCAATGCCGCATCGTGTTCCTTGCGGAAGTCCGGTCCCCAATCGACAAAGACATACGGTTCCGGATTGCGCGTCGACGAGATCTGGATCAGCTTTTCTTCCAGCAACTGCTCGACCTGCATGCCGGCCCAGTACTGCGGCCGATAGACCAGCGCCGCGTCGAGCAGGCCGCGCTCGAGCCTCGATTGCAGGTCGGCTCCCTCGCCGACTTCGACGCGGATCGCATGCGACGGCATGCTGCCGCGCAACTGCATGGCCCACTGCAACAGCAATGGATTAGACAGGCTCACTTCCGCCCCCAGCGTCAGTGAATGACCCATGCCGTCCGGCAAGGGCAGGTCGCGCCGCGCCGCATCCCACGCCTGCACCAGCTGGCTCGCATAGCGCACGAAGCGCTCGCCGTCGTCGGTCAGCCGTGCGCCGCCACGATTGCGAATGAACAGCGTGCAGCCAAGCTGCGCTTCGAGGTTTTGCACGCGTGCCGTCACGGCCGTTTGCGTCACGTGCAGCCGCGTGGCGGCGGCGACGAAGCTGCCTGAATGAGCGATGGTGAGAAAGGTGCGCGCGAGTTCTATGTCCATTTTTTACTGCAAGTCTTTTGATAATAAATCCGCACATGTTTCATTTTTCATGCGGATTTTTAATATGCATAATTTATACATGTTTACGGGAGTGGTGTCGAACGAGAAAGTGTTTTCGACATCGCGTGTGACGGATGCAAAGGGAGGGTTCGCGTGTCTTCTCAGGTTTGTTCGAAAACGGTTCCAGCACTGGTGTCGGAAACTTCGCGTGCACATCGCGCGGCGGCCGACCTGTTGTGTGCGGCGGGCATTCGCATCAATGGCGCGCGGCCATGGGACATGCAGCTGAGGGAGGCCGGCGTGCCGGAGCGTGCCTTTGCGCACGGCAATCTCGGTCTCGGCGAAGCCTACATGGACGGCGCGTGGGAAGCCGAGGCGCTCGACGAATTCTTTGCGCGTCTGCTCGGCACGCGCATGACGGATAACATCCAGCCGTGGCGCCTGTTCGGCCACGTGTTCGCGGCCAGGCTGCTCAATCGCCAGAACGTGCGGCGCGCCAGGCAGGTCGGCGAACGGCACTACGACCTTGGCAACGAATTCTATGCGGCCATGCTCGATGCGCGCATGACCTATACCTGCGGCTACTGGGATGGCGCGGCGACGCTGGAGCAGGCGCAGGAAGCCAAGCTCGAGATGGTCTGCCGCAAGCTGCAGCTCAAGCCCGGTATGCGTCTGCTCGATATCGGCTGCGGCTGGGGCGGCCTGATGGCCTACGCCGCCGAGCACTACGGTGTGCAATGCGTGGGCGTGAGCATCTCGAAGGAGCAGATCGAATGGGCACGGCAGCGTCATGCGCACCTGCCGCTGGAATTCCGCCTGCAGGATTACCGCGACCTCGACGAGCCGTTCGACGCGATTGCCAGCATCGGCATGTTCGAGCACGTGGGGCGCCGCAACCATCGCGCCTACATGGAAGTCGCGCATCGCTGCCTGCGCGGCAACGGCCTGTTCCTGCTGCACACGATCGGCAAGAATGCACGCCGCTCGGCGCCCGATCCGTGGATAGACAAATACATTTTTCCGAACGGCGACCTGCCGTCGATCGGCCAGATCGGCGATGCGGCGGACGGCCTGTTCGTGGTGGAAGACCTGCACAACTTTGGCGCCGATTACGACAAGACGCTGATGGCCTGGTACCGCAACTTCGAGGCGGCATGGCCGCGCTTCGAGCAGGAACTCGGCCCGCGTTTTTACCGCATGTGGCGCTACTACCTGCTGTCGTGCGCGGGTGCATTCCGCGCGCGCGACATACAGCTCTGGCAATGGGTGCTTTCGAAGGAAGGCGTTCCCGGCGGATATCGCAGGCCATGACGGCTGCGACGAAGCCGGGAGGTGGAGACGTCCGTGCAGTGTGCCCTGTACGGACAGATAAATAAAAAGGCACGCATGGCGTCGTTGCGGGCGGTTGCCTGGCCCGCAACGACGGTGTAAGCGAATCAACCACACAGGAGGTCAAAATGAGAGTCGCCGACGAATTCAGAATCCGCAGTGCGGAAGGCCATGTCGTCATTCTGCAGAAGGTCGCCAAGGGCATCAGCTATCTCGATTTCGGGATGACGCATCTGCCGCGCGACTTCGAGGGCTATCGCGTCAAGTACACGGACCGCATCGCCGTCGAGGAGGGTGACGGCGCGTTCAGGCTGTCGGGTACCGACAAGGTCTATCGACGCGTATAAGGATCAGTAATCTTGCAGCAAACGCCGGGACGGCACGGGAAGTGAAAAGCCCCGACTTCATCGAAGCGGGGCTTTTGTTTTGCATGTCGTTGTCGGAACCGTGCCTGCACGGTCAGCGTGATGCTGTGTGATTCCTCCGGTTTTCGATGTGCCGCAGCGGCTCAGACTTCGACTTCCGGCCGCGGCTTTTGCCTGCCGTCGGGAACCGCGTCTTCTGCGTCGCCATCGGCCCGGTTCGCCGGATCGAGGTCCAGGCCTTCGTCGATGCGATCGGCATCGATGTCTTCGGCCTGGCCGGTGTTGCGCATGTCGACGCTGGCGCGTTCACCGGTGCCGGTGGAATCGGTATCGCTGTCGAAGTCGGTCAGCCCCACCATGTCGCTGCCGCTATCGGAACGGTCGCTCGGGCCCAATGCATCGGTGCCGTGGCCGCGCCCGGTGGATCGATCGGCGAGCATGGCCTTGTCCAGATCGAGGGTTTCCTTTGCCATCATGGTCTCCTTGCGTCCAATGTAGATGGGACCATGTTAGGCAGCGGCGGCGTGCCACCCAATCAGAGAATGGACGCAATGCATGTAGGAATATGAGCGGGCCGTGCGCCTGCGCGCGCAGGTTGCCGCGCGTTCAATCGTTTCAATATTGGCCGAACTCGTGACGCGCCAGGTAATCGGTTTCCGCCGCGAACACGCCGGGCGCGGTTTCATTTCCGAGTTCCTGCATCGATCGCACGTCTGCGAGCAGCGCATGGATGCGCGTGCCGTATCGGCGCACATACCGTTCGACCAGCGCCGGCGGCAGCCAGGCGTAGCGCGCCTGCATCTGCGCGACGAAATCCGCGAAGCCGAGCACGTTGCGGTTGTCGGGCAGTGCACCGAACAGGTCGCCGCCGGGCAGGCAGGCATTCGCCGTCCAGTGACCGTGGCGATTGTCCAGATGCGATGCCAGCAGGTCGACGGCTTCCTCCGCCAGCTTGCGGTAGGTGGTGAGCTTGCCGCCGAACACGGTCAACAGCGGTGCGCCTTCGGTATCGAGCGCGAGCCGGTAATCGCGCGTGGCGGCAGAGGCGGTGTCGCGCTGGTGCGCCTCGTCGTTGACGAGCGGGCGCACGCCGGAGAACGAGGCGATGACGTCGCGCCGATCGATGGCTTGCCGGAAGTAGCGGTTGATCAGCGCGCACAGGTAATCGATTTCATCGTCGGTGATCGACACCGCGGCCGGATCGCCGTGATATTCGACATCGGTGGTGCCGATCAGCGTGGTGTCGTCACGGTACGGAATGGCGAACACGATGCGACCGTCCGGGTGCTGAAAGATGTAGGCATGATCGTGATCGAACAGCTTGCGCACCACGATATGGCTGCCCTTGACCAGCCGCAGCGACTGGCGCGCACCCGCATGTGCCACATCGTGCAGAAAGCCGGCCGCCCACGGACCGGTCGCGTTGACCAGCATGCGCGCCTTGATGGTGAAGGACTGCGCTTCGTTACGCGTGTCGTGCAGGGTGGCGAGCCAGTGATTACCGTGGCGCTCGACGGCGGTGCAGCGCGTATGGGTAAAAATGGCGGCTCCCTTTTCCTTTGCATCCAGCGCATTGAGCTCGACCAGGCGGCGGTCGTCCACCGCGGCATCGGAGTAGGCAAAGCCGCGTTCGAACACGGGCTTGAGCGGCGCGCCGGCGGCATGGCGGCGCAGATCGACGGCGGCGGAAGCGGGCAGCAGTTCGCGTCTGGCCAGGTGGTCGTACAGAAAAAGGCCGAGACGGATCAGCCAGCCGGGCCGCTGGCCGCGATCGTGCGGCATGACGAAGCGCAGCGGATGGATGACGTGCGGTGCGATGCGCATGAGCACCTCGCGTTCGCGCAGCGCCTTGCGCACCAGGCCGAATTCGTAATGCTCGAGATAGCGCAGGCCGCCGTGGATCAGCTTGGTCGACGCCGACGAGGTATGCGCGGCCAGCGCATCCTGCTCGCACAGCACGACCGACAGTCCGCGCCCGGCCGCGTCGCGCGCAATGCCGGCGCCGTTGATGCCGCCGCCGACGATCAGCAGATCGCATTCGCGTGGCGAGGTTGGCATGGTCGTGCTCATTGCAATGATTCCTCCGTGCCTGGCTGCATTCTTTCTGTTCCTGTGCTTTCCGGCTTTCCTACATCACGATTGGAAATCCGCCGATAGCGGAGGCCGTGGGCGCTTCGTACAATCGCTTCAACATCACCGGAGCCGGCGGTTCGAAAATATACCGGCACCAATTCTGCGGCGCAGCCCTGCTGCTGCGCCTCGTACCGGACGGCTCATCCGCCGGTACTCCGGATTCTGCCGGAACCCGATGGACGCAGTTACACTGTACCGTCATCTTTCATTTTCATCCCCCATGTTTTTTCTCGATGCCGCATTCTGGGAAGTGGCGAGCTACGTCGTGGCGACGTTGGCGCTGCCGTTCGCGATCTTTCTGTTCCTGCACGAACAGCGCAAGGAGCGCGATGCCGAGGACGAGGAAGCGTATCAATTGCTGCAGGATGCCTACAACGATTTTCTGAAGATCGTGCTCGACAATCCCGACCTGCGGCTGCGCAGCGCGAAGGCGCGCAACGATCTGACCGACGATCAGCGCGAGCGGACCTTGATCATCTTCGAAATGCTGATCGCGCTGTTCGAGCGCGCCTACATTGTGGCCTACGAGCCCGACCTGAGCGGCGTGGCGCGCAAGCGCTGGCATTCGTGGGACGACTACATGCGCGAATGGTGCCGGCGCGAGGACTTCCATTACCTGCTGCCGCAACTGCTGCGTGGCGAGGATGAAGAGTTCGCTGCCTATATCCGCAGGCTGGCGGAAGAAGAACGCCCGGGCCTTGCCGCCGCATCCATGTAGGTGTCGGCTTTTGCCATGGCGGCGCACATCTCTTGGGCGATAATAGAGGCTCACTCACCTTGTCGCGAGCACGATCCGTCCGATGCCTACCTTCCCCCCGCTGCAAAACGATACCTTCCTGCGCGCGCTGCTGCGCCAACCCGTTGACTATACGCCGCTGTGGCTGATGCGCCAGGCCGGCCGCTACCTGCCCGAATACCGCGCCACGCGCGCGCGCGCCGGCTCCTTCCTGGGCCTGGCGAAGAACCCGGATTTCGCGACCGAAGTCACCCTGCAGCCGCTGGATCGTTATGCGCTCGATGCCGCCATCCTGTTTTCCGACATCCTGACCGTGCCCGATGCCATGGGGCTGGGTTTGTATTTCGTCGATGGCGAAGGGCCGCGCTTCGAGCGCCCCTTGCGCGACGAGGCGCAGGTGCGCGCGCTGGCGGTGCCGGACATGGGTTCGCTGCAGTATGTATTCGATGCCGTCACGCAGATTCGCACCGGACTGGCGGGGCGGGTGCCGCTGATCGGCTTTTCCGGCAGCCCGTGGACGCTGGCCTGCTACATGGTCGAAGGCGGCGGCTCGGACGACTTCCGCACCGTCAAATCCATGCTCTACAACCGTCCCGACCTGATGCGCCACATCCTCGAGACCAACGCGGCGACCGTGGCGGCCTATCTGAACGCGCAGATCGATGCCGGCGCGCAGGCCGTGATGATCTTCGACACCTGGGGCGGCGCGCTGGCCGACGGCGTCTATCAGGAGTACTCGCTCAAGTACATCCGCGACGTGATCGCGGCCTTGCAGACCGAGAAGGACGGACAGCGCATACCGAGCATCGTCTTCACCAAGGGCGGCGGCCTGTGGCTGACCGAGATTGCCGACAGTGGCGCCGATGCGGTCGGGCTCGACTGGACCGTCAACCTCGGCGCGGCGCGTGCCGCGGTCGGCGGCAAGGTGGCGCTGCAAGGCAACCTGGACCCGACCGTGCTGTTTGCCCAGCCCGAACAGATCCGGCGCGAGGTCGCGCGCGTGCTGGAAACCTTTGGCGCGCATGCGCCAGGTTCCGGCCATGTCTTCAACCTCGGCCACGGCATTTCGCAGTTCACGCCGCCGGAAGCGGTGTCGGTGCTGGTGGATGCGGTGCACGAATTCAGCCGACCCTTGCATGCCGGTGCAAATCCCGGCAATTGAGTGCCGATGACGGCCCGATAGGACCGGAAAAGGGATGCATCAAGTCATGCTTATGCACAGCGAAGGGGAGTGGGCAAGCACTTCGGTGGATAAGGTCGTGTGTGGCATAACGTACAAAAGCGTTTTTGCAAGTGCTTGATTTTATTGGATAAAAATTCTGCTTTTTGTTTTGGCATTTTATTGAAACCCGCATCAGATCAAGCGTTTGGGAATGCAAGAGGCGGTTACCCACAAAGTTATCCACAGGATTTGTGGATAGCGGGGAAAAGTGCTTAAGAATCGAATGCTTAGCGGGATTGTTCAGAATTTACATGAAGTCACAATTTCGCTTGTCGGAGAGCGCCGACAAAAACTATGAGCCAAAAATGGCTGTCCATGCACAAACGGCAGATGCTTATTCACAAAATGGTGCATGGGCTCAATGAGAAGGGTTAGCATTGGCAAAAATCCGCTCCGAGGCAGGGTGATTGCAAGTAATTGATTTGTATGGGAATTTATTCTGACCAAAAACCGGGCAGTATTTGCAGAGCCAAAGCTGGCATGGCTTTGTGACGCATCACCGGCGGTTGTTCACAAAGTTATCCACAGCAAATGTGGATAGCTGAAAAAGTGTTTATGAAACCGTCGCTTAGCGCATTTTGTGAGAAATACGGTAAGCAGAATGTGCGATTGCAGCAGCTGACGGCTTCCGCGAATTTCCATCATGGAATTCAATCGCGCCATCAAAAAGACATTCATTGTGGAAATGTTATGAAGAGGAAAGAATAGTTGCATGTGGCGCGCATACTTATTCACAAAAACAAACTATTGCGCAGCAACATCAAATTTTTGAAGAATATTTTTCCGGAGCAGAAGCATATTTTCAAGTCATTGATTTAAAAGAGAGTTTTTTCTGCCTTGGTTTTGGGCAAATTGTTGAAACCCGCATCCTTCCTTGCCGTGCCGGCTGTCAAGAGCAGCTTGTGCACAAAGTTATCCACATCAGGTGTGGATAGTTGAAAAAGCGCTTATGAAACGAGTAGTTACAACATTTCTTCAGGAATTACCTTAACTCTGTGAGCGATTGCATCCTCCAAGTCGCGCTCGACACCCCGCTTGACTTTTGTTTCGACTATCTGTGGCAGGCGGAGGAAGGCGTACGCCCGCAGGTCGGCCAGCTGGTGCTGGTGCCGTTCGGGCGGCGCGAGGCGGTCGGCCTGATCGTGGCGGTCGCGGAGGACAGCGAGGTCCCGCGCGACAAGCTCAAGCCGGCGCTGGCGCTGCGCGCGCAGATGCCGCCGCTGTCGGCCGAGTGGATCGCGTTGTGCGCGTTCGCCGCCGACTATTACCAGCGTCCGCTGGGAGAGGTGGCGCTGCCCGGTTTGCCGAAGAACCTGCGCACGGCCAAGACCGCCTCGCTCGACAAGGCGCTGAAGAAGCTGGCCAAGGCCACGCAGCCGCATGACGCCACCCCGCAGGCTGCGCCGCCCCTGAATGCTGCACAGCAGGCCGCAGCTGACGCCATTGCCGGCATCAGTGGTTTTGCGCCGACACTGCTGTATGGCGTGACCGGCAGCGGCAAGACCGAGGTCTACCTGCAGGCGGCGGCGCAGGTGCTGGCACACAGCGACGAGGCGCACAATCCGGCGCAGATCCTGATCCTGGTGCCCGAGATCAACCTGACGCCGCAGCTCGACGCCAATGTGCGCGCGCGCTTTCCGGGCGTCGCCGTCGCCACGCTGCACAGCGGCCTGGCCGAGGGCGAGCGCCTGGCGCACTGGATGGCCGCGCATACCGGCCATGCGCGCATCGTGCTCGGCACGCGGCTGGCGATCCTGTCGTCGATGCCGCACCTGAAGCTGATCATTGTCGATGAAGAGCACGATCCGTCCTACAAGCAGCAGGAGGGTTTGCGCTATT
>PJTY01000910.1_pt1 | contig 12435 bp, 9 predicted proteins | sample 1512121 | NCBI WGS metagenome assembly PJTY01 (sample SAMN08177680, study PRJNA422409) | Soil metagenome, whole genome shotgun sequencing project. | isolation source: Soil enriched (2) on filter paper: alkali lignin treatment | place: USA: Madison | collected 2015-01-15 | reverse complement strand
ATCGCCTCTTCGAAGGCCTGGCGCAGGATGTACTGGCGGCACTCCGGGTTGGTGATCAGGCGGTACACGGCCAGGGCCAGGTTGTTGGCTACCAGCGAGTCGGCGGTGGAGAAGAAGCCGAGGTTGCGCATGACGATGCGACGCTCGTCTTCGGTCAGGCCGTCCATGCTCTTCCACAGGGCGATGTCGGCGGTCATGTTGACCTCTTGCGGCATCCAGTGGTTGGCGCAGCCGTCCAGGTACTTCTGCCAGGCCCAGTCGTACTTGAACGGTACCAGCTGGTTGAGGTCGGCGCGGCAGTTGATCATGCGCTTTTCGTCGACACGCACGCGGGCGCCGGAGCCTTCCAGCTCGGCCAGGCCTTCGGCGATGTCGAGGTCGTTCAGGGCAGCCTTGGCGCGCTTGACGGCGTCGGAGTCGTCGGCGGTGGCGGCACGGGCTTCCAGGGCGGCGGCACCACCGGCGCTGTCGAGCTTGTCGAGGGTGGCGGCGGCAGTGGCCTGCGCAGGGGTGTTGCCTTTGGCGGCTACTTCGCCGTCTTCCTTGTCGAATTCGTCCCAGCTCAGCATGGTTTGGCTCCTGCTTGAGGGTCGCCCTGGGGCAACCGGTTGGATGTTAAGAATGTGATGCCTGACGCAAGGCCGTAACGGCGAATGGACAGCTCGAGAGGCTGACTCTCGTTTACATCTGGTGTGTTCTGGCATGTACCTGGCCAGGCCTCGGGGAGGGGCCAGGACAATTGAATGGTGCTCTTTTCAGAGGGGGCGAAGTATATAGGATTTCGCCTTGGTTCGGGGCGCGTCTCTTGCGGGCGAGGGTAAGTTTTTCGACCGGAATTGCGTGCGTCCGTTCACCGGGTTTGTGTTGTTTGCTACGGGGATGGAGTGTAGCGGTAAAAAGCAGGAGGCACTACATATTGTAGATTTTTATTTTTAGAGCACATCATGTGGGGTTGACGCGATCCTTGTAGGAGCGGCCTTGTGTCGCGATAGGGCCGCGTAGCGGCCCCGCCGATTCATGCTGCGAAGCTGAAATCGTGGGGGGCGCTTCGCACCCCATCGCGACACAAGGCCGCTCCTACAGGGAACGAGTCAACTCGCAGCTAGCGAGTCGGGTGCAGCGTTTCGACAATGTGAGTCTTGGGGTGCTTGCGGGCCTGTTCCACCGAAGTGAAGCGGCCGGTTTCCGCATTGCGACCAATCTTGCGAGTTGCCAGTTTTTTCCGCGCCATGGTTACGTCCTTTGCTGGAGAGGTCCTGTTCTTTTACCGAGCTGCGCGAGCAGTGGGCAAAGGGCAAAGCTTCTCCGTGGCGCAGATGCAAAAATGCCGCGCAGGGCACCCATGGGCACCCTGCGCGGCATTCAGGCCTTACTGGCAGGCTTCGCAGTCAGGCTCGTCGATCGCGCAGGCCTTCGGCACTGGCGCAGGGCCGGCTGCCTGGACCGGGGCGCTGTCGCCACCGCTGGAAACGGCGTTGAGCTTGCCGGTGTTGATGGTCGACTTCTCGGTGCTGGTCGCGGCCAGGGCACGGAGGTAGTAGGTGGTCTTCAGACCACGGTACCAGGCCATGCGGTAGGTCACGTCCAGCTTCTTGCCCGAAGCGCCGGCGATGTACAGGTTCAGCGACTGGGCCTGGTCGATCCACTTCTGGCGACGCGAGGCGGCATCGACGATCCACTTGGTCTCGACTTCGAACGCGGTGGCGTACAGGTCCTTCAGCTCTTGCGGGATACGCTCGATCTGCTGCACCGAACCGTCGTAGTACTTCAGGTCGTTGATCATGACCGAGTCCCACAGGCCACGGGCCTTCAGGTCGCGGACCAGGTACGGGTTGATCACGGTGAACTCGCCCGACAGGTTCGATTTCACGTACAGGTTCTGGTAGGTCGGCTCGATGGACTGCGAAACGCCGGTGATGTTGGCGATGGTCGCGGTCGGCGCGATGGCCATGATGTTCGAGTTGCGAATACCTTTCTTGACGCGCTCGCGCACCGGGGCCCAGTCCAGGGACTCTTCCAGGTTGACGTCGATGTACTTGGCGCCACGGGCCTCGATCAGGATCTGTTGCGAATCCAGCGGCAGGATGCCCTTGGACCACAGCGAACCCTGGAAGGTCTCGTACGCACCGCGCTCGTCAGCCAGGTCGCAGGACGCCTGGATGGCGTAGAAGCTGACCGCTTCCATCGACTTGTCGGCGAACTCGACCGCAGCATCGGAGCCGTACGGAATGTGCTGCAGGTACAGCGCATCCTGGAAGCCCATGATGCCCAGGCCGACCGGGCGGTGCTTGAAGTTCGAGTTACGCGCTTGCGGCACCGAGTAGTAGTTGATGTCGATCACGTTGTCGAGCATGCGCACGGCGGTGTTCACGGTGCGTTGCAGCTTGGCGGTGTCCAGCGTGCCGTCGACGATGTGGGTCGGCAGGTTGATCGAGCCCAGGTTGCAGACCGCGATCTCGTCCTTGTTGGTGTTCAGGGTGATCTCGGTGCACAGGTTCGAGCTGTGGACCACGCCCACGTGCTGCTGCGGCGAACGCAGGTTGCACGGGTCCTTGAAGGTCAGCCATGGGTGGCCGGTCTCGAACAGCATCGACAGCATCTTGCGCCACAGGTCTTTGGCCTGGATGGTCTTGAACACCTTGATCTTGTTGTACTCGGTCAGGGCTTCGTAGTACTCGTAGCGCTCTTCGAAGGCCTTGCCGGTCAGGTCGTGCAGGTCTGGCACTTCCGAAGGCGAGAACAGGGTCCACTTGCCGTCATCGAAGACACGCTTCATGAACAGGTCAGGGATCCAGTTGGCGGTATTCATGTCGTGGGTACGACGACGATCATCACCGGTGTTCTTGCGCAGCTCGATGAACTCTTCGATGTCCAGGTGCCAGGTTTCCAGGTAGGCACACACGGCGCCCTTGCGCTTGCCACCCTGGTTGACGGCAACGGCGGTGTCGTTGACCACTTTCAGGAACGGAACCACGCCCTGGGATTTGCCGTTGGTGCCCTTGATGTAGGAGCCCAGTGCACGCACAGGGGTCCAGTCGTTGCCCAGGCCACCGGCGAATTTCGACAGCATGGCGTTGTCGTGGATCGCGTGGTAGATGCCCGACAGGTCGTCCGGCACGGTGGTCAGGTAGCAGCTGGACAGCTGCGGGCGCAGGGTGCCGGCGTTGAACAGGGTCGGGGTCGAGGCCATGTAGTCGAAGGACGACAACAGGTTGTAGAACTCGATCGCACGGGCTTCCTTGTCTTTCTCTTCCAGCGCCAGGCCCATGGCCACACGCATGAAGAATACCTGTGGCAGCTCGAAGCGCACGCCATCCTTGTGGATGAAGTAGCGGTCGTACAGGGTCTGCAGGCCCAGGTAGGTGAATTGCTGGTCACGCTCGTGGTCGATGGCCTTGCCCAGACGCTCCAGATCGTAGCCTTTCAGGGCCGGGTCCAGCAGCTCGAACTCGACGCCTTTGTCGACGTAGGCCGGCAGGGCCTTGGCGTACAGGTCGGCCATTTCGTGGTGGGTGGCGCTCTCGGCCACGTTCAGGAAGCCCAGGCCTTCGGCGCGCAGGGTGTCCATCAGCAGGCGGGCGGTGACGAACGAGTAGTTCGGCTCGCGCTCGACCAGGGTACGGGCGGTCATCACCAGGGCGGTGTTGACGTCCTTGATGGCCACGCCGTCGTACAGGTTTTTCAGGGTTTCGCGCTGGATCAGCTCGCCGTCGACTTCGGCCAGGCCTTCGCAGGCTTCGCTGATGATGGTGTTCAGGCGGGCCATGTCGAGCGGCGCCAGGCTGCCGTCGGCCAGGGTGATGCGGATGCTCGGGTGCGGCTCGACCACGGACTCGGTGTTGACGCGGGTGGCACGCTCCTTGGCGCGCTGCTCGCGATAGATCACGTAGTCACGGGCGACTTTCTGCTCGCCGGCGCGCATCAGGGCCAGTTCGACCTGGTCCTGGATTTCTTCGATGTGGATGGTGCCACCCGATGGCATGCGACGCTTGAACGTGGCGGTGACCTGCTCGGTCAGGCGCGCGACGGTGTCGTGGATGCGCGACGAAGCAGCGGCGGTGCCGCCTTCAACTGCGAGGAACGCCTTGGTGATGGCCACGGTGATCTTGTCGTCGGTATAGGGGACGACAGTGCCGTTACGCTTGATCACACGCAGTTGGCCGGGAGCGGTGGCGGCCAGATCCTGGTTGGAATCGGCGGCCTGCGGCACCTTGGCCTGCGGGTTCTCGCGAGTTGTGTCGGTTTGCATGGGTGGGTGTCTCCACAGTTTCTATATTGTTCAGGCGCCTTTTGGGCGCCCACCGTTCCGTCCACTTGCTCGATGGCCTGGCGGGGATGGGCAATGCATGCGCATCCGCCCGCGCGGGCGTACCAACTTCGGGACAGACTCAGGAATAAGGGCAATTGGCTCGCCGCTCCCTGGCCGAAGTCAAAGGTTCTGGGCCGGGCCCAAAAACTGTTGCTGATGGATGCCAGGCCTGGCCTGTAGCACCCATACCCGAACAAGGCCCTGGAAGGGCTTGCCTCGGTCGCCTCCGCAGGAGCGGTTTGGCTGCTGGAATCACTTGAAGTTCACCCGGAAAATCGCTTGATTTTGCGGGTTGACTTTTGTGTGTGATTTTGCACGAACCCCTATATCTAGTGGTTCGCTGCGATCGGGATACAAGATAATGCGGTATCGGGGGCTTTGCAAGGCGGAGCCCCTGTGGATAACTTGTGCGTACTTTGTGAGTGAATGGTGGGTATTCGCTGTAGGCCTTGTGCCAAGTGGTTTGCAGTATTTTTCTGCGTCCTGCTGCCCCTGGGCAGAATTTTTCGGGCGCGAACCCTATCACAAAAAACGGTTCAGTCGAGGGGCTGCCGGGCGGCTTGGCAGTGCCGGGGGCGGGACGTAGTATCCGAAGTAGATGTTGCCTTTTGGTTAAAGGGTCATGTTTCCTGCACCGGCCCTTTCGCCGGTGAACCCGCTCCCACAGGTATTGCACAGGCTTCGAAAGCGGCTCGGTTCCTGTGGGAGCGGGCGAGCCCGCGAAGGGGCCGGTACAGGCCACAGAAAAACAACAAACAAAGGCACAAGCCATGGACCACCCCGCACCCCGCATCCTCATCGTCGAAGACGACCAGCGCCTGGCCGAGCTCACCGCCGAGTACCTGCAGGCCAACGGCTACGAAGTCAGCGTTGAAGGCGATGGCGCTCGCGCCGCGCGGCGCATCGTCGACAGCCAGCCCGACCTGGTCATTCTCGACCTGATGCTGCCCGGCGAGGACGGCCTGAGCATCTGCCGCCGGGTGCGCAGCCAGTACCCGGGCCCGATCCTCATGCTGACCGCCCGCAGCGATGAACTGGACCAGGTCCAGGGCCTGGACCTGGGGGCCGATGACTATGTCTGCAAACCCGTACGCCCACGCCTGCTGCTGGCACGCATTCAGGCCCTGCTGCGCCGCAGCGAAGCACCGGACAGCAAGCGCCAGGACCTGGCCTTCGGCGCGCTGCGCATCGACAATCGCCTGCGCGAGGCGCGCCTGGGCGAACAGCTGATCGAGCTGACCGGCGCCGAATTCGACCTGCTCTGGCTGCTGGCCAGCAACGCCGGGCGGGTGCTGACGCGCGAGCAGATCTTTACCGCGCTGCGTGGCGTCGGCTACGACGGCCAGGACCGCTCCATCGACATACGCATCTCCAGGATCCGCCCAAAGATCGGCGACGACCCGCTCCAGCCAAGGCTGATCAAGACCCTGCGCAGCAAGGGCTACCTGTTCGTCGGCGAAGCCCCATGAACAACTCGATCTTCCTGCGCATCTATGGCGGCATGCTGGCAGTGCTGGTGCTGGTGGCCCTGCTCGGGGTGCTCAGCCTGCACCTGGTCAACGAAGTGCGTGCCGCGCAGCACCGCGAGGGCCTGGCCCAGGGTACGTTCAGCCTGATGGCCGACAACCTGGCGCTGCAGAACGACACCGAGCGCAAGCGCTCGCTGCTGATCTGGGAGCGCCTGCTCGGTGTGCCGCTGGCGCTGCAACCGATGACTGCGCGCACACTCGATGGCGGCCAGCGGGCGCGCCTGTACCGCGGCCTGGTGGTGGTGGAGAAGACCGGCCCGCATGCAGCCCAGGTGTTGCGCAAGGTCGGCCAGCAAGACCTGATGCTGGTAGCGCAGATCAAACAGATCAGCGAGCAACTGGCGCGGGCCACCCTCTATCTGCTGGCCGACGAACTGGTGCGCTATCCGGTGACCGAACAGCAACAGCGCCTGGCACAGATCAAGAAAGAAAAGGGCTTCGGCTTTGGCGTGGCCCTGCAGCGCATCGAGCGGGTGAGCCTGGATGATGACCAGCGGCGCCGGGTCGAGGAAGGCGACACGGTCATGGCCCTGGGCAAGGATGGTGACTCGATCCGCGTGTTCGCCGGGCTGGCTGGTTCGCCGTGGGTGCTGGAAATCGGCCCGCTGCATCAGCTCAACCCCTATCCGCCGCAGTTGCTGATCCTGATCACCTTTCTTGGCCTGTGCCTGATCGGCCTGGTGGTCTACCTGCTGGTACGCCAACTGGAGCGGCGCGTGTCGGGCCTGGAGATTGCCGCTACGCGCATCGCCCAGGGCAGCCTGGATACCCGTGTGCCGGCCGACGATGCCGACTCGGTGGGGCGCCTGGCCGCGGCTTTCAATGGCATGGCCGAGCACCTGCAACGCTCGCTAACCATGCAGCGCGAGCTGGTGCGGGCGGTTTCCCATGAGCTGCGCACGCCGGTGGCACGCCTGCGCTTTGGCCTGGAGATGATCGAAAGTGCCACCACCGAGCAGGCTCGGGCCAAGCACCTGGCGGGCATGGACGGCGATATCCAGGACCTCGACAAGTTGGTCGACGAGATGCTCACTTACGCCCGCCTGGAGCAGGGCGCACCGGCGCTGAAGTTCGAGCGTGTCGACCTGGATGCCTTGCTCGACCGCGTGATCGAAGAGCTCGCGCCGCTGCGTGCCGAGGTACGGGTTGTGCGTGGTGAGTGCCAGGGTGCCGATGGCGAAGGCGCCTGGGTCGAGGCCGAGCCGCGCTACCTGCACCGGGCCCTGCAGAACCTGGTGGGCAACGCCATGCGCCATGCCGAGGCCGAGGTGCGCCTGAGCTACCAGTTGGGGCAGCAACGCTGCCGCATCGATGTGGAGGATGACGGCCCGGGGATACCCGAGGGTGTCTGGGACCGTATTTTCACACCGTTCACTCGCCTCGACGACAGCCGTACACGCGCCTCGGGCGGGCATGGCCTGGGCCTTTCGATTGTGCGGCGGATCATCTACTGGCACGCGGGCCGGGCCACGGTGGGGCGCAGCGCCGCGCTGGGCGGTGCCTGCTTCAGCCTGAACTGGCCACGGCAACAGGCACCGTTGTGACGGTCAGGCGCTGACCAGGCTGAGCAGGTGGCCGTCCTGCAGGCAGAACTGGCCCTGCAGCTCGGCGCCATGCCGCCACTGCGGCGACAGGTCGGTGAGCAGGCGCAGGCGGGCCAGGCCTTCGGCAGACCAGTCCAGCACTTCGGCGTGTTCGAAGTAGAAACGCTGGCGGGTCAGCGGGTAGAGCGTCTTGAACAGGCTTTCCTTCAGCGAGAAGGTCAGGGTGACTGCAAGGCCGAGCTGGCGGCGGTCCAGGCGCTCGAGCTCGGGCGGGGTGAGGATTTCACCCATCAGCCGCTCGGCACGCTGGTCATCCAGCAGTGCTTCCTGGTCCAGGCCCAGGCCCTGGCAACTGCCCCCGGCAGCGACTACGGCGGCCGCCCAGCCTTTGCCGTGGGTGATCGAACCGTGGATGCCGGCGGGCCAGATGGGCGAGCGGTCCTCGTGCGTACCCGGTACATAGTCACGGCCGTCCAGGCGCTGCAGCGCGGCACGGGCACATACCCGGCCGGCCAGGTACTCGGCCTGACGCTTGGCCACCGAGCGTTGCAGGCTGGCAGTGGGCACCACGCCGGTGCGCTGGAAGTCGTCGGGCGCCAGGCGCGTCGGGTCGAAGGCGCAACTGACCAGCACCGCGCCAGGTAGTGGGCGGGGTAGGGGCCAGTGGTACTGGAGGGGGGCGCAGCAGGCAGGAAGTGTGTTCATGGGGCTATTGTGCCAGCCGCAGCGGTGGTGTGGGAGGTGGAATAGCTGGGGCTGCTTTGCAGCCCATCGCGACACAAGGCCGCTCCTACACAAAGCGACGCAGTACCTGTAGGAGCGGCCTTGTGTCGCGATGGGCCGCAAAGCGGCCCCGGTAATCCCTACTTGAACACCTTCTTGAAGAACGCCTGCATGTCCGCCCAGGAGCGTTCATCCGCGGCCTTGTTGTAGCCGATATCCGGCCCGCCATGCTCGCCGTGGCTCAAGCGGTCCGCGTCCGGGTTGGTAAATCCGTGCTTGGCACCGTCGATACTGACGAACTGATAGTTGACCTTGGCCGCATCCATCTCGGCCTTGAACGCCTCCACCTGCTGCGGGGTAACCATGCTGTCCGCCGCACCATGTTCGACCAGGATATCCGCGCGAACCACCCCAGGCCTGGCCGGGGTCTGGGTAGCCAGCGCGCCATGGAAGCTCACCACGCCGTCGAGTTTTTCGCCGCGGCGTGCGGCATCCAGCACCACCTTGCCGCCGAAGCAGTAGCCGACAGCGCCCAGTTGATGCTTGTTGGTGTTCGGCTGCAGTTTCAGCAGTTCGAGGCCGGCATCGAAGCGCCGCGCAGCCGCTTTCGGGTCTTTCAGCGCCTCTGTCATGAATGCCTGGGCATCGGCAGGGTGTTCGGTTTGCTTGCCGTCGCCATACATGTCGATGGCCAGCGCGTTGTAGCCCAGCGCCGCGAGGTCACGGGCGCGGCGCTTGGCGTAGTCGTTCAGCCCCCACCATTCATGCACCACGACAATGCCGGGGCGCTTGCCTTCGACAGCGTCGTCATAGGCGTAGTAGCCGACCAGGCGATTGCCGTCGGCGTCCTGGTAGGGGATCTCGCGGGTTTGTACCGCCGCTTGGGCGAGGGCGGCGCTGCACATCAGGGTCAAGGCCAGCAGGGCACGCATGGTCACTACTCCTTGTTCTGCAAACGGTTCGTTCAGCCAGGGTTCAGCCAGGGTTCAGGCGCGGTTCAGGGTGCCCTGCTTACTCTAGCTTCCAGACCGAAACAGCGCACCCAACTGGAGTATCCAGCCATGAAAACCTTCAACACCCTGCTTGCCGCCATGGCCGTCTGCGCCGCTGGCATCACCACTGCCCAGGCCGCTGATGACAACTTCGCCAGCCTGACCTACGGCCAGACCAGCGACAAGGTTCGCAAGTCCGGCCTGCTGCAGCGCAACACCGACCACCTCAACGCCGACGGCATCATCGGCAAGGACGACACCTGGGGCGTGCGAGTGGGCAAGATCAATGATCAGGGCCGCTACTACATGACTTACGACAATGTCTCGGGCGACCACAGCGGCCTGAAGCTGCGCCAGGAAAACCTGCTGGGCAGCTACGACCTGTTCCTGCCGGTGGGTGATACCACCAAGCTGTTCGGCGGCGGCAGCCTGGGCGTGACCAAGCTGACCCAGGACTCGCCGGGCGCCAGCCGGGATACCGACTACGGTTACGCGTATGGCCTGCAGGCCGGCGTGATTCAGGACATCACTGACAAGGCTTCGGTGGAGCTGGGCTACCGTTACCTGCGTACCAACGCCGCCACCGAAGTGGGTGCGCACGGCGGGCCGAAGGACGGCACCCTGCGCCTGACCAGCAGCGCGCAGACCTACCTGGCTGCAAGCTACAAGTTCTGACGGGCGAGCCGGGTTATCCTGTACCGGCCTCTTCGCGGCTGAAGCCGCTCCCACAGGTACCGCACAGTTCTTGAAACCTGTGCGATTCCTGTGGGAGCGGCTTTAGCCGCGAAAGGGCCGGTACAGGCAATAAATATCAAGGAGCTGCACATGAAACTGCTGGTGGTCGAGGACGAAGCCCTGCTTCGCCATCACCTCTACACCCGCCTGGGCGAAAGCGGCCATGTGGTCGAGGCGGTGGCCGATGCCGAAGAGGCGCTGTACCAGGCCGGGCAGTACCACTTCGACCTGGCCATCATCGACCTGGGCCTGCCCGGCATCAGCGGGCTGGAACTGATCACGCGCCTGCGCAGCCAGGACAAGACCTTCCCCATTCTCATCCTCACCGCCCGCGGCAACTGGCAGGACAAGGTCGAGGGGCTTGCCGCCGGTGCCGACGACTATCTGGTCAAGCCGTTCCAGTTCGAAGAACTCGAGGCGCGCCTGAACGCCCTGCTGCGCCGCTCCAGCGGCTTCACCCAATCGACCATTGCCGCTGGCCCGCTGGTGCTCGACCTCAACCGCAAGCAGGCGACGCTGGACGAGCAGCCCCTGGCTCTGACGGCCTACGAATACCGCATCCTCGAATACCTCATGCGCCATCACCAGCAGGTGGTGGCCAAGGACCGCCTGATGGAGCAGCTGTACCCGGGTGACGAGGAGCGCGACCCCAATGTCATCGAAGTGCTGGTCGGCCGCCTGCGGCGCAAGCTCGAGGGCGAGCACGGTTTCAAGCCGATCGACACCGTGCGCGGCCTGGGCTACCTGTTCACCGAGCGCTGCCGATGATCCGTTCGCTGCGGGTGCGCCTGATGCTGGCGGCCGCGGTGCTGGCGCTGCTGTTCATGCTGGCGCTGCTGCCGGCCTTGCAGAAAGCCTTCAGCCTGGCCCTGCAGGAGTCGATCGAACAACGCCTGGCTTCGGATGTGACCACGCTGATTTCCGCTGCGCGCATCGAACATGGCCAACTGCAGATGCCGACGCTGCTGCCGGACGAGCGTTACAACCTGCCATACACCGGCCTGCTCGGCTATATCTTCGACCGCGACGGCGAGCTGGTCTGGCAGTCGCGGGCTACCGCCGCGCAGAACATCAACTACCGCCCGCGCTACGACGGCCGTGGCAATGAATTTGCCCGTATTCACCAGGCCGATGGCGAAGAGTTCTTCGTCTATGACGTCGAGATAAAGCTGCTGGGTGGCCAGAGCGCCGCTTACAGCATCGTTGCCCTGCAACCTGTGCGCGAATACCAGCACACCCTCGATGGCCTGCGCGAAAAGCTCTATCTGGGCTTTGGCGCGGCCTTGCTGGCGCTGCTGGCGCTGCTATGGGCCGGTTTGACCTGGGGCCTGCGTTCGTTGCGCCGGCTCAGTCGCGAGCTGGACGATGTGGAATCGGGCGAGCGCGATGGCCTGAGCGGCGAACACCCACGTGAGCTGCTGCGCCTGACCGGCTCGCTGAACCGCCTGTTGCGCAGCGAGCGCGAGCAGCGCCAGCGCTACCGTGATTCGCTCGATGACCTGGCGCACAGCCTGAAGACGCCGCTGGCGGTGTTGCAGGGGGTGGGCGAAAGCCTGCAGCAGCGTAGCGGCGAGCGCGAGCAGGCGCGCGTGCTGCAGAGCCAGATCGAGCGCATGAGCCAGCAGATCGACTACCAGCTGCAACGCGCCAGCCTGCGCAAGAGCGGCCTGGTACGCCACAGCGTGCTGCTGCGACCGCTGCTGGACAGCCTGTGCAGCACCTTGGCCAAGGTGTACCGGGACAAGCGGGTGGAGGTGACCCTGCAACTGCCCGAGGCGGCGCAGGTGCCGATGGAGCAGGGCGCGTTGCTGGAGCTGCTGGGCAACCTGCTGGAGAACGCCTACCGCCTGAGCCTGGGCCAGGTGCGCGTGAGCCTGGAGCAGGCGCCTGGGCTGTTGACCTTGTGCATCGAGGACGACGGGCCGGGGGTGCCGGTGGATCAGCGTGAGCGGATTCTGGAGCGTGGGGAGCGGCTGGACAGCCAGCATCCGGGGCAGGGGATCGGGCTGGCGGTGGTCAAGGATATCGTCGACAGCTATGACGCCGAGTTGAGCCTGGGTGATTCCCCTCTGGGGGGCGCGGCGTTCAGGATTACATTCAACCTGGATTGATTTTTAGCCTGTGCCGGCCTCTTCGCGGGTAAACCCGCTCCCACAAGACCGCAGAGGATCTGAATGCAGCCCGGTCACTGTGGGAGCGGGTTTACCCGCGAAGAGGCCAGCCCAGGCTATTGATGATGGGCGGATTCCCGCCAATGCCCCTGTACAAATCCCGCCATCGGGCGGAAATCCGCCAGCCCACCTCAGGCAAGTCGCCCCGTCGTTGGGCGTTTATCCCTTGCAAATACGGCCCTTGCACCCTTCGTGGGCATTTTGGCACCACCCTTGCTATTGATCCTCGCAGAGGCCTGCCCAGGCAGCTCGAACACAACGACAAATCCCTCCGGGTGCAGGAGGGTTAGCGATTCAGGTGCCCCATCGCCCTGGGAAGGGTGAACCGGCACACTTGAGGAAAATTAGCCATGACGACACGTCAGCCGCTGTACAAATCCCTGTATGTCCAGGTGTTGGTCGCCATCACCATCGGCATCCTGCTCGGCCACT
>PJTY01000909.1_pt1 | contig 12436 bp, 8 predicted proteins | sample 1512121 | NCBI WGS metagenome assembly PJTY01 (sample SAMN08177680, study PRJNA422409) | Soil metagenome, whole genome shotgun sequencing project. | isolation source: Soil enriched (2) on filter paper: alkali lignin treatment | place: USA: Madison | collected 2015-01-15 | reverse complement strand
TGGCGATCGTCTGGCGCAGGCGCGTCATCTTGACGCGTTCCTCGCTGCGCGCGGCCGGAGCGGCGGCAGCCGAAGCCGAGACAGGCGCCGAGGCGGGCTTGTTCTTGGCCGCTTCGAGGACGTCGTCCTTGGTGATGCGGCCGTCCTTGCCGGTGCCCTTGATGGTGGCCGGGTCGATGCCGTGCTCCAGGATCGCGCGGCGCACGGCCGGCGAGAGGACCGAGGAACCGGCCGAACCCCCAGAGTCATTGGCGTCGGCCGCGGCAGCAGCCGGGGCGACGGCGGCAGCAGCGGGAGCCGGAGCCGGGGCAGCAGCGGCCGGAGCGGCTGCGGCCTTGGGCGCGGCGGCACCGCCGGTGCCTTCCTCGATCGTGGCGATCAGCGCGCCGACGACGACGGTATCGCCTTCCTTGGCGATCTGCTGGCCCATGACGCCCGCGTGGGGCGCCATGACGTCGATCGCGACCTTGTCGGTCTCGAGGCTGGCAATGGGCTCGTCAGCGGCAACGGCTTCGCCGGGCTGCTTCAGCCACTGGCCGATGGTGGCTTCGGCGACGGATTCCCCAAGGACGGGGACCTTGACTTCGGTGGTCATGATTTATCTCAAGCCTTCTGCTTGCGACGGAGTTCGGAACGAACGGAAAGATGCAGCGCGTCTGCAACCAGCGCGGCCTGTTCGGCAACGTGGCGCTTGGCGAGGCCGGTGGCAGGCGAGGCCGAGGCATTGCGTCCGGCGTAGCGCGGACGCGGCTGGGCCGCTCCGGCTTCGATGGCGGCAGCCTCGATCTGCGATTCGACGAAGAACCAGGAACCGTTGTTCTGCGGTTCTTCCTGACACCACACGACCTCTTCGAGGTTCGGCATGCGTGCAAGGCGCTTGGCCAGCGGCTCGCCCGGGAAGGGATAGAGCTGCTCGATGCGGATGATCTGGGTATCGTCGATCTCTGCGGCATCGCGGGCTTCGAGCAGGTCGTAGAAGACCTTGCCCGAGCACAGGATGACCTTCTTGGTCGCGGTATCTTCCGAACCGTTCGGATCGGAGAGGATGCGCGAGAAGGTGCCGCCGGTGAACTCCGATGCAGCCGACTTCGCCAGCGGGTGGCGGAGCAGCGACTTCGGGGTCATGATGATCAGCGGCTTGCGGAACGGGCGGTGCATCTGACGGCGCAGAACGTGGAAGTAGTTCGCGGGCGTCGTGATGTTGCAGACCTGGATGTTGTCCTGCGCGCAGAGCTGCAGGTAACGTTCCAGACGCGCCGACGAGTGCTCCGGACCCTGGCCTTCATAGCCGTGGGGCAGCAGCATGACGAGGCCGTTGGCGCGCAGCCACTTGGACTCGGCCGAGGCGACGTACTGGTCGATGATGATCTGCGCACCGTTGGCGAAGTCGCCGAACTGGGCTTCCCAGAGCACCAGCGTCTTCGGGTCGGCACTGGCGAAGCCGTACTCGAAGCCGAGCACGCCGTACTCCGACAGCGTCGAGTTCAGAACCTCGAAACGGCCGTGGGGCAGGGTGGTCAGCGGCGTGTACTTGTGCTCGTCCTTCTGGTCGACCCAGACGGAGTGACGCTGCGAGAAGGTGCCGCGTTCGCAGTCCTGGCCCGACAGGCGCACGTTGTAGCCTTCGGTGACGAGGCTGCCGAAAGCGAGCGCTTCCGCCGTGGCCCAGTCGAAGCCTTCGCCCGACTTGAACATCTCTTCCTTGGCCGCGAGCACGCGGGCCAGGGTCTTGTGGACGGTCAGGTCTTCGGGAACCGTGGTCAGGGTACGGCCGAGGCTGTCGAACAGCTTGGTCTCGATCGTGGTGTCGACGTTACGGCGCGCGGTTTCCGGATCGGCGGGCTTGTGGAAGCCGCTCCACTGGCCCGAGAACCAGTCGGCCTGGTTGGACTTGTAGGTCTTGGCCGCCTCGAACTGCTCTTCGAGGTGCGCGGTGAATTCCGCTTCCGTCTGCGGCAGGAAGCCGTCGTCGATGACGCCTTCCTTCTTCAGGCGCTCGCCGTAGATCTGGCTGACCGGCGGGTGCTGGCGGATCTTCTGGTACATCAGCGGCTGCGTGAAGCCGGGCTCGTCGCCTTCGTTGTGGCCGAAGCGGCGATAGCACCACATGTCGATCACGATGTCGCGGCCGAAGGTCTGGCGATAGTCGATCGCCAGCTTGCACGCGAAGGTCACGGCAGCCGGATCGTCGCCGTTGACGTGCAGGATCGGGGCCTGAACGCCCTTCGCCACGTCCGACGGGTACGGCGAGTTGCGCGCGAACTGCGGGCTCGTCGTGAAGCCGATCTGGTTGTTGATGATGAAGTGGATGCAGCCGCCGGTGTTGTAGCCCTTCACGCCCGAGAGGCCGAAGCACTCCCAGATGATGCCCTGGCCGGCGAAGGCCGCGTCACCGTGGATGAGGACCGGCAGCACCTGCTTGTGCTTGGCGCCGGGGCCGATGTCGTCGCCGATGTCGTCGGCGATGGTCTGGTAGGCGCGGACCTTGCCGAGCACGACCGGATCGACGGTTTCGAGGTGCGACGGGTTGGGCATCAGGCTCATGTGGACCTTGATGCCGTCGAACTCACGGTCGGCCGAAGTGCCGAGGTGGTACTTCACGTCGCCCGAGCCGCCGACGTCTTCCGGGTTGGCGGTGCCGCCCGAGAATTCGTGGAAGATGACCTTGTAGGGCTTGGCGAGGACGTTCGCGAGGACGTTCAGGCGGCCGCGGTGGGCCATGCCGTAGACGATCTCCTTGACGCCCTGCACGCCGCCGTACTTGATCACGGCTTCGAGCGCCGGGATCATGGCTTCGCCGCCGTCGAGGCCGAAGCGCTTGGTGCCGACGTACTTCTTGCCGAGGAACTTCTCGTACTGCTCACCGCGCACGACGGCCTGAAGGATCGCCTTCTTGCCTTCTGCGGTGAACTCGATTTCCTTGTCGGCACCTTCCATGCGCTCCTGGAGGAAACGGCGTTCCTCGACATCGGCGATGTGCATGTACTCGAGGCCGACCTTGCCGCAGTAGTTCGCGCGCAGGATCTGCACGATCTCGCGGACGGTCGTCCACTCCAGGCCGAGCGCACCGCCGACATAGACCGGACGGTCCTGCGCGGCGCCTACGAAGCCGTGGTATTCGGGCGTGAGGTCAGCGGGAAGGTTCCGCTGGTTGAGGCCGAGCGGATCGAGATCGGCTGCCAGGTGACCGCGCACGCGATATGTGCGGATCAGCATCATGGCGCGGATTGCGTCGGCCGCGGCTTCGTCTATGCGGGACTGGTCGACCTTCTGGCCGCCCTTTGCCGCTGCTTTCTCGATCTTGATCTTGAGCGCGCTGGGGTCGAGGCCCTGGGTCAGGTCGTCCTCGAATTCCGCTCCAACAAGCGGCCAGTTCTTGCGCTGCCAGCTCGGGCCGGCCTGCGGGCCGTCGAGGGCTTCATCGGGGGTGAAGTCGAAACTTTCGTCGCCCATCGGGTGTCACCTTTTGTCGCGCCGGAAAACGGCCGGCGCTACCAAGCTAAATAGAGCGTCCGATGGTCCCGGAGGAGAGGAGGGGCCGTTTCGTTCGCATGTGCGTCCGGCCTCTGAGCGTGCCGGATCGTTCGTGGGTCCCGAGGCGGCGCGGGTCCGAAGACTGCGCGCCGCCCACGGGGAATAGGGTCAGGCGAGTTCCTTGAGGACTTCCACAAGGGTTTCACCCAGAAGCGACGGCGAGGCGGAGACGCGGATGCCCGCTTCTTCCATCGCCGCGATCTTGTCTTCGGCGCCGCCCTGGCCGCCCGACACGATCGCGCCGGCGTGGCCCATGCGGCGGCCCGGAGGCGCCGTGCGACCGGCGATGAAGCCCGCCATGGGCTTCTTGCGGCCGCGCTTGGCTTCGTCCTTGAGGAACTGGGCCGCTTCTTCTTCGGCGCTGCCGCCGATTTCGCCGATCATGATGATCGACTTGGTCTCGTCGTCGGCCAGGAACAGTTCCAGCACGTCGATGAAGTTGGTGCCGTTGACCGGGTCGCCGCCGATGCCGACTGCGGTGGTCTGGCCGAGGCCGGCGTTGGTGGTCTGGAACACCGCTTCATAGGTGAGCGTGCCCGAGCGCGAGACGACGCCGACCGAACCCTTGGAGAAGATGCTGCCGGGCATGATGCCGATCTTGCATTCGCCGGGGGTCAGGACGCCGGGGCAGTTCGGACCGATCAGGCGCGACTTCGAGCCCGAGAGGGCGCGCTTCACGCGGACCATGTCGAGAACCGGAACGCCTTCGGTGATCGCGACGATCAGTTCCATCTCGGCGTCGATCGCCTCGAGGATGGCATCGGCGCAGCCTGCGGGCGGCACGTAGATGCACGAGGCGGTCGCACCGGTCGCAGCCTTGGCTTCGGCGACGGTGTCGTACTGGGGCAGGCCGATGTGGCTGGTGCCGCCCTTGCCGGGGGTGACGCCGGCAACCATCTGGGTGCCGTAGGCCAGCGCGGCTTCGGTGTGGAAGCTGCCGGTCTTGCCGGTCATACCCTGGGTAATGACCTTGGTGTTCTTGTTGACGAGAATGGACATAGGTCGATCCTAATTCCTGTTCCTGGTGTAGGCCGATTCCGGCTTGAATAGCGCCATGGCGCAAATTCCGCGAAGTGCAACCGCCCCAGTGGTAAAATCAGCGTGGTAAAAGTCAGCGTTGTAAAATCAGGGGCCCTATAGGCCGAAGACCCCGCCCACCCCGTGCGATGACGGGGCGGACGGGGTCGTCATGGCTTGGATCAGGCCAGCGAGGGGTCGATGCCCTTGCAGGCGACCAGCAGTTCCTTGACCGCATCGACCGAGACCTGGAGGTTGGTCTTGGCTTCGCCGTCCAGTTCGATCTCGACGATCTCTTCGACGCCGTTCGCGCCGATCACGGCGGGAACGCCGACATAGAGGCCGTCAACGCCGTACTGACCGTCGACATAGGCGGCGATCGGCAGGATGCGCTTCTGGTCGTTCAGGTAGGCTTCGGCCATGGCGATGCCCGAGGCGGCCGGGGCGTAGAAAGCCGAGCCGGTCTTGAGCAGGCCGACGATCTCGCCGCCGCCCGAACGGGTGCGCTGCACGATCGCGTCGATCTTTTCCTGGGTGGTGCGGCCCTGCTTGATGAGGTCCGGAACCGGGATGCCGTTGACGGTCGAGTACTGCACGACCGGCACCATGGTGTCGCCGTGGCCGCCGAGCACGAAAGTGTTCACGTCGCGGATCGAGACGCCGAATTCCCAGGCGAGGAAGGTCGAGAAGCGGGCCGAGTCGAGCACGCCGGCCATGCCGACGACCTTGTTGTGGGGCAGGCCCGAGAATTCGCGCAGCGCCCAGACCATCGCGTCGAGCGGGTTGGTGATGCAGATCACGAAAGCGTCGGGTGCGTTGGCGGCGATGCCTTCGCCGACCGACTTCATCACCTTGAGGTTGATGCCCAGCAGGTCGTCGCGGCTCATGCCGGGCTTGCGGGCGACACCGGCGGTGACGATGATGACGTCGGCGCCGGCGATGTCGGCATAGTCGTTGGTGCCGGTGATCTTGGCGTCGAAGCCCTCGACGGGGCCGCACTGCGACAGATCGAGCGCCTTGCCCTGGGGCAGGCCTTCAGCCACGTCGAAGAGGACGATGTCGCCCAGTTCCTTCTGCGCGGCGAGGTGCGCGAGGGTGCCGCCGATGTTGCCGGCGCCGATGAGGGCAATCTTCTTACGAGCCATGATGCTTGCTTGTCCTTCCCAAAGGCGGGACCAACGGACGAAAAGGTGGCCTGCTCTGTCCCGCTAAGGCAGGTCCCGGTGTTCAACGAAGCGCGGCCTACGCCCCTGAAACCGACATTGCAACCGGGAAAAGTCCGCAGCGATGGCTGGTATGTCGCTTTTTACTGATAATAGTTCGCAATTGCAATAAGCCACGTAAGTGCGCGGAAAACGCGGTCCGAAACGAGGGTTTCGACCTCTTTTTCGCAACCGACGGGGCGCAGATTGCATCCTGCGCATTCGGTCCCAGTGTCTCGCACGGCCTGATGACCGGCAAGCGTCGCTGCAAGCGAGTCGCCCCGAAGAAAGGGCAGGCGGTCGCTTGGAGAGATTGCGTATCAGGCTCTTATAGAGGGAGGAGTTGAACGGCGGGTGTCGCCGGGCTTGCGGAATGTTGCGGGAGGGGGATGAGGTTGCCCTTTATCTCGATCCCGACCTTGCTCCTGACTTTAATCCCGCTCCCGACGCCGCTCAGCCTGAGCTTGTCGAAGGCCCCACAGGCCACAGTGCAGGCCCTTCGACAAGCTCAGGGCGAGCGGGCGGAGGGTAATGCTCATTCGTAGCGGGTAACGCTCACCCGTTCCGGGCGATGCGCTGGACGAAGGCGTCGGCCATGCGGCGGTCGAGCTGGCGGCAGATCGCGATCCACCAGGTGCAGGACTCCTCGTCCCCGGCGAGGCGGGCGGCGGCGGCCTTGGCGCGGGCATGGGCGGCGGCGGAGAGGCCGTGGCGCGCGAAGTGGCGCAGGGCTTCGGCGAAGATGCGCTCGTTGGCGGTATCCGCCGTCGCTTCGCGGATGCGGCGGCGCAGGCGGGCGCGGGCCGGGGAATTGTCGTTGGCGGCGCAGAGCGGCACCGAGGGGCAGAGCGCGCGCACGAGCACGGGACAGGAGCCATTCCGGGCGGCGGAAAAGCGGATTGCCATGGTGGAAGTGCGCCTCGTTTCTTGGAGACGCTCAGGGGCGGCGTCTCGGAGGCTCTTTATAGGAGGAAGCCGCTAAGCCTTGGTGAGAGCGTATGGTTGCTGAAACCTTGCCCTCCATGCTTGGGAAATCCTTAAGGAGCAGCCCTCAGCTCGTAGGTTGGGCGATCCATTTGCCGGAATTGGCGTATTCCGGGTGAATGCCGTTTGCTTCCGGGAGATTGTGGGCGCGGTAGAGGTCCTCGCCGCCGCGTTCCCGCACGTTGCTGGAATAGCTCGGTGCAGGAGACGGACTCGAAACCACGGGAGCCGCCATCGTCTCCGGGCGGGCCGGTATCGAACCTTCGAAGGCGCGCTGCACCGCCAGCGGGTCCAGCGCGGCGTTGGCGAGGGCACTGGCGGTGGAATCGTCGCGGCGATGCGGCGCGGCGAGCGGTTCGCCGCCCAGGTAGGCGAAGCGGAACGAGGCCGGGTTCCCCGCAGCGCCGTTGAAGGCGTAGAAGCGGTGCGCGCCGATCGTCGTCAGGTAGTGGAGGCTCGGCGCCCAGTAGGGATTGACCTGGATCGTGTGGTAATGCGTCGCCAGCCCGATGGGCGCGTAGACGTAGCCGGACAGCGCGGCGCGGGCGACATCCTCGGCCCGCTGCCAGAAGTAGCGCTGCGGCGCGCGGGCGAGCGAGCCGTCGCAGGTAAAGGAGAACTGGCAGCCGGTCGGGCGCTCCGATCCCTGGTAGACGACGCCGCAGACGGTCTTGGGATAGGCGGGATGGGCCACGCGGTTGAGCACGACTTGCGCCACCGCGCGCTGGCCGCCGTCGGGTTCGCTGGCGGCTTCGTAGTAGATCGCGGCAGTCAGGCACTGGAGCGCGCGGCTGCGGTCGACGCCGGAGTTGTCGATCCGGAAGGCGCGGGCGACGGGGCCGCTCACCGGGTCTTCGGCGTCCGAATGGATGCCTTCACCGATTTTCAGCACCGGCTGTTCCGCTTCGAGATAGTAATAGGCCGAGCCGGGGAAGCTGGCGCCCGCCTGCTCGAAGGGCATCGGCAGCACCGAAGGCTGCGGCGTCGCGGCGCCGATGACGGTGAACCCGTTCCATCCCGCCAGCGGCGGCGAGGCGAAGGCGGGCAGTGCCACGGCCACGAGCGCCGCCGCGCCGAGCGTCCAGCGGCGCCGCTGCCGCTGGAGCCGTCGCCGTCCGCCGCGCACGAAATTCCCCTGGAAATCGCGCGGGCGCGGTTCCCAGGTTTCGGGGCAGGAGGGAAGGGCGACAGCGGTCAATTCGGGTCCTCTCGGCGCATCTCCAACAAGGCGCACGTCGCGCCTACCCTGCTTCGGCGCGCACGGCATCTACCGAGATGGCGGCGTCCCGAAGCGGTACAGCCGGGAGCGATAGACTGAATCGCTTAACAGTTTGTTGGGGATCGTCCCGGCGAAGCGCGGCAGCGCCGTGCCCGCGCGCCGCTTGCCATTCCCCGCATGGCCCGGTAATCCGCGCGATACGTCATGGGTGGCCCGCAGCCGGGCCTCAAAAGGGAATTCGGCGCGAGTCCGAAGCTGCCCCCGCAACTGTGACCGGGGAGCGCCCCTTCCACGCGATGCCACTGGGTCACACCGGGAAGGCGGGAGCGGCGCGACGATCCGGGAGCCAGGAGACCTGCCTTTGACGGTCGTTCCGCAGCCGGGCGGGGTGTCCTGGCATGCAGCGAGCTTACGCGCACAGAAAAACGCGCGCGGCTCCGCCATGGACGGCACAAGTCGTTCAGGTTGGAGGAATACGCGTGAAGTACCTGTTTTTGCTGGGGACGGCTCTTGCCGTCTCTACCCCCGCGCTCGCCGATGAAGCGGCCCTTGAGAATATCGGCGACAATATCGTCGTCACCGCCACCCGCACCGAGACGCCCACGAGCGAGATCGGCCAGTCCGTCTCGGTCGTCACCCGCGCGGATATCGAGCGGACCCAGGCGGTCACCGCCACCGACATTCTGGCGCGCCTGCCGGGCGTGACCTTCACCCAGTCCGGCGGCTTCGGCCAGCCCGCCAGCGTCTTCATCCGCGGCGCCGAGAACGCCCAGAGCCTGGTGCTGATCGACGGCGTGCGGATCAACGATCCGGGCGATGTCGGCGGTGGTTTCGACTTCGGCAGCCTGACCGTGGGCCAGTTCGACCGCATCGAAGTGGTGCGCGGATCGTCCGGCGTGCTCTGGGGCAGCCGCGCCATCGGCGGCGTCGTCAACCTCATCACCGCGCGCCCGACCGACGAGTGGACCGCGCGCGGCCAGGCCGAGTACGGCTGGCGCGACCAGAAGCAGCTCGGCGCCTCGGCAGCGGGCAAGGTGGGTCCGGTCGGGCTGACGCTCGGCGGCAACTGGCTCAAGGGTGACGGCTATTCCGCCTTCAACGAGCGCCGCGGCGGCACGGAAAAGGACGGCTTCGAAAGCAAGAGCGCCAATGCTCGCGCCGAAGTGCAGATCGTCGATGGCCTCTCCGCCGATGCCGGGACTTACTGGACCAAGGCGAATTACGATTACGACAATACCGGTGCCGATGCCCTGAACGTGGGCATGAAGCGCGACACGGTGGGCTATGCGAACCTTCGCTACAAGGGCCTCGATGGCCGCCTGACCGCGCGCGTGGGCTATGGTCTGACCGACACCCGCCGCATCTCGGACGATGCCGTCTTCGGTCCCTTCACCACCAATGGCCGCACAGACCGCTTCGAAGGGCAGGTTTCCTACACGCCGATCGACATGGCGAGCATTCTCGTCGGCGCCGAGACCGAGAAGCAGAAGTTCTCGGACAACTACGGTTCGAAGGACTCGACCTCGATCGACAGCTACTTCGGCATGCTCACCCTGCGTCCGGTCACCGGCCTGACCCTGAACGGCGGTCTGCGCTACGACGACAATTCGGACTTCGGCCATAAGACCACCTTCTCGGCCAACGGCGCCTGGGTGATCGGCGGCAGCGAGAGCGCGCCGATCCTGCGCGCCAGCTACGGTGAGGGCTTCAAGGCGCCTTCGCTCTACCAGCTCTACACCAATGCCGGTTTCCGCGCGCTCGATCCCGAGACCTCGAAGTCGTGGGACGTGGGCGTCGAGCAGCCCTTCGCGGAAGGGCATGGCACGTTCTCGGTCACGTATTTCGACCGCAAGACGAAGAACCTGATCGACTACGACCTGGCCGCGTTCAACTATTACAACGTCGGCCGCGCCCGCGCCAAGGGCGTGGAACTGGGCATGCAGGTGAGCGATTGGGAAGGCTTCGACATGAGCCTTTCGGCCACTTATCTCGACGCCACCAACGAGGACACCGGCGCCCGGCTCGCCCGCCGTCCCAAGACCAACCTCTATGCCAGCCTCGACAAGCACTGGTCGGACGGTTTCCGCCTCGGCGCGGACTTGCGCGTGGGCGGCGGTCGCTATGACGATGTGGCGAACACCTATTACCTGGGCGGCAACGTCGTCGTCGGCCTGCGCGCGGCCTATGACGTGACGCAGAACATCCAGGTCTACGGCCGGGTCGAGAACCTCTTCGACGAGCATTACGAAGTGGTGCGGACATACGGCACGCCGGGCCGCGCGGCTTATGCCGGGGTCCGGGTGAAGATGTGATCCCGCGGCTTCCCCTGACTGTGACCGGGCGGGGGAAGCGCAAGGCCTTCCCGGTTGCGGCGGCGCTGGTTCTGGCCGGTGCCGCCGCGACGCTGGCGGGTTGCGGCGGCGGCGACACCAGCGCGGCCGCTCCCGCGGTTCAGACGCGGGGCGAGGGGCATCCCACCATCGTCTCGCTCAACCCCTGCACCGACGCCATTCTGGCTGAAGTGACCGGGCCGGGACAGTTGCTGGCGATCTCCAGCTACAGCCAGGATCCGGAAAGCAGCTCGATGCCGATGGCCGAGGCGCGGCGCTACCGTGCGATTTCCGGCACGGTGGAGGAAGTGGCGACGATCCGCCCGAAAGTGGTCGTCGCCAGCGCCTTCCTCGATCCGGCGAGCGAGGGCGCATTCCGGCGGCTCGGCTACCGGCTGGTGAAGATGCCGATCGCTCCGGACATCGCCTCGGCCCGCGAGCAGGTGCGCGAACTGGCGCGGCTGGCGGGCCATCCCGAGCGCGGCGAACGGCTGGTGGCGCGCATCGATGCCGCGCTGCGCCGGAGCGCGCCGCCTCCCGGTTTTCGCCAAGTTCCTGCACTCATGTGGGAATCCGGTGGACTGGTGGCCGGGGACCGGACCCTGATCGTTGACATGATGCACCACACCGGCTTTACGAATATTGCCGGCGCGCGAGGCCTCTCCCAGGCCGATTTCCTGCCCCTGGAGCACGTGCTGGCGGACCCGCCGCGCGTGGTCTTTGCGGTAGGCGATCCGCTCGCCGAGGAGGACCGAATGCTGCACCACCCGGCGCTTTCCGCGCTGACCAGTACCCGGCGTTTCATGCTGAGCCGCTCCATCCTGTGGTGCGGCGGGCCGACGATCCCGGGTGCGCTGGACGAACTGGCGGCGGCACGGCGGGCGCTGGTGTCGAAGCAGCCCTTTGACTACAGGCCAATCCTTCAAAGGACATTTTCGCTCTCGCCATGAACCTGCGTTTCGTCCTGCTACTGGCTCTCGCGCTTCTTGTCGCAGTGCCCTTATCGCTGCTGGCGGGCCGCGTGTGGATCAACCCCTTTTCCCCGGAACTTCAGAACGCCTCGACGATCCTGATGCAATTGCGCCTGCCGCGCGCGGTGCTGGCGCTCGTGCTGGGTGCGGGCCTCGGCGCGGCGGGGGCGGCGATGCAGGGCTACTTGCGCAACCCGCTCGCCGATCCCGGCCTCTTCGGCATCGCGCCGGGGGCGGCGCTGGGCGCGGTGCTGAGCTTCTGGACCGGCTATGCCTCGGCGCCGTGGATGCTGCCGCTTTTCGCGCTGATCGGCGCGGGCGGGGCGATGACCCTGCTGGCGCTAATCGCCGGGCGCGGGGGCGGCGTGGCGCTGTTCACGCTGGCCGGGCTGATGGTCTCCAGCCTTGCGGGCGCGTTGATGAGCCTTGCCATCAGCCTCACGCCTTCGCCCTTTGCCATGAGCGAGATCGTCACCTGGATGATGGGTTCACTGGCCGACCGTTCCTGGCACGAGGTCTGGATCGCGACGCCGCTCACCCTGGCCGGTCTCGGCGTGCTGTTCTACGCCGGGCGGGACCTTGACGCGATGACCCTGGGCGAGATGGCCGCCCGTTCGCTTGGCGTGGAGCCGCTGCGGCTTCAGGCGCTGATGATCCTGGGCGTCGGCCTGATCGTCGGTTCGGGCGTGGCGGTGGCGGGGATCATCGGCTTCGTCGGCCTGATGGTGCCGCATCTCGTACGCCCGATGACCGACCGCAAGCCGTCCTCGCTGCTGGTGCCTTCAGCGGTGGCGGGCGCGCTGCTGCTGCTCTTCGCCGACTGCCTCTGCCGCATTCTCCCGCTCGCGGGCGGGGAACTGCGGCTTGGCATCGCGCTCAGCCTGCTCGGCGCGCCGTTCTTCCTGCGGCTGCTGCTGAGGATGCGGCGGGGGATGGTGGCATGAGCTTCGGCGCCGAGAACGTCACCGTCGCGGGCCGCCTCGACAGCGTTTCGCTCAATTGTCGCCGGGGCATGATCACCGCGATCTGCGGTCCCAACGGCGCGGGCAAGTCGACGCTGCTTTCGGTTATCGCCGGGCTGGTCAGGCCCGATTCCGGACGTGCGGTCATGGGCGGGCGGGCGCTTACCGCGGTTTCGCTCGCCCAGCGTGCGCAGTGGATCGGCTACCTGCCGCAGAC
>PJTY01000906.1_pt1 | contig 12465 bp, 11 predicted proteins | sample 1512121 | NCBI WGS metagenome assembly PJTY01 (sample SAMN08177680, study PRJNA422409) | Soil metagenome, whole genome shotgun sequencing project. | isolation source: Soil enriched (2) on filter paper: alkali lignin treatment | place: USA: Madison | collected 2015-01-15 | reverse complement strand
CGGCCTGCTGGCCTTCGTGACCGCCAGCGACGGCACCGCACTGATCCTCGACCTGACTGCCGGCATTTCCGGCGCCGTGCTCGGCGGCTGGCTGCTCGGCCCGGTATTCGAAGCCGCGCCCGCCGCGGTGCGCCTGTTCGACGAAGGCGATGTGTTCTGCGCCGTTGGCGGCGCCTTGATGCTGCTGGCCGTGACCCACCTGCTGCAGGCACGCGACCGCGCCGGCTGAAGCTTCCTGCCGCGCCACCCGACGGGCTTCAGCCCGGATGGATCATGTCGCGCGGCTGCACCCAGCGGTCGAAGTCCTCGGCACTGACCCAGCCCGAGGCGATCGCGGTCTCCTTCAGATTTTTCCCTTCCTTGTGCGCGGTCTTCGCGATCTGCGCCGCCTTGTCGTAGCCGATGTGCGGCGCCAGCGCCGTCACCAGCATCAGCGAACGCTCCATCAGATCGGCGATGCGCCCACGATTGGCGACGATGCCGCGCGCGCAATGCTCGTCGAAGCTGTGGATGCCGTCCGTCAGCAGCCGCGCGCTCTGCAGGAAGTTGTGCGCCAGCAGCGGCTTGAAGACGTTGAGCTCGAAGTTGCCCGAGGCGCCGCCGAGATTCAGCGCCACGTCGTTGCCGAACACCTGGCAGCACAGCATGGTGACGGCCTCGCTCTGAGTCGGATTGACCTTGCCCGGCATGATCGAGCTGCCCGGTTCGTTTTCCGGAATCGACAGTTCGCCCAGGCCCGAGCGCGGGCCGGACGCCAGCCAGCGCACGTCGTTGGCGATCTTCATCATGGCCGCCGCTAATGTCTTGAGTCCGCCGTGCACCGCGACCAGCCCGTCATGCGCGGCCAGCGCGGCGAACTTGTTGTCGGCGCTGCGGAACGGCACGCCGGTACGGCCTTCCAGTTCCTTCGCCACGCGCGCGCCGAATTCCGGATGCGTGTTCAGCCCGGTGCCGACCGCGGTGCCGCCGACCGCGAGCTCGTGCAGCGACGGCAGCACCGCGACGATGACTTTCTCCGCATGATCGAGCTGGGCCACGTGGCCCGAGAATTCCTGCCCCAGCGTCAGCGGCGTGGCGTCCTGCAGATGGGTGCGGCCGATCTTGACGATGTCGGCAAACTCTGCGGCCTTGGCGTCCAGCGTCGCGCGCAGGCCGCGCAATGCCGGCAGCAGCTTCTCGACCGCCAGCGCGGCCGCCACGTAGATCGCGGTCGGGAAGATGTCGTTGGACGACTGACCGAGATTGACCTGGTCGTTCGGATGGATCAGGCGTTTCTCGCCGCGCTCGCCGCCCAGCAGCTCGGAGCCGCGATTGGCGAGCACCTCGTTCATGTTCATGTTGCTCTGCGTGCCCGAGCCGGTCTGCCAGATCGCCAGTGGAAATTCGTCCGGGTGGCGACCGGCGATCACCTCGTCGGCCGCCTGCACGATGGCGTCGGCCTTCTTCGCGTCGAGCTTGCCGAGCTCCTTGTTGACCAGCGCCGCAGCGCGCTTGACCTCGGCCAGCGCGGTGATCAGCTCGGGCGGCATGCGCTCGGTGGAGATGTGGAAGTGATGCAGCGAGCGCTGCGTCTGCGCGCCCCACAGGCGCGCGGCATCGACGTCGATGGGGCCGAAGGTATCGCGTTCGATACGGGTGGTCATCATGGGTCTCCTTGGAATGAAGTGGAAGCATGAAACATCCGGGGCGCCCTCCGCAATCAAGCCCCTGCCGCAGCCGTGGTTATTGCCGTACCGCGATCTGCGTTTTTCACATGAGCATATACCGCAAACGACTTATGCGAAAAACGCACAAGCATGCGCGAAGAGATTCGTTCCTTTGCACAAGGCGAATCGCTACCCTTTCCTCCTCGCGTCGCAATGACGTCTCCAGCCGCTTTTTCACGACACGCGGTTCGCGCAAAAAACAAGCAAAGGCACAGAACAACATGGATCGCAGAACATTCGTCAAGCACTCTTCCTTCCTGACCATCGCTGGCCTTGCCGGCACGCTGCCGCTGCGCGGCCATGCCGCCGCCGCGCCGCAGGAAGTGCGGCTCGACTATGCCTACTATTCGCCGACCAGCCTGGTACTGAAGAAGTTCGGCTGGCTCGAGGAAGCACTGAAGCCGTCCGGCATCGGCGTCAAATGGACGCTGTCGCAAGGCAGCAATCGCGCGCTCGAATACCTGAGCGCCAACAGCATCGACTTCGGCAGCACCGCCGGCCTGGCCGCCGTGCTGTCGCGCGCCAACGGCAATCCGATCAAGAGCGTCTATGTCTATTCGCGTCCCGAGTGGACCGCGCTGCTGGTCGGCAAGGATTCGCCGATCAAGTCGGTCAAGGAACTCAAGGGCAAGAAGGTCGCCGCCACCAAGGGCACCGATCCCTACCTGTTCCTGCTGCGCGCATTGCAGGTGCACGGGTTGCGCAAGAACGACGTCGAGATCGTCCATCTCCAGCATCCGGATGGCCGCGCGGCGCTCGAAAGCGGCCGCGTTGACGCCTGGGCCGGACTCGATCCGCACATGGCGGCCAGCGAACTGCAGGCCAATTCGCGCCTGCTGTACCGCAACGTGAACTTCAATACCTACGGCTTCCTCAACGTGACGGAAAGCTTTGCCAACAAGTATCCGGAACAGGTCCGACAGGTGATTGCTGCCTACGAACGCGCGCGCCTGTGGGTGCTCGCCAATCCGAAGGAAGCCTCGCAGATCCAGGCCGAGGAAGCCAAGATATCGCTGGCGGTCGCCAAGGTGCAGCTCAATCGCACCGACTTCTCCAACCCGGTTATCGGCCGCGAGCATCGCGATGCGCTGCAGGCCGCCGTGCCGATTCTGCTGCAGGAAGACCTCGTCAAGCGCGGCACCGACGTCAACAAGGTGGTGGCCGACCTCATCGATACGCGCTTCGTGCAGGGCATCGCCGTCAAGGCGGCCTGACGCCGCGCCATCCTTCCCGCAGGAGTGTCCATGACCCGCAGCCAGTCCGCCTCGCTTTCTTCGTTTGCCGATGCACACGCGGCCGAACCGGCCAGCCGCACGCCCGCCGTTTCTGCTGCGGCAAAACCGCTGCCGGCCAGAGCCGGCAGGCAACGCCTAGGCTGGCTGGGCTGGATACTGCCGCTTGCCGCACTCGGCTTTGTCGAGATCGCCGCGCGCCTGGGCTGGATAGAAGCACGCCTGCTGCCGCCGCCGTCGGAGATCGTGCAGACGTTGTCGGCGCTGGCCGATCAGGGCCTGTGGAGCCACGTCGGCGCCAGCAGCGCGCGCGTGCTGGCCGGCTACGGCATCGGTGCTGCATTGGCCGTGCTGTTCGGCCTCGTGGTTGGCCTGAGCCGCCATGCCGAAGCCTTCTTCGAACCGACCTTCCAGGCCCTGCGCGCGATTCCTAGCCTGGCCTGGGTGCCGCTGCTGCTGCTCTGGTTCGGCATCGACGAGACGCCCAAGGTGATCCTGATCGCGATCGGCGCCTTCTTCCCGATCTACCTCGGTCTGGTTTCCGGCATCCGCAACGTGGACCGCAAGCTGATCGAACTCGGCGAGATGTATGGCCTGTCGGCGCTCGCGCTGGCGCGTCGCATCGTGCTGCCGGCCGCATTGCCGAGCCTGTTCACCGGCCTGCGCAACGGCCTGTCGCTGGCGTGGATGTTCCTGGTCGCGGCCGAACTGATCGCCGCCACGCGCGGCATCGGCTACCTGCTGACCGACGGCCGCGAGACCAGCCGCCCAGACGTGGTGCTGGCTGCCATCCTGCTGCTGGCCGTGCTCGGCAAGCTCAGCGACAGCGTGCTCAAGTGGCTCGAAGTGCGCAAGCTCGCCTGGTCCGACTCGCTCGCCACGCGCGCCGTGTGAGGAACACATGACCGCCCTGCTCGATCTCCATATCCGCGACAAGCGCTTCGACCAGCGCGTCGTGTTGCACGACGTCTCGCTGTCGCTTAACGCCGGCGAAGTGGTGAGCCTGGTCGGCAAGTCCGGCTGTGGCAAGAGCACGCTGCTGCGCCTGATCGCCGGACTCGACCGCCGCTTCGACGGCCGCATCGCGCTCGACGGCCAGCCGCTGGCGGGCGTGTCGCCGCACATCGGCCTGATCTTCCAGGAACCGCGACTGCTGCCGTGGCTGACGGTGGCCGACAACGTCGGCTTCAATCGCGACGGCCGCGGCGCGGCTAATGCCGATCCGCGCATTCGCAGCCTGCTGCAGGAAGTCGGCCTGCTCGATGCCATCGACGCGCTGCCCAAGCAGCTCTCGGGCGGCATGGCGCAGCGCGCGGCGATCGCACGTGGCCTGTTCAACCAGCCGCGCCTGCTGCTGCTCGACGAACCGTTCTCGGCGGTCGATGCCTTCACCCGCATGCGGCTGCAGGACCTGCTGCTGACGCTGGCGGCGCAGCACGGCTTCGCGGTGCTGCTGGTCACGCACGACATCGACGAAGCCGCCTACCTGAGCGACCGCGTGCTGGTCATGGGCCAGGGCGAGATCACCGACGACCTGCGCGTAGCGACCGCGCGACCGCGTAGCCGTCACGATGACGCCCTGGCGCGCACTCGCGACCGCATTCTCGACGCGCTCGAAGCGATACACGCGATCTGAACCGCCGAACCACACACGACATCCATCATTTTCACAAGGGAGAACACATGAAGACCAAACTCAATCTGCGCCGCACCCTGCTGTCGCTGCTGGCCCTCGCACCGCTCGCGCTGGGCACCGCCCATGCACAGAAGGCACCCGATACTGTGCGTATCGGCTACCAGAAATCATCGACGCTGATCACCGTGCTCAAGACGCGCGCCACGCTCGAGCAGAAACTCGGCGTGCTCGGCGTCAAGGTGACCTGGCACGAATTCGCGAGCGGCCTGCCGCTGCTCGAGGCGCTCAACGTCGGCGCGGTCGATGTCTCGGCCGACGTTGCCGACACGGTACCGATCTTCGCGCAGGCCGCCGGCGCACAACTGACCTTCATCGCGCAGGAAGCGCCGTCGCCGACCGCGCAGGCGATCGTGGTCAAGGCCGATTCGCCGATCAAGAGCGTGGCCGATCTGCGCGGCAAGCGCATCGGCTTCGCCAAGGCGGCCGGCGCGCACTATCTGCTGATCGCCGCGCTCGAGAAAGCCGGCCTTTCGCTGAAGGACGTGCAGCAGGCCTATCTGGCACCGGCCGACGGCCGCGCCGCCTTCGAGCGCAATTCGATCGATGCCTGGGTGATCTGGGACCCGTTCCTGTCGGCCGTCGAGCGCCAGTCCAAGGTGCGCGTGCTGGCTGACGGCACCGACCTCGCGAGCTACCAACGCTACTACCTGGCCTCTACGCCGTTCGCCAAGGCGCGTCCGGACGTGATCAAGACCATCGTCGATTCGCTGCAGGAAACCGGCAAGTGGGTCAAGCAATCGCCACAGGAAGCCGCCGCCCTGCTGGCACCGGTCTGGGGTCTGGACGCCGCCACCGTCGAGCAGGCCAACGGCCGCCGCAGCTATGCGGTGCGCAGCGCGCAACCGGACAACATCCTCGAGCAGCAGAAGATCGCCGATGCCTTCTTCGCTGCCGGCCTGCTGCCGAAGAAAGTCGATGCCACCAACGTGCCGCTGTTCTGAACACTGCCGCCGCAACACCTGATTCAATGCAGAAAGGATTGAAGCCGTCATGGGCCAACTACTGAAACTCGGCGAGCTGCCACAAGCGGACGACGCCGTCATCACACCGGCACACCTGGTGCAACGCGACTTCGGCCCATGGACCGAGGCAGTCGAAAAGACCGCCGCCGCACTCGCGGCCACCGCCGTCGAACGCGACCGCCAGGGTGGCACCGCATGGAACGAGCGGCAAGTGCTGCGCGACAGCGGCCTGCTCAAGCTGGCCGTGCCCGCCGCCTTCGGCGGTCCCGAGGTACCGTGGCCGACGATCTACCGGATCATCCGCCGCTTCGCCGAAGTCGACAGCTCGCTCGCACATCTGTTCGGCTTCCAGCATCTGCAGGTCGCCAGCGTCAACCTGTTCGGCAATCCCGAGCAGAAGGCGCTCTATCTGGGCAAGACCGTCAGCGAGAACTGGTTCTGGGGCAATGCGACCAACGGTCTCGACAATCGCACCACGCTGACCTGGCGCGAAGCCGACGGCGACGATCCCGCGCATTTCGAACTCAACGGCATCAAGTCCTTCTGCTCGGGCGCGACCGGCTCCGACATGCTCAACGTGACGGCGCCACGTTCGGCAGATCCGGCGGATCGCGTGTTCATCTCGATCCCGACCGACCGTGCCGGCGTCACCGTGCTTAATGATTGGGACAACCTCGGCCAGCGCCAGACCGACAGCGGTTCGGTCACCTTCGACAAGGTGCGCGTCGAAGCGAACGAAGTGTTGGGTCCGCCTGGCACCGCCGGCACGCCGCGCGCCACGCTGCGCACGCTGGTGTCGCAACTGATCCTGATCGAAATCTATATCGGCAACGCGCAAGGTGCGCTGCTCAACGCCTGGCACTACACGCACGAACAAGGCCGGCCTTGGTTCACCTCGGGCGTCAAGCGCGCCATCGACGATCCGTTCACGCAACAGCACTACGGCGACCTGCGCATTGCGCTGCGCGGCGCGATCGCGCTGGCCGAAGCGGCGGCGCGCGATCTGCAGCAGGCATGGGAACGTGGCGATGCGTTGACGGCGGAAGAGCGCGGGGTATTGGCCGTCTCCATTTACGAAGCCAAGATCGCGGCAGCGCGCGCGGCGCTCGAGATCACGTCAAAGATTTTTGAAGTGATGGGTGCGCGCGCCACGGCCGCCAAGTATGGCTTCGACCGCTTCTGGCGCAACGTGCGCGTGCATACGCTGCACGACTCGCTCGACTACAAGCTCAAGGATGTGGGTCAGTGGGTACTGAGCGGCGAAGTGCCGACGCCATCCATCTATTCGTGAACGGCGGCAGCGCTAGCGGCGCTTGACGCCAAGCGCCACGCGCGCCGACAGATAGAGCGCATACAGCCCGCCCGCCAGCAGCAGCATGTCCTGCCAGTCCGGGCGATCGTCGAGGTTCTCGCCGAGGATCGCCAGCGTCAGCAACACCAGGATCAGGTGCACGCAGAAAACCGGCAGCGAGGCCGCACCCATCGATTCGAACATCTTCAGGCGCGGCAGCGCGGCGCGGATGCATTCGCCGTAATGCATGACGACGATCAGCATCGCGAAGAAATTCAGCAGCCGCATCGGTCCCAGGAACCACTTGTCCTGCAGCGAATTGATGAATTCGTTGCCGGGAACGGGCACCTGGCCCACGATATGGCGCCATGCGAAGAACGCCAGCACCAGCGCCAGCGACGACAGCACCAGTGGCTGCGAAAACGGCTTGCGGTCGCGCAATACGCCCTTGGCGTCCAGGCTACCCAGCCACAGGCCGAACACCCACAGGAATTGCCAGGCATAGGTCTCGAACGAACCCGTCTCCTTGAACGGCACGCTCAGTCCCGTCGCCGCCACCAGCAGCGTATAAAGCCCTTCAGACAGATGGAACTGCGCCGCCAGCCACAACAGGCCGCTGACGATGAAGATGCCGCGCCAGCCGTGCTGCAACCCGTGCGACAAGATGAACGGACTGACCAGCAGCAGCACCACATACAACGGCAGGATGTCGAGCAGCGGCGGGTTGTAGATCAGCGCCATGCCCGACAGCAACCCGGTCAGCGGATTGTTGAGATAGAAGCCGATCAGATTGGTCAGGCCGGCCTGGCCGAACTTGAGACCGAGCGCGGCGATCAGCGTGAACAGCAGCAATAGGCAGGCGACGTGACAGCCATAGACCTTGAGCGCGCGGATCAGGAAAGCATGGCGCATGGCCCGAATGCCATTGCGCTCGGCCTTGCGCGTATTAATCATGCCGGCCATGAAGGCCGACAGCATGACGAAGCCTTCGGCCGCGGAAACGAAACCGAAGGGTTGTCCCAGACCAATGCTGTAACGGGTAGGAAGATGGGTCGCAAACATCAGGACCAGCATCAGGCCGCGCAGAGCGTCGAGCTCCCAGCGGCGACGGACTGTATCGTTCATCGTGGAAATGGGCTGCGCCGACCATGCCGACAGGGTGAAACAAAAACGCGCATTCAAACGGGAGAACAGGCGATGACCAAGGTGGACTGCTCGATTACCCGGAAGTTCCCCCGCTATGAACGCACTGTCCTGTCCAGGCAATGGTCGTACCACAACGCAAGTGCCGTCAGCAATGCCAGCACCAAGCCCGTCACGCAGATCGCGGCCCATCCGCCCAGATTCCACGCCAGCGAACCCAGTGCCGAACCCAGCGCGGCACCGATGAAATACACGGTCATGTAGACCGCATTGATGCGGGCACGCGCTTCCGGCATCAATGCATAGACGATCTGCTGATTGCTGAGGTGCAAACCCTGCAGCCCCAGATCGATGACCAGCAGCCCGATCAGGAACCAGAGCAGGCTGCTTTGCCCCAGCCACAGGCATCCCCAGCTGACGAACAGCAACAGCACGCATGCAACACTGGTCTGGTGCGCGTAGCCGCGATCGCCAAGTCGCCCCGCCACGTTCGCCATCAACGCACCGGCCACGCCAATCAGGCCGACCAGACCGATCTGCATGTCGCTCAAGCCATACTGCGGCCCCGACAGCAGCAGTGCCATGGTCGAGAACAGCGCACTCACCGAGGCGAACGCCAATGCGCTGATCAGCGAGCGGCTGCGCAGGCGCGGCAGATCGCGGATCAGCGCGCCCATCGACAGCAGGATGCGCAGATAGCCGAGCTGCACCGGATTGCGTGCACGCGGCAGCACCCGCCACAGTGCCAGCGCCACCAGCAGCATGACGACGCCGGAGACGCGATACACGGTGTGCCATCCCGCAACTTCGGACAGCAGACCCGCCACGCTGCGCGCAGCCAGGATCCCGATCAGCAGCCCGCTCATCACGACGCCGACCGCGCGACCGCTGCGCGACGGTTCCGACAAGGCCGCCGCCATCGGCACCAGAATCTGTGCCGCCACCGAGAACAGGCCGGCAATCACGATGCCGGCGAACAGCAGGCCGATATCGCTGGTGAAGCCACTGATGAAATGGCCGATGGCCGCCAGCACCATCAGCGTCACCACCAGGCCGCGCTGTTCGAACCGGTCGCCCAACGGCACCAGGAACAGCAGGCCGCAACCGTAGGCAGCCTGCGCCACCGTCACGGTCAGCGCCGCGGTCGCCTCGCTGACCGAGAAGGCGGTCGCGATCGAATGCAGCAGCGGCTGATTGAAGTAATTGCCACCCGCGCACAGGCCGCAGGCGATTGCCATCAGCAGCAGCGCCGACGCCGGCAGTCCGGTGGCAAGTGCCTGGCTTGAAGAAGGAGAAGAAGACATGCGGCTCCGCTCAATGACGGGGATGAAGATGACAGTCGGCCGGCGCAAAGCGCTGCGCAATCGCAAAGATCGCCAGTGTGGCCACCGCCATGAAGATCCAGGCGCCGGTCAGGTCGGAAGAATGCTCGCGCACAAGTCCGGCAATAAACGGGAACAACGCCGCGATCACGTAGCCGCCGCCCTGCGCGAAGGCGACGATCTCGCCAGCGCGCTGCGGCGTGTCGGCATGATCCATCGCCACGATCAACGACAAGGGAAACAACGCGCCGATGCCGAAGCCGAGCAGCACCGCCATCGGCCACGCGGCAGACAACGGTACCGCGATCAGCAGCACCAGCGCGCACAGCAGCGAGGCGGCTGCCGCATGCAGGGCGATACGGCGGTCGTGCAAGCGATCTATCCACGCCGATACCGCCAGACCCACCGTGACCTCGGACAGCGTCACCAAACCGAGCAGCGTGCCGGCCTCGGCCGGCGACCAGCCCAGGCCCGTGTAGTAAGGCGGCAGCCAGGCCAGTACCAGCGCATAGGCGCCGGTGCCGAGGCCGAAGAACACCATCAGCAGCCAGGCGCGCGGCAGGCGCAGCAGCGAGGGCGAAACCTGTGCGGTGGACGGCACCGAGACCGGTTCCGGTGGGCAGGTCACGCGCCACAGCAGCGCCGCCAGCAGCGCCGGCACGCCCCAGATCGACAGCGCGATAGTCCAGTCGAAATACTCGGCCAGCACCGGCGCGCTGATGCCGGCGATCAGCGCGCCGCCCATGATGGCGGTGGTATAGATGCCCATCGCACGCCCCGCTCTGTTCGCATAGCGCAGCCGGATGAAGATCGGCAACAGCGCCTGCACCACCGCGATGCCGAGTCCGGCCGCAAACGCCGTCAGCAGCAGGCTCGTGCTGCCCGGCTCGACCGCGCGCGCCAGGCAGGCCACCGCGATCACCAGCAGCCCGAGCAGGATGCCGCGCCCGGCGCCGAGCACGCGCCGCAACTGCGCGGCCAGCAGGCCGCACACGCCCATCAGCACCACCGGCATCGTCGTCAGCAGGCTGGCGGCGGTATCGCTGACGCCGGTCTGTGCCTGGATCTGGTCCAGCAACGGACCGATGGTAGCGAGCACCGGACGCAGGTTGAGGCCGATGGCGACGATCGCGATCGAGAACAGCGCCAACGAGGAACGGGAAACGGACATGAACGATCTTGAAGAAGGAACGCGAAAACGATAAAGTATCTTGACGTCGAGACAGTATAGCAAAAATATCTCTACGTAGAGATACATCAAAGGAAGACGCAATTGGACAGAGCAGAAAAAGCCGCCGGACAGTGGCGCAAGGAACGCCCCGATATCGATACCGGCCCCATGATCCTGCTGGGACGCCTGCAGGAAACCGCGCTCGTCATCTCGCGCGACAAGCTCAATCCGCTGTTCGCGGAATACGGCCTGCAGCCCGGCGAGTTCGACGTGCTGGCGACGCTGCGCCGCAGCGGCGAGCCGTATGCGCTGACGCCGACCGCGCTCTACAACACCGCCATGATTTCATCCGGCAGCATGACCAACCGCATCGAGCGGCTGGAAAAGGCCGGACTGGTCAGTCGCAGCGCGCACCCGACCGATGGCCGAGGCTCGCTGGTATCGTTGACGGCAAGCGGCCTGGCATTGATCGAAGAGATGATAGGCGCGCATGTGAAGAACCAGAAAAATATCGTGCGCACGCTGAGCAGGAGCGAACAGAACCAGCTCAGCGCATTGCTGCAAAAGCTGCTGGCCGATCAATGCCCGCCGCTGGATTGATGCGGCTGCCGGCGCCACTTCGCCTCCATGAACAAATAGGCGATCGTCGCCAGGCCGAGCGGAATGAAATAGTAGAAGGTCCGGTACAGCAACAACCCCGCCAGCAGTTCGCTGGCCGGCAGGCGATGCGCGAGCAAGGCGACGAATACCGCCTCGATCACGCCGAGACCGGCCGGCACATGCGTGATCACCCCCGCGATCGCGGCCAGCAGCAGCACGCTCAGTACGTCGACATAGGCGATCTTCTGCTGCAACAGCAGCCATACCGTCACGCCCATCAGCAGCCAGTTGGCGCAGGACATCAGCAACTGCAGCAGAGCGAAGCGCAGCGACGGCAGGCTCATCTCGTGACCGCGTATCGAGAGTGTCCTGCCGCCGCGCACGGCGCACAGCGCCAGATAAGCGATTACCGTGGCGATCAGCGGAATGCCGAGCAGATGCAGTTGCGCGGTATCGATCTTCCAGCTCGGCGGCAGGGGCAAGGGATGAAACCAGAACAGGAGGCCGGCCAGCAGTAGATAACCGAGCCAGTTGGTCGCCATGCTGGTGGCAACCACGCGCGTGATGGTGCCCGCATCCAGACCGAGGCGCGAATACAGCCGATAGCGAAACGCGACCCCGCCGACCAGCGAACCCAGATTCAGATTGAAGGCATAGCTGACCATGGTCACCGCAACCACCTGCCGCACGCGCAGCACATGGCCGACCAGATACCTTCCGAGAAGATCGAAACAGCCGTACAGCGCATGACTGGCCAGCGCCAGCACCACTGCCGGCCACAATGCCAGAAGCGAACGTTCCCTCAAGGTACCGAACACTTCCCGCCAGTCGATGGTGCGCGCATGCGAGACGATCAGCCAGCTCACGCCAACGAAGAAAACCAGCTTGAGCACGCGCATGGTCCATGGCCACCATAGCCGGTCGCGCAGGCGCGTGTGCGCGCCCTTGTTCAGGACTGCCGGCGCATGGGCGGACTTCGCCATCAGGCTTCCCGCTCTGTCTGCTGCACGGCGTCGTTCTGCATCTGCTGCGCCGCCTGCAAGGACGGCGCATGGGCCGGAAGCCAGCCGGCCCACAGCGGGTAGCGACGCAACACATGGAACAGCAGGAAGCTGCGTACCAGGCGCCACCATGCCGGCTCCTTGATATCCTCGATCGCCACTTGCCGGCAGCTTTCGCGCATCAGGCGTTCCAGGCTGTCGCTCAGTTCGGCGTTGAAGGAGCGGTCGCGGATCATCACGTTCGCCTCGAGGTTCAGGGAAAGGCTCAGCGGATCGAGATTGCTGGAGCCGACCGTGGCCCATTCGTCGTCGATCAGCGCCACCTTGCCGTGCAACGGCCG
>PJTY01000902.1_pt1 | contig 12485 bp, 10 predicted proteins | sample 1512121 | NCBI WGS metagenome assembly PJTY01 (sample SAMN08177680, study PRJNA422409) | Soil metagenome, whole genome shotgun sequencing project. | isolation source: Soil enriched (2) on filter paper: alkali lignin treatment | place: USA: Madison | collected 2015-01-15 | reverse complement strand
TCCGGAAACGGCGACATGGCCGGCGTCGAGGATGTCGAAGCGGATGTTGCCGCTGTCGCTGGTTTCGTATTGCAGGGTCAATTCGGTATCCGGCATCACCGGACGCAGGAACTTGACGTTGTTGAGGCGGCAGCCGGCAGGTTCGCGCTGCAAATGGCTGGTGATGGCTGTCAGCGCGAGGTCGAGCAGCACCACGCCCGGCGTGATCGGCATGCCAGGAAAGTGGCCGGCAAAGGCCGGGTGATCGGCTGCGATGTGCAGCGCAAGGGTTTGCATCAGCCAGCCTCCGGCAGGGAAAGACGATCGAGCGACTGCGCCAGTTCGGCCAGTGCCGCCTGCGGCAGCTTGCCGGTGGCATTGCGCGGCAGCGCAGCGACCTTGTGCAGCGGCCGTGGCATGAAGGCGGCATCGATGCGCGTACGCAGCGCGGCCAGGATGTCCGCCGCCTCCAGCGTGGGTGCAACGACGAAGGCCTGCAGGCGCGTGACCTCGCCCGAGGTCTTTTCGGGCGGCATGTAGAACACGCCGTCCTCGACGCCCGGAATCGCGTTCAGGTGGTGGTTCAGGTAGGCCAGCGAACTGCGCTTGCCGGCGATGTTGATCATGTCGGCCATGCGGCCGTGCAGCAGGAAGCGCTGGTCGCCGGTCAGTTCGATCGCATCGTTCATCGGCATCGCGGCTTCGACGTGACCGCCGCTGATCCACATGCGTTCATCCTGCGGGTTGTTGGCGTCGCGCTGCATGCGCACGCCCGGAAACAGCGTCCACTCCTGCGACTGCGTCGGCCGGCGCGAGGCGATCTGGCCGGTCTCCGTGCTGCCGTAGATTTCCAGCAGTGGCGCGTCGAAAGCCTGCTCGGATTGCACCGCCAGCTGCGGCGACAACGGCGCGGTGGCCGACACCAGCAGCGCCACTTCAGGCAGCGGCGCCGGCATCGCCAGCAACTGGCGCAGGTGCACCGGCGTGGTGACCAGCACGCGCGGCGCCGGCACGCGCTGCAGCGCGGCGCAGATGTCGGCCGGATAGAACCACGGCGAGCTGTCGAGCGCAAAGCCGTTCACCAGCGGCATCAGCACCGTCGATTCGAAACCGTACATGTGTTGCGGCGGCACGGTGCCGACGATGGTGCAGGCGCTGCCCGCGGCCAGTCCCAGTTGCTGCGCTTCGGCCTGCACGTTGCGCACCAGCGCGCCCCAGGTCTTGCGGTGCGCGACCGGCGTGCCGGTGGAGCCGGAGGTGAAGACGTAGGCGACGGTCTGCGCGGGATCGAGCTGCGGGACTGCAAACGGACTGGCGTCATCGCTTCCATGGACGGCGTCCGGAAAATGCATGCGCGGCAGCGCGATCGTGCATTGCGCCTGATCGGTCAGGCAGCAGGCATCGGGCGCGAACAGCTGCAATTGATGGATCGTTTCAGGCGTGCGCGTCGAGGGCAGCAGGTTGATCTTGCCGGCCACCATGATCGCGCACAGCGTCACCAGGAAACGGTAGCGGTCGTGGCAGTCGTTGAGGATATGGGTCGCGGCCGGCAGCAGCGGCACTAGCCGGCGCACGTCGGCCAGGAAAGCCGCCGCCGTGACCGCACCTTCCTCGCGCCAGGCGACGATCTGCGTCGGCACGGCATGCGGGAGAAGCGGAACGAGCCGGTGCGACAAGGTCGGGGGCGCGCATTCCTGTCTATCGGTGTACGGCATGCGCGACAAGGCTCAGGAGGTCTTGTGGGCGGCGATATGGTCGGACAGCGAACGCAGCGAGGCGAAGATCTTCTGGTTGTCTTCGTGATCCGCACGCAGCTGGACGCCGTAGTTTTTCGACACCACCAGCGCGACCTCGAGGATATCGATGGAGTCGAGTCCCAGGCCGTCGCCATACAGCGGTTCGTCGGGCGCGATGGAAGCCGGATCGGTGTCGAGGTTGAGCGCGTGCACGATAAGGCCGGCTACTTCCAGCATGAAGGCCGGATCGGCGGAAATGTTGTTGTCTGGATTCGTCATAAGAGTCTTGGTGATGTTTCTGCGCCGGCGATTATATAGAAAGAGTAGGGCCGGAAGGCTGCCTGTGCGGCGGCGTCATTCCATGTACATCGTCAATGCACGTGGCTGTCTGTCATGTTAGCCAATAAACCGCGTCGTGCGCCGCAAAATAACATTTTGCAAGCATTTTTCCTGTCCGCAATTCGCCCGCGACCTCATTGCCGCGCGTTGCGTGCGTTCGAGGGCGGCGTGCCGGTGCTGAAATTGCTGCGCCACGGATTAATGTCGAGTCCGCCACGCCGTGTATAGCGCGCATAGACCGCCAGCTTCTGCGGTTTGCACTGGCGCAGCACGTCCATGAAGATGCGTTCGACGCATTGTTCGTGGAATTCGTTGTGCTCGCGAAAGCCGATCAGGTATTGCAACAGGCGCTCCTGGTCGATTTGCGGGCCGACGTACTTGATCTGCACGCTGGCCCAGTCGGGCTGGCCGGTCACCAGGCAGTTGGACTTGAGCAGGTGCGACACCAGCGTTTCCTCGACCGGTGCCTCGTCGTGCACGGCGCGGAGCAGCGACGGATTCGGTGCATAGTCCTGCACCTCGATGTCGAGCCGGTCCAGCAGCAATCCTTCCAGTTCGCCGACCGGATGCTGGCCGAACTGCTCGGACAGCGTCAGCGATATCTGTACCTGCGAACCGAAGGCAGTGGACAGGTCCTCGCGCAGCAGTTCGAGCAGCGCGTCGGTGCCGCCGAGCCGGGTCTGGTTCAGCGAGTTCAGGTAGAGCTTGAAGGACTTGGATTCGACGATGTTGGGCGAATCGGCCGGCACCATGATGCGCGCCAGCGCGACCTGCGGCTTGCCGCGCATGTTGAGCCACGAGACTTCGTAGGCGTTCCAGATATCGACGCCGAAGAAGGGCAGCGAGGTGCCGAGTCCGATCTCTTCGCGCTTGTAGAGACGCGGGATCGAGAACAGCAGCGACGGGTCGTAATGCGAGCGATAGACCGACGGCTTGCCCAATGGCGAATCGTCGGGTTTGAGGGGCGAATTCATGCGTGCCTCCTAGAGGAACAGGCGATAGACGGGATTCTCGCTCTCGTCCCAGTGGCGATAGCCGAGGCCGGCGAGGAAGGCGCGGAAGTCCTTCATCTCCTTCTTCGGCACCTGCAGCCCGACCAGGATGCGGCCGACGTCGCCACCCTGGTTGCGGTAATGGAACAGGCTGATGTTCCAGTTCGGCGCCATGCTGGCGAGAAAACGCATCAGCGCGCCCGGCCGCTCCGGGAATTCGAAGCGGTACAGCAGTTCGTTCTGCGCCAGTTCGCTCTTGCCGCCGATCAGGTGGCGCAGGTGGCCCTTGGCCAGCTCGTCGTGCGTGAGGTCCAGCGTCTGGAAACCGTGCTTCTCGAAACCCTTGGCGATCTTGGACGGTTCTTCGCGCTCGGCAATCTGCACGCCGACGAAGACATGCGCCTTCTCTGCATCGTTGATGCGGTAGTTGAACTCGGTCACGTTGCGCGGGCCGATCAGTTCGCAGAAGCGGCGGAAGCTGCCGCGTTCCTCGGGAAAGGTCACTGCGAACAGCGCCTCGCGTGCCTCGCCGACGTCGGCGCGTTCGGCGACGAAGCCGAGGCGGTCGAAGTTCATGTTGGCACCGCAGGCGATGGTGATCAATGTTTCGTTCTTCAGCGGCTTTTTCTCGGCGCGCGCGCGCTCGACATAGGCCTTGGCGCCGGCCACGGCCAGCGCGCCGGCCGGTTCGAGGATGCTGCGCGTGTCCTGGAACACGTCCTTGATGGCGGCGCACACGGCGTCGGTGTCAACCAGGATGATGTCGTCGATGACTTCCTTGGCGAGCCGGAAGGTTTCCTCGCCGACCAGCTTGACGGCGGTGCCGTCCGAGAACAGGCCGACATCGTTGAGCGCGACGCGGCGGCCTGCCTTGAGGCTGCGCGCCATGGCGTCGGAATCGGTGGTCTGCACGCCGATCACCTTGATCTCGGGGCGCACCGCCTTGATGTAGGCGCCGACGCCGCCGATCAGCCCGCCGCCGCCGATGGCGACGAACACCGCATGGATCGGGCCCGGATGCTGGCGCAGGATTTCCATCGCGATCGTGCCCTGGCCGGCGATCACGTCCGGATCGTCGAACGGGTGGACGAAGGTCAGCTTGTGCTTTTTCTCGAGATCGAGCGCGTGCTGGTAGGCGTCCGAATACGATTCGCCGAACAGCACAACCTCGCCGCCGCGCGCCTTGACGGCCTCGATCTTGACCGGCGGAGTGGTGGTCGGCATCACGATCATGGCCTTGCAGCCGAGCCGCGTGGCCGACAGCGCGACGCCCTGCGCATGGTTGCCGGCCGAGGCGCAGATCACGCCGCGCTTGAGTTTCTCGGGCGGCAGGTTGGCCATCTTGTTGTAGGCACCGCGCAGCTTGAAGCTGAAGACGCTCTGGATATCCTCGCGCTTGAAGTAAATCCGGTTGCCCAGGCGTTCGGACAGGGTGGGGGCGAGATCCAGCGGCGATTCGACGGCGACGTCATAGACGCGCGCGGTCAGGATTTTCTTCAGGTAGTCGGTCGTCATGATGTTCGTGTGGCGTGGCGCGCGTGCAAGGGAGTAGGGGGATCGCGGCGCAGCCGTTCATTATAATGGACGGCTTGCCCGCAGGGCGGTGTGCGTAAGCGGCGTGTTGCGAAAGGATGCCAAAGCGGCACCGCAGGAACGCCGGGGCGACCGAATGGAACGAAAACGCCGCGCACAGGTTCGAATATCCCTCTTCATTTTTCCGCGAATGCCCGCATTGGAACTGCCGTTGAAGCCTCCCCGCCCTTGTCCCGTGAGCGTCCATGATTGAAGCCGGCGTGCAATGGCTGCTGGAAGTGCTGGCCGCGCCGCAGGTCGGCCTGACCTCGGTTTTCATCGTCAGCCTGATCTCGGCCACGCTGCTGCCGCTGGGTTCGGAGCCGGCGGTGTTCGCCGTGGTCAAGGCCAATGCCGCGCTGTTCTGGCCGGTGATCCTGGTCGCCACCGCCGGCAACACGCTGGGCGGCGCCATCGACTACTGGATGGGGCTCGGCGCGCGCCAGGGTTTCGCGCGCGAACGCCAGACGCGCTGGTTCGGCTGGCTCGAGCGCTTCGGGGCGAAAATGCTGCTGCTGTCGTGGCTGCCGGGCATCGGCGACCCGATCTGTGTGCTGGCCGGATGGCTGCGCTTGCCGTTCTGGTCTTGTGTCTTTTACATGGCCATCGGCAAGTTCCTGCGCTATGTGACCATGACCTGGCTGCTGCTGTATGTGCCTGACGGTTTCTGGCATTGGATCGGCGGCTGGTTCTGAACTGCGTTGATGGGGGCATTGCCTGCCGTTCGAGGGTGGAAAATTGATGTTTTTCCGCTATCGACGGTGCGGTGCCCCTCGGACGGGAAGGCCGGCAATCGGCTAAAATGCTTATTTAGCGTTTAATGCCGTCGACTCCTGATGAACGCCCCCGTACAAGTGCAAACCCTGATCGCCGATCTTCCCGGCGCCGCGCCGACGCGTTTGCGTGAAATTCCCTACAACTACACCTCCTTTTCCGACCGCGAGATCGTGATCCGCCTGCTCGGCGAGGAAGCGTGGCAGTTGCTGTCGGAATTGCGGACCGAGCGCCAGACCGGCCGGTCGGCGCGCATGCTGTACGAGGTGCTCGGCGACATCTGGGTGGTACGGCGCAATCCGTACCTGCAGGACGACATGCTCGACAACCCGAAGCGTCGCGCCGCCCTGATCGATGCGCTCAACCATCGCCTCGGCGAGGTCGAGAAGCGCCGCCAGCGCGATCTCGAAGCCTCGGGCGACGCCAACGCACTGCGCCGCGCGCAGGCGGTCGAGACGCTGGTGCAGCTGGCCTGCAAGGCGGTCGCCGATTTCGCCGAGGAATTCCGCAATACCTGGGACCTGCGCAAGCGCGCCATGCGCGTGCTGGGCCGCTATACCGACAAGGACAACATCAAGTTCGACGGCCTGTCGCGCGTGTCGCACGTGACGGACGCGACCGACTGGCGCGTCGAATATCCGTTCGTGGTGCTGACGCCCGACGGCGAGGAAGAGATGGCCGGTCTGGTCAAGGCCTGCATCGAGCTCGGTCTGACCATCATCCCGCGCGGCGGCGGCACCGGCTACACCGGCGGCGCGATCCCGCTGACCCCGATGTCGGCCGTCATCAATACCGAAAAACTGATCCAGCTCGGCGAGGTCGAGATGACGCGTCTGCCGGGCGTCGAGCGCGACTACGCGACCATCTATTCGGGTGCCGGCGTGGTCACCAAGCGTGTGGCGGATGCGGCCGAGAAGGCCGGTTTCGTGTTCGCGGTCGATCCGACCTCGGCCGAAGCCTCGTGCATCGGCGGCAACATCGCGATGAACGCGGGCGGCAAGAAGGCCGTGCTGTGGGGCACCGCGCTCGACAATCTCGCGAGCTGGCGCATGGTCGATCCGAACGGCGACTGGCTCGAAGTCACACGCATCGAACACAATCTCGGCAAGATCCACGACGCGCCAGTTGCGAAGTTCAAGCTCGAATGGACGCACCCGAGCGAGAAGAGCCGCAGGAAGAACCAGCCGTTCAGGACCGAGATGCTGGAGATCGCCGGCCGCACTTTCCGCAAGGAAGGCCTCGGCAAGGACGTCACCGACAAGTTCCTGTCGGGCCTGCCCGGCGTGCAGAAGGAAGGCTGCGACGGCTTGATCACGTCGGCGCGCTGGATCCTGCACCGCATGCCCAAGCACACGCGCACGGTCTGCCTCGAATTCTTCGGCCATTCGCGCGATGCGATCCCGTCCATCGTCGAGATCAAGGACTTCCTCGAAGCCGAGACGAAGAAGGGCGGTGCGATCCTGGCCGGCCTCGAGCATCTGGACGAACGCTATCTGCGCGCGGTCGGTTATGCGACCAAGTCCAAGCGCGGCATCCTGCCCAAGATGGCGCTGTTCGGCGACATCGTCGGCGACGACGAAAATGCCGTGGCGCAGGCGGCGTCCGAAGTCGTGCGCCTTGCCAACACGCGCGTCGGCGAAGGCTTTGTCGCCGTCAGTCCTGAGGCGCGCAAGAAATTCTGGCTCGACCGCGCGCGTACCGCTGCGATTTCCAAGCACACCAACGCCTTCAAGATCAACGAGGACGTGGTGATTCCGCTCGACCGCATGGGCGAGTACTCGGACGGCATCGAGCGCATCAACATCGAACTGTCGATCAAGAACAAGCTGCAGCTGCTGGCCGAACTGCGCAGCTTCTTCGTGCGCGGCAACCTGCCGCTGGGCAAGAGCGACGACGCCGAAGGCGACGACATCCCGGCGGCCGAGTTGCTGGAAGACCGCGTGCATCAGGCCGAGGAACTGATCGACCGCACGCATGCGCGCTGGTCCTACGTGCTGGCCAATCTCGACCAGCCGCTGCGCGAGGCGAAGGCCGAACTGCTGACGCACGGCTTCGAGAAGATGGCAGGCATCTTCGACGAGCGCCTTGCCAGCCAGCCCGACGCCACGCTGTTCGACATCGTGCAGGACCGCACGGTGCGCGTGTCGTGGAAAACCGAGGTACGCGTGCCGCTGCGTCAGATCTTCAGCGGCGCGGCGTTCCGCCTGATCCTCGACGAGACCGCCGCGATCCACAAGCGCGTGCTGCGCGGCCGCGTGTTCGTCGCGCTGCACATGCATGCGGGCGACGGCAACGTGCACACCAACATTCCGGTCAACTCCGACCATTACCAGATGCTGCAGGACGCGCACGAAGCGGTGGCGCGCATCATGAAGCTCGCGCGTTCGCTCAACGGCGTGATCTCGGGCGAACACGGCATCGGCATCACCAAGCTCGAATTCCTGACCGACGCAGAATTGGCCGACTTCCGCTCCTACAAGCGCCGCATCGATCCCGAGGGCCGCTTCAACAAGGGCAAGCTGATGGACATGGCCGAGCTCGGCGCCGATCTGCGCAATGCCTACACGCCGTCGTTCGGCCTGATGGGCCACGAATCGCTGATCATGCAGCAGAGCGACATCGGCGATATCGCCGCCAGCGTCAAGGACTGCCTGCGCTGCGGCAAGTGCAAGCCGGTCTGCTCGACCCACGTGCCGCGCGCCAACCTGCTCTATTCGCCGCGCAACAAGATTCTCGCGACCTCGCTGCTGGTCGAAGCCTTCCTCTACGAGGAACAGACGCGGCGCGGCATCTCGATCAAGCACTGGGAAGAATTCGAGGACGTGGCCGACCATTGCACGGTCTGCCACAAGTGCCTGACGCCGTGCCCGGTCGATATCGACTTCGGCGACGTCTCGATGAACATGCGCAACCTGCTGCGCAAGATGGACAAGAAGTCCTTCAATCCGGGCACCACGGCGGCGATGTTCTTCCTCAACGCGACCGATCCGACCACCATCAATGCCACGCGCAAGGTCATGATCGACTGGGGCTACAAGGCCCAGCGCCTGGGGCACGATTTCCTGAAGAAAGTTGCCAAGCGCCAGACGCGCGCGCCGCAGCCGACCGTCGGCAAGCCGCCGGTCAAGGAGCAGGTGATCCACTTCATCAACAAGAAGATGCCGGGCAACCTGCCGAAGAAGACCGCGCGCGCGCTGCTCGACATCGAGGACGACAAGGTCGTGCCCATCATCCGCGATCCGAAGGCGACCACGGCCGACAGCGAAGCCGTGTTCTACTTTCCGGGCTGCGGTTCCGAGCGCCTGTTCTCGCAGGTCGGCCTGGCGACGCAGGCCATGCTGTGGAATGTCGGCGTGCAAACCGTGCTGCCGCCGGGCTACCTGTGCTGCGGCTATCCGCAGCGCGGCTCGGGCGACTACGACAAGGCCGAGAAGATCATCACCGACAACCGCGTGCTGTTCCATCGCATGGCCAACACGCTCAACTATCTCGACATCAAGACCGTGGTGGTCTCGTGCGGCACCTGCTACGACCAGCTGCAGGGCTACCAGTTCGAGAAGATCTTTCCGGGCTGCCGCATCATCGACATCCACGAATTCCTGATGGAGAAGGGCGTCAAGCTCGAAGGCGTGTCCGGCGTGCGCTACATGTATCACGATCCCTGTCACACGCCGATGAAGCTGCAGGATTCGATCAAGACCGTCAATGCGCTGATCACCACCGCCGACGACCAGAAGATCGAGAAGAACGACCGCTGCTGCGGCGAGTCCGGCACCTTTGCCGTGACGCGTCCCGACATCTCGACCCAGGTGCGCTTCCGCAAGGAAGAGGAAATGGAAAAGGGTGCCGACAAGTTGCGCGCCGACGGCTTCGACGGCCAGGTCAAGGTGCTGACCTCGTGTCCGTCGTGCCTGCAGGGGCTGTCGCGCTACAACGACGATGCCGGCACCACCGCCGACTACATCGTGGTCGAGATGGCGCGCCACCTGCTCGGCCCGAACTGGCTGCCCGAGTACGTGGAACGCGCCAACAACGGCGGCATCGAGCGCGTGTTGGTATGACGGCGACCTGCGAACTGTGCACCGGCGATGGCGGCGAGGTCCTGTTCCGCAACGATCAACTGCGCGTGGTGCTGATTGACGATGCCGACTATCCGGGCTTCTGCCGCGTGATCTGGCATGCGCACGTGGCCGAGATGACCGATCTGCCGCCGCCCGATCGCTCGCTGCTGATGCGTACCGTGTGCCAGGTCGAGGCCGCGCTGCGCGAAGTCATGCAGCCGCAGAAGATCAACCTCGCCAGTCTCGGCAACATGGTGCCGCACCTGCACTGGCACGTGATTCCGCGCTACGCCGACGATGCGCATTTCCCGGCGCCGGTGTGGGCGCGCTCGATGCGCACCGCGGAAGACGCCGCGCTGGCGCAACGCCGCGACCTGCTGCCGGCGCTGCGTGCCGCCATTGCGCGCCACGTGGGATGAGCCGCTTGACCGGCGCGGCATTGCACCCCATATTCCTTGCGGATTCCCGCAAGACACTTCCCGACGAGAGGACAACATGACCGATTCCAGCCAGGCCACTGCCCAGCCCCTGCCGACCGATCTGGTCGTGCACACGCAATCGCGCGTGCTCGAGATCGCCTTCGATGACGGCAAGCGTTTCTCGCTGCCGTTCGAATTCCTGCGCGTCTGTTCGCCGTCGGCCGAAGTGCGCGGCCATGCGCCGGGCCAGGAAACCTTGCAGACCGGCAAGCGTCTGGTCGGCATCACGGCGGTCGAACCGGTGGGCAACTACGGCATCAAACCCGTGTTTTCGGACGGCCACGATAGCGGCATCTATTCGTGGGAATATCTGCACCGTCTTGGCAGGAATCAGCCCTTGATGTGGGAAGATTACCTGCGCCGGCTGGAGGCGGCCGGCTTCACGCGCGAAAGCGGACGCGACGCGCCGATGCCGGAAAATTCGGGTGGCGGTTGCAGCGTGCATTGATCCGGCACGCAACGCATTTGCATTCCGGCAAGCAAACTAACGTTTATTTCACGTTTTCCTAACATCTGTATAATTCAATTTCAAACCCGAACGCCATGACAAATTCCACCCATTTCGGTTACCAGACCGTTGCCGAAGAAGAGAAGGTCCACAAGGTCGCCGAAGTGTTCCATTCGGTGGCGGCCAAGTACGACGTGATGAACGATTTCATGTCGGCCGGTCTGCATCGCGTGTGGAAAGCGTTCACGATTGCCGAGGCGGGGATTCGTCCCGGCTTCAAGGTGCTCGATATCGCTGGCGGTACCGGCGACCTTGCCAAGGCGTTCGCGAAGCAGGCGGGCCCGAGCGGCGAGGTGTGGCTGACCGACATCAACGAGTCGATGTTGCGCGTGGGTCGCGATCGGCTGTTGAACAAGGGGCTGATCACCCCAACATCCCTGTGTGATGCGGAGAAATTGCCGTTTCCCGACAATTACTTCGATCGCGTCAGCGTGGCTTTCGGTCTGCGCAACATGACGCACAAGGACGTGGCGCTGGCCGAGATGCGGCGCGTGCTCAAGCCAGGCGGCAAGCTGCTGGTGCTGGAATTTTCGAAAGTGTGGGAGCCACTCAAAAAGCCCTACGACCTTTACTCGTTTTCCGTGTTGCCGTGGCTCGGCAAGCGTGTGGCGGACGATGCCGACAGCTATCGCTATCTGGCCGAGTCGATCCGCATGCACCCGGACCAGGAAACGCTGAAGGCAATGATGCAGGAGGCCGGTCTCGAAAGAGTGCGGTACTTCAATTTGACGGCCGGCGTGGCGGCATTGCACACCGGCATTAAACTCTAGGAGACAGCATGAAAAAATTACTATTGGCAGTGGCGGTCATGGTCAGCTCGATGACCTTCGTCGCTACCGAAGTCGAAGCACGCCGCATGGGCGGCGGCGGTTCGTTCGGCAAGCAATCGCAGAGCTTCCAGCGTCCGGCGCCGGCGCAGCAATCGCAGGCGACCAATGCAGCGCGTCCGGCCACGCCGGCCAACGCGGGTGCTGCAGGCGCAGCCGGCGCTGCCGCCAAGCCCAGCATGATGCGCAACATCCTCGGCGGTGCCTTGCTCGGTCTCGGCCTGGGCGCGCTGCTGTCGCACTTCGGCATCGGCGGTGCGCTGGCCAGCATGATCAGCACCGTGCTGATGATCGCGCTGCTGGCATTCGCTGCGATGTTCATCTATCGCATGATCAAGGGCAAGAGCGGCAACAACGGCAACCAGCCGTCGTTCGCCAACGGCTACTCGGCCAAGTCGCGTACGCCGGAAATCGGTTCGGGCCTGAATAACCAGTCGCAGCCGACGGCCTTCCAGTCGCCGGCCTCGTTCGGTGGTGCCGGTGCGGCTGCTGCCGTGGCGGATGATCGCGTGCCAGCCGACTTCGATGTGGAATCGTTCATCCGCAACGCCAAGACCTATTTCATCCGCCTGCAGGCGGCATGGGATCGCGCCGACGTGCAGGATATCCGCGAGTTCACCACGCCCGAGATGTTCGCCGAGATCAAGATGCAGCTGACCGAGCGCGGCGCGGCCGAGAACCATACCGACGTGGTGCAGCTCGATGCCGAGTTCTACGGGGTCGAAACCGTGGGCGACGAGTACATCGCCAGCATCAAGTTCAGCGGCCTGATCCGCGAATCGCAGGATACGCCGACCCAGCCGTTCACCGAAGCCTGGAACCTGTCCAAGCCGGTCAATGGCGATGGCGGCTGGGTACTGGCCGGCATTCAGCAACTGCCTTGATGAGTTGAACGGCGACTCGCGTTTTTAGACGACGGATCGCTGGCAGCTTCGCGCTGCATACTGTTAAACTTGAAGCCGCCCGCGAATGGTCGCCGGCGGCTTCTTTTTTGCCATGACATCACTCTCGCCTGCTGCCGTTCCACCCGCTGCCATCAATCATCTGCTCGCGCAGGAATCGTGGGCGCGCGCGCTGCTCGCGCCACATGCCGGCAAGGTCGCCGTGTTCGACGCCGGCGTGCTGGCGCTGCGGCTCAAGGTCAAGGCCGACGGCCTGCTCGAGGCGGCAAGCGCCGACGAGGCGCCGGCCGTCACGATCCGCGTGCAGCTGGCCGAC
>PJTY01000899.1_pt1 | contig 12516 bp, 8 predicted proteins | sample 1512121 | NCBI WGS metagenome assembly PJTY01 (sample SAMN08177680, study PRJNA422409) | Soil metagenome, whole genome shotgun sequencing project. | isolation source: Soil enriched (2) on filter paper: alkali lignin treatment | place: USA: Madison | collected 2015-01-15 | reverse complement strand
ATCCTGATCGACGCGCGCAAGGGCGTGCTGGTGCAGACGCGCCGCCACTCGTACTTGTGCCACCTGATCGGCATCAAGAACATCGTCCTGGCCGTCAACAAGATGGACCTGGTGGATTACAGCCAGGAGGTCTTCGACAAGATCGTGGCGGACTATACCGAGTTCGCGCAGTCAATCGGGATCGAGAGCTTCACCGCGATGCCCATCTCGGGCTTCAAGGGCGACAACATCACCACGCTTTCGGACAAGACCCCGTGGTACAAGGCGCCGCAATACGCGGGCATTCCGCTGGTCGAGCATCTGGAAACGGTGGAGGTCCTCTCCTCGGTCGATGCCGACAAGCCGCTGCGTCTGCCGGTGCAGTGGGTGAACCGTCCGAACCTCGATTTCCGTGGGTTCTCGGGCCTGATCGCCACCGGATCGGTGAAGGCGGGGGACAAGATCCGCGTCCTGCCCTCGGGCAAGACCAGCACGATCACCCGCGTCGTCACCTACGACGGCGATCTTGAGGAAGCGGTTGCCGGCCAGTCGGTCACCGTCTGCTTCGCGGACGAGATCGACTGCTCGCGTGGTTCGGTGATCTCGGTCGCCGACAATCCGCCGCAGACTGCCGACCAATTCGAGGCGACTTTCGTGTGGATGGCCGATGAGGCCATGGTACCCGGCCGTGCCTATTGGCTGAAGATCGGCACGCAGATGGTTTCGGCGACGGTTCAGGAGCCGAAGTACGAAGTCAACGTCAACACGATGGAGAAGCTGGCGGCCAAGACGCTGGAACTGAACGCGATCGGCGTGGCGGAACTGACCACCGACAAGCAGATCGTGTTCGAGGCCTATGCCGACAACCGCACGCTTGGCGGCTTCATCCTGATCGACAAGATGACCAACGCCACGGTGGCGGCGGGCATGATCCACTTCTCGCTGCGTCGTTCGCAGAACGTGCACTGGCAGGCCGTGGACATCGACCGCAAGCAGCACGCGGGCCTCAAGAACCAGCGCCCGGCGGTGCTGTGGTTCACCGGCCTGTCGGGCTCGGGCAAGTCGACCATCGCCAACCTGGTCGAGAAGAAGCTGCACCGGATGAACCGGCACACCTTCCTGCTCGATGGCGACAACGTGCGCCACGGGCTCAACAAGGACCTGGGCTTCACCGAGGCCGACCGTATCGAGAACATCCGCCGCGTGGGTGAAGTCTCGAAGCTGATGACCGACGCGGGGCTGATCGTGATCACCGCCTTCATCTCGCCGTTCCAGGCGGACCGCGAGATGGTGCGCACGATGCTGCCGGAAGGCGAGTTCTTCGAGGTGTTCATCGACACGCCGCTGAAGGTGGCCGAAGCGCGCGACGTCAAGGGTCTCTACAAGAAGGCGCGTTCGGGCGAGCTGAAGAACTTCACGGGGATCGACAGCCCCTACGAAGCGCCGCGCAACCCGGAAATCCGCATCGACACCACGGCGATCTCGCCGGAAGAGGCCGCCAACCTCATCGTCGACACGCTGCTGGGAGACGCCTGATGAGCCTGAACGATGGCGATCTCGCGGCGCATCTGGCCGAAGTGGCGGGGAAAATCCTGCTCGACGTGCGGGCCTCCGGCCTGTTCTCGGGCAAGGCGCTGGGCAAGGCGGGGGACCAGACCGCCAACCAGTTCCTCTGCCACGCCCTTCGCGAGCAGCGGCCCGAGGATGGGCTGCTCTCCGAAGAGGAGAAGGACAATGCCGAGCGCCTGAGCAAGGAGCGGGTGTGGATCGTCGATCCGGTCGACGGCACCCGCGAATATGGCGAGGAGCGTGCGGACTGGGCGGTCCATGTCGGCATGGCGGTGGACGGCGCGCCGGTGCTGGGCGCCGTGGCATTGCCGGGCGCGGGCGCGGTCCTGCGCTCCGACCAGCCGGGCGAGCTTCCGCCCGCGCCGGAAAAGCTGCGCATGGTGGTCAGCCGCACGCGTCCCGCCCGGGAAGCGACCGGCGTGGCCGAAGCCATCGGTGCCGAACTGGTGCCGATGGGCTCGGCCGGAGCCAAGGCCATGGCGATCCTGCGCGGCGAGGCGGATATCTACCTGCATTCCGGCGGCCAGTACGAGTGGGACAGCTGCGCCCCTGCCGCCGTCGCCCTTGGCTGGGGCCTCCATGTCTCGCGCATCGACGGCAGCCCGCTGGTGTACAATCGGGAGGACGTCTATATGCCGGACCTGCTCATCTGCCGGAAAGAGCATGCCGAAATGGTGCTCGAACAGGTGAAAGCCTTCCTCTGAACTGATCAACATTGTCGATCAGTAAGCTCGCCGCTATGCTCCCCCTTTGATAAACCAAAGGGGCGAGCATGGAGGCGAAAACACGGCGCAGGACGCGCGATCCGGTCGCGACGCGCGCCGTCATTCTGGATGCGGCGGCCAACCTGCTTGCCAAGGACGGGCCGGAGGGCGTCAGCCTTTCCGCCGTCGCCCATCTCGCCGCCGTCAATCGCGGCACTGCCTACCAGCATTTCGAAACGCGCGAAAAGCTGATCGAGGCAACCATCCAGTGGGTCTCCGACAAACTGTTCCACGCCGTTTTCGGTGATCCCGAAACCCTGGGTGAGCGCCGCGTAGAGGATGTCGATGTCGTTGCCCTGACCGAGCGGCTGGCCGATTTCGCCATGGAAAATCCGGACATCTGCCGGGTCTGGTTGCAGCAGGTGCTGGCTTCTCCGGATCCTTCTCAGGACCCGTTCTGGCGCGAGTATTGCGGCTCGCTGGGCCGCTTTGCCGGCACCGATCTGGCCGAGCCGGGCATCGACTTCGAAGTCTATTCGGTGATGAACCTGGCCGGTGTATTCTTCTGGCCGATCCTCGCCCGTGCCCATGCTGCCGACGAGGGCGAGCGGAAAGAACTGTCGCGCCGCTATTCGCGCGAGATCCTGCGGCTTTCGATGTACGGCACGATGCGTGCCAAGGCCTTCCCCAAGGTGGCGGACCTGCTTGCCGCGCGCGGGGTTTCTCCGGGCGGCTGAGGCTGCCTGCCTAGAGCCTTCCACTCCACCAACCCTCGTCATTGCGAGCGTAGCGAAGCAATCTAGGGGCGGTTTGCGCCGCTCTGGATTGCTTCGCTACGCTCGCAATGACGAGAAGGGGAAGTGAGGCCGTGACCGACTTCGCAAATGCAACTGATACCCTGCCCGTGATGCCGCTTCGCCTCGGCGATGGCGTGGGGTGGCGGCATTGACGGGGCAGCGCATATTCCCTTTCAACCGAGGCCTGCATCGTCGGGCCGCACGGGTCCTTGAGGGAGTATGCCATGTTTTCCGCTATCGTGATCGACAAGACCGACGAGGGCCAGACGGTCACTCTCCAGCAGCTTGACGCGAGCGCGCTGCCCGAGGGTGACGTTGCTGTGGACGTCGCTTACTCGACGCTCAACTTCAAGGACGGCCTGGCCGTCACCGGCGCTTCGCCGGTCGTGCGCAAGTTCCCGATGGTGCCGGGGATCGACCTTGTCGGCACCGTCACCGAAAGCAGCCATGCCGACTGGAAGGCCGGCGATACCGTCGTGCTCAACGGCTGGGGCGTGGGCGAGGGGCACTGGGGCGGCCTGTCGCAGAAGGCGAAGCTGAAGGGTGACTGGCTGGTGCCGCTGCCCTCGGCGTTCACGCCCAAGCAGGCCATGGCGATCGGCACTGCGGGCTATACCGCCGCGCTCTGCGTCGATGCGCTGGTGGACTGGGGCGTGACCCCGGATCAGGGCGAAATTCTCGTGACCGGCGCCACCGGCGGCGTCGGCTCGGTCGCCATCGCGATCCTCAAGAAGCTGGGCTATTCGGTCGCCGCGCTCACCGGTAAGCCGGGTGAGGCGGACTATTTGAAGTCGCTGGGCGCAGAAACGATCATTGACCGCGCCGAACTCTCCGAAAAGGGCAAGCCGCTTCAGAAGGAGCGTTGGGCCGGTGTGGTCGACACCGCCGGCAGCCACACGCTGGCCAATGCCATCGCCCAGACCAAGTATGGCGGCGCGGTTGCCGCTTGCGGTCTGGCGCAGGGCTTCGACCTGCCTTCGACGGTCATGCCCTTCATCCTGCGCGGCGTCTCGCTGCTGGGGATCGACAGCGTCATGGCTCCCAAGGCCAAGCGCCTGAAGGCCTGGGACCGCCTTGCCAAGGATCTCGATCCGGCGGCGCTGGAAACCATCGGCCAGACCATTGGCCTGGAGGGCGCGATCGAGGCTGCTCGCAAGTTCATGTCCGGTGAGGTCACCGGCCGTTACATCGTTGACGTGAACGCCTGATGCAGCCGGTGCGGCGGGCGGTTTGAGGGAGCCGCCCGCCGCACCTGTATCACGATGGGAAGAGCGGGCGGAAAATCCCGCATGGACGATGAGGAACGCATGGTCGAGGTAACCGAAGGCTTGTCGATCGCGCGCGGCATTCCGCTGGCGGAAGAGCAGGGCATCGGCCCGCTGACGTTGGGCGGCTTCGTTCGCGAGGTATTGCGCCGCTACGGCCCCTCCGAAGCGGCGGTGATCCACCTTGAAGACAGGGTGGAGCGCTGGACGTACGACGACCTCTGGGCGCGGTCCATGGAAGTCGCCCGCGCGTTGGTGGCTTGTGGTGTCGGCAAGGGCACCCGCGTCGGCGTATTGGCGACCAACCGGCTGGAATTCCTTTCCGGTGTCTTCGGCACCGCGCTGGCGGGCGGCGTCGCCATGACGGTAAGTACCTTCTTCACCCCCGCCGAACTCGAAACCGTGCTGCAGATGGGCGGCTGCTCGGTGTTGCTGCTCGAACGCCGCGTGCTCAAGAAGGACTTCGCGCAGACCCTCATCGAACTCGAACCGCAGATCGGCACGGCCAGGCCGGGTGAGGTCGCTTCCACCAAGTTTCCGTTCCTGCGCCACCTCGCCGTGATCGACAGCGATGAAGGCCTTGGCGCGATCGAGGGCTGGGGCACGTTCCTGGCGCGTGGAAACAGTGTCGATCCGGCGCTGGTCGATGCCGCTGCCGCCTCCGTCCAGCCGAGCGATCCCGGCGTGCTGTTCTTCTCCTCCGGCTCTACCGGCAAGGCCAAGGGTATCCTTTCCGCCCATCGCGGCGTCTGCTTGCAACTCTGGCGCTGGCCGCAGTGGTATGACGTGAAGGTGCCGCCGCGGACATGGTCGGCCAACGGCTTCTTCTGGTCGGGCAATTTCTCGATGGCGCTGGGCGGCACGCTCGGCTCCGGCGGCTCGCTGGTGCTTCAGCGCTGGTTCGATGCGGAGGAAGCGCTTGCGCTGATGGACGCCGAAAAAGCGACGATGATGCTCGCCTGGCCGCACCAGTGGGCGCAGCTCATGGCGGCGCCGAACTACGACAGCGTCGACCTTTCGCCGATGCACTATATCGACGCGACGACGCCTTGCGCACAGCATCCCACGATTGACACCAAGTGGCGCGAGCCGGCGCAGGCCTTCGGCAATACCGAGACGTTCACGCTGATCTCGGTCTTCGCGTCGGGCACGGCGGAGGAAGTCGCCGGCAAGTCGCACGGCGTGCCGACCGCCGGTTCCACGATCAAGATCGTCGATCCGATGACCGGCGCGACGATGCCGCTGGGCGAACGCGGCGAGATCGCCGTAAAGGGGCCGACGCTAATGTTGGGCTACCTCGGCATTCCGCTGGACGAATCGCTGGATGGCGAAGGCTTCCTGCGCACGGCGGACGGGGGCTATATCGACGAACAGGGCCGCCTGTTCTGGGAAGGCCGCCTGAACGACATCATCAAGACCGGCGGCGCCAATGTCTCTCCGATCGAAATCGACGAAATTATCCGCGCCCACCCCGACGTGAAAATGGTGCAGACGGTGGGCGTGCCCGACGATCTTCTGGGCGAACTGGTGGTCTCTTGTGTCGTCGCGGTGGACGGTGCACGGCCCGATGCCGGGGCGATCCGCGATTTCGCCAAGGAAAAGCTCGCCAGCTACAAAGTTCCGCGCCGCGTTCTGTTCGTGGCCGAGAGCGATCTCAAGACCACCGGCAGCGCCAAGATCAAGACGGCGGACCTCCGCAAGCTGGCTGCCGAACGGCTGGAAGCGGAAGCTGCTCCGGGCTGAAACGGGCTCCGCAAGGCTTCGCCGGGGCGCTTCCGCCGAACCATCGTGACCGCGATAGGCAGTACCTTGCTTAGGGGGTAGAGTTTGGGAAATCGTGCTGGCGAGACCGGCACTCGAAAGCCGTAATAGCGGGAGGATGCGTGGGTAAGACGATCGTGATCACTGGCGCCGGTGCGGGCCTCGGCCGCGCGCTTGCAAGGCGGTTCGCCGGTGAAGGAGAAACCGTGATCCTGCTGGGGCGCACGCGGTCCAAGGTACAGGAACTGGCCGATGAGATCGGCGGCACGGCCATGGCGGTGGAGTGCGACGTAGCCTCCGCCGATTCCGTGCGGAAGGCCTTTGCGACCATTGCCGAAACGCATCCGAAGATCGATGTGCTGATCAACAACGCCGCGATCTACGAGCCGTTCACGGTGGCTGAGGCAAGCGACGCGCAGATCGACGGAATCATCGCCACCAACCTCAACGGCCCCATCTACTGTTGCCGCGCGGCGATCCCGATGATGGCGAAGGGCGGCCAGATCATCAACGTGGGCAGCGAATCCATCGTGGTGCCTTTCGTGATGCTCTCGCTCTATCAGTGCACCAAGGCGGCGCTCGAACGGTTCACCGAGGCTCTCGTCGAGGAACTGGAGCCTGCCGGCATCCGCGTGACCACTGTGCGTGCCGGGCCGATGTACGAAGCGGGCAAGACCGCTCCGGGCTGGAACCCCGATGCCGCGATGCGCTTCCACCAGGGCTGCGCCGCCAATGGCATCGATCTGCGCTCTCGTCCGATCTCGAACACCGAGAATGTGACCGGCGTGTTCCGCTCGGTCATCGATCTGCCCTCTGACGTGCGCGTTCTCCACGTCTCGGTAGGAGCGCGCCACCCATGAGCGACGCCCAAGTCCTGCAAGACCCCATTCCCGCCAAGGATCAGACGATGACCACTCTTCCCGAAGCCAAGCTCTATATCGATGGCCAGCTGCGCGGCGCCGGCAACGGCGGCACCTTCGACGTGATCAGCCCGTGGACGGGTGAGCCGGTCGGCAAGGCCGCCGATGCCACTGCCGAGGACGTGAACGCCGCCATTGCCGCTGCCCGCCGCGCTTTCGACGAGACCGACTGGTCCACCAACACCGAAAAGCGCTTGGCGCTGGTGAAGAAGTACCGCGAACTGTTCGAAGCCGCCCGTCCGCGCCTTGGCGCACTGGCCATCAACGAGGCCGGGGCCGCGCAGGGCGCGGTGAGCCGTGCCCATGTCGGCATGGCGCTTGACGGCTGGGACGACTACATGGCCGTCTTCGACAAGCTGGAGTGGGAAAAGGACTACGGCGAGAAGCCGGCCTTCGGCATGATCCACAAGCGCGTCGGCGTGCGCGAGCCGATCGGCGTGGTCGGCGCGATCACGCCGTGGAACGTGCCGCTCTATGTCAACATCGGCAAGATCGTCGCCGCGCTGCTTGCGGGCTGCACCGTGATCCTGAAGCCTGCGCCGGATACTCCGGGCATGGGCGCGATCTTCGGCGAACTGGCGAAGGAAGCCGGCTTCCCCGACGGCGTTATCAACGTGGTATTCGGTGCCGATCCGGCGCTGGCGGGCGAGATGCTCGTCACCGATCCGCGCGTCGACCTGATCTCGTTCACCGGCTCCACCGGCGTCGGCAAGCGCATAATGGAGCAGGGTGCCGCCACGCTGAAGCGCGTGTTCCTCGAACTCGGCGGCAAGTCGGCCAAGATCGTGCTCGACGATGCGCCAAACTTCGCGATGGAAGTGGGCATGGCAATGCTGGTGTTCCATGCGGGGCAGGGCTGCGCCGTGCAGTCGCGCCTGCTGGTGCCCCGCAGCCGTTACGAGGAGGCCAAGGCCATCCTCAAGGGCGCCTACGGCAACTTTGGCGACAACTGGGGCGATATCGAGAATCCGGCGCACATCATGGGTCCGGTGATCTCGAAGCGCCAGATGGAGCGCGTGAAGAGCTACATCGACCTGGGGCAGGAAGAGGGCGCCACGCTGCTTGCCGGCGGCCAGATCCGTCCCGACAAGGGCGGTGGCTATTTCGTCGAGCCGACCTGCTTCGTTGACGTTACCAACGACATGCGTATCGCTCAGGAGGAAATCTTCGGTCCCGTGCTGGTCGTCATTCCTTATGAGGACGACGAGGACGCCATCCGCATTGCCAACCAGAGTTCCTATGGCCTATCCGGTGGTGTCAGCTCGGGTGATTTGAACCGGGCCATCACGATCGCCAAGCGCGTGCGCACCGGCTCTATGAGCGTCAACAACGGCATGTGCATTGCCGGCGATATTCCCTTCGGTGGCTACAAGGCCAGCGGCATGGGACGCGAATGGGGTGTTGAAGGCATTGAAGAGTTCACCGACGTCAAGATCCTCGCCTGGCCGGTCGGCCAGGCCCAGGCGGCCTGACGACGAGCGGTCGGTTTCGGTGGGGGCACCTTCGGGGGAGGGCGAGGGAGAGACCGGTCAGGCACCGGACGGCGGCCTGTCCGCGCTGCCGCCGCAATTGGCGGCGGCGGTGACCGATGCGAGCGCAGGGGTCAGCCACAATCTTCACGGCCAGAAACTCGGTCGCAAGGGGCGGATCACACGCGAGCGCATTCTCGCCGCCGCGATAGATCTGGTGGAGAAGACGGACGAGCCGGTAACGCTGGGTGCCGTCGCGCGCGCGGTCGGTCTCGGCATGACTTCGCTCTACAACTACTTCACCGACTTCACCGAATTGCTGCTGGCGGTTCTGGAGCCGGTCATGGGCACCGCGCAGGACGAGTATGTCGCGCAAGTCCGCGCCTATTGGCCGGACGAGGAACTGTCGGATCGCGCGATGGCGTTCGTGCGCGCCTACCACGAGTTCTGGGCACGCCACACCGGGCTGCTCCACTTGCGCAACTCGATGGCCGACCAGTTCGACGTCCGCATCATGCACCAGCGCGTCAATTCCACGCGGCCGCTGATCGGGCTGTTCGTGGCGCAGATGGACCCGCGCGGCGTCCTCGGCGATACCGCGGTGCTGATGGCGACGACGCTGATGACCGGCATCGAACGCTCGATCACCCTGGCAACCGACCGCAGGCTGCGACGCATACTGGGTACTTTACCCGGCCGCCGCGAGGAAAGCCTGCTCGAAGTCAACGCGCGGCTGATGGTCCTGGCGATCCGCGACATGCGCGAACGCACGCTGGCAAAAGGCAACTAGCAAGTACGGGACTATCGCCGTTCCCGTCGCCGCGAGCCTTACTGCACCGGGGTAGCCTGATCGCCGCCCAGCACGCGGTAGAGCGTGATGCGGTTGGCGGCCACGGCAAGGCGCACCGCGATCTCCTGTTGCCGGGCGCTGTAGAGGCTGCGCTGCGCATCGAGGTTCTCCAGCGAACTGGTGATCCCCTGGCGGTAGCTGGCCTCGGTCAGGCGGGCGGTATCGGCGGCGGCTTCGGTGTAGCTGGAGGCCGCGCGCAGGCGTTCCGACAACGTACCCTGATCGGCGAGCGCGTCGGAGACTTCGCGGAAAGCGGTCTGGATAGCCTTTTCGTAAGTGGCGACAGCCGCGTCGCGCTGGGCCTTGGCCACTTCGACATTGGCGCTTCTGCCACCGGCGTTGAAGATCGACCAGCTTGCCGCGGCCGTGCCGGTGGCGGCGAAGGCACCCTTGTCGAACAGTGCGGAAAGCGCGTTGCTGGCGAAGCCGAGCAGGCCGGTCAGCGAGATCGAGGGGAACAGCTCGGCTCGCGCGGTGCCGATATCGGCATTGGCGGCGCGCAGCGAATATTCGGCTTCCACCACGTCCGGGCGGCGCAGCAGGACTTGCGAACTGGTGCCTGCGGGTAGCACGGCCAGCGATTGGTTCACTTCGTCCACGCCGCCGGGAAGCAGGCTCTCGTCGAAGTCGACGCCGACGAGCAGGCGGATCGCGTTGACGTCCTGCGCCAGCGCGGTCGTCTGCGAGGCGACGTCGCCGCGTGCGGTTTCGAGGACCTGCTCGGCCTGCCTCAGATTCGTGCGCGGGGCGACTCCGCCCTTGAGACGGGCGCCGGTGAGGGTCACGCTGCGCTCGGCATTGGCGGCCGTCGCCTCGGCGATCCGCAGCAGATCCTTGTCCGCTGCATAAGTGGCCCAGGCCTGCGCGAGGTCGGCGACGAGGCCGAGCCTGACGGTGCGGGCCGCGGCCTCGGTGGAGAGCGCGCTGTTGCGCTGCGCCGCGGTGGCGCTGGCGTACTTGCCGAAGAAGTCGAGTTCGAAGCTCGAAATGCCGCCTTGCAGGGAATAGGACGAGCGGTCGCCGCTCGTGCTGCTCCCGGTACTGCCGCCGTTCGTCTCGGTCCGGCTGGCCGAGCCGTTCACGCCGATGGCCGGGAACTGATTGGCGCGCACCACCCGCACTTGCGCCCGCGCGGCGGCGAGGTTGGCGGCGGCGACGCGCAAGTCGCGATTGTTGGCGAGCGCCTGCTCGACCAGCGACTGGAGCCGCCGATCGCGGAAGATCTCGGTATAGGACACCAGCGGCAGCGCGGCTTCGCTTTGGGCGAGATAGGCGTCGCCGACCGGCCAGGAAACGGCGACCGGCGGGGGCGGCGCGACGTATTTGGGGGCCATCGAACAGGCGCTCAGCGCCAGAGCGGGCAGGGTGAGCGCGGCGATACGAAAACGGATCATGCGGCGTCTCCCTTGGACTGGCGGCGTTCCTGGATATGGCGGCGGACTGCGGCGAGACCGTCGCGCACGCCGCGCCGCACGAGCACGAAGAACAGCGGAATGAAGAAGATCGCAAGCAGCGTGGCGGTCAACATGCCGCCGACCACGGCAGTACCGATGGCGATGCGGCTGTTGGCGCCCGCGCCGCTGGCGATCGCGAGCGGGATCACGCCGAAGATGAACGCGAAGCTGGTCATCAGGATCGGACGCAGGCGGATGCGCGCGGCTTCCAGCGCGGCTTCGATCACGCGCTTGCCTTGCCGTTCGGCCTGTTCGGCGAACTCGATCATCAGGATCGCGTTCTTGGCGGCGAGACCCATGGTGGTGAGCAGGCCGATCTGGAGATAGACGTCGTTTTCGAGGCCGCGCAGGGTCACCGCCATGATCGCGCCGAGCAGGCCGAGCGGAATGACGAGGATGACCGCGATCGGGATCGACCAGCTTTCGTAGAGCGCGGCGAGGCAGAGGAACACCACCAGCAGCGAGAGCGCGTAGAGCAGCGGTGCCTGGCCCGAGGAGAGGCGCTCCTGATAGGACGAACCGGCCCAGGCTACGGCAGTGCCGGGGACCTGGCTCGCCAGTTCCGCCATCACGTCCATCGCCGTACCCGAGCTGACGCCGGGGGCCGGGCTGCCCGAGAATTCGTAAGCCTGCAGGCCGTTGAAGCGCGAGGACGAACTGGGCGCGGTCGACCAGCTGATCGTCGAGAAGGCGGAGAACGGCACCATCTGCCCGCTCGTGCCGCGCACGAACCACTGGGCGAGGTCTTCGGGGCGCGAGCGGAACTGCGAATCGCCCTGCACGAAGACGCGCTTGACGCGGCCCTTGTCGATGAAGTCGTTGACGTAAGTGCCGCCCCACGCGGTTTGCAGGGTCGAGTTGGCGCTGGCGGCCGTAACGCCGTAGGTGGTCAGCGCGCGGGTGTTCGAATTGATCTTCAGCGTCGAGACTTCTGGAAGGTCGCTCAGGCGCACGTTGGTGAGGCGCTGGTCGGCACCTGCCTTGGCCAGGAGTTCGTCGCGCGCCTTCTGGAAGTCCGCACGGGGCATGCCGTTGCTGTTCTGGAGTTCCATGGTGAAGCCGGAGGAAGAGCCGAGGCCGCGGATCGCGCCCGGAACCAGCGTAAAGACTTGTGCATCGCGGATGCCGCGGAAGGCGGCGTTGGCGCGCTGGACGATGGCGTCGGCGTTGTTCTTGCTACCGGGGCGCTGCTCCCAGTCGACCAGCGTGACGAAGGCCTGGCCCGTGTTCTGACCGGCCGCACCCTGTCCGCCGCCGGAAAGCGTGAACATGCTGGCGACGTTGTCCTTCTCGTACTTCGCGAAGTAGTCCTCGACCTGGCGCTGCACCGCCTCGGTGCGGGTGCGCGGGGACCCGGCGGGCAGGCGCCACTGGACCATGATCGTGCCCTGGTCCTCGTTCGGCAGGAAGCCGGTGGGCAGGCGCTGGAACAGGCCGTAGGTGGCGACGCAGGCGATCGCGAAGAGCAGCAGCCAGCGCCACTTGTGCTCGATCACCCGCTCCACGCGGCGGCCATAGGCTTCGGTCATGTTCTCGAAGCTGCGGTTGAACCAGGTGTGGAAGCGTTCCCACGGGCGCAGGATCCAGGGCATATGGCGCTGGATGAAACCGGGAACTTCCTCGCCGTCCTTCGCCTTGGCCTTGAGCAGCGTGGCGGTGAGCGCCGGGCTGAGGATCAGCGCGACCAGCACCGAGAGCACCATGGCGACCACGATCGTCAACGAGAACTGGCGGTAGATCACGCCGGT
>PJTY01000897.1_pt1 | contig 12615 bp, 9 predicted proteins | sample 1512121 | NCBI WGS metagenome assembly PJTY01 (sample SAMN08177680, study PRJNA422409) | Soil metagenome, whole genome shotgun sequencing project. | isolation source: Soil enriched (2) on filter paper: alkali lignin treatment | place: USA: Madison | collected 2015-01-15 | reverse complement strand
CGGCCTCGGTCAGCGTGCTCTGGACATGCAGAATGCGCGGCTTGATCTCTGGCAAACCGGACGGCCACTGATTGGGCCCTTGCAATCGCTTCCAGGCCGGATCATCGGCCTTCAATACCAGAGCCTGCCGTTCAGCGCCGATATCAAGCTGTTCACGCCAATCTTGATGACCCCGCGTCAGTTCGCCACCCTCGTGCGTGTAGCCGCGAAAATGCGGTGAATTCTCCATGCGCAACGCGTCCTTTTCAGCCTGCGGCAGTGCAAAGAAGCGGCGGCCCAGGGCAAACAGGTCGCGCTCGCCCTCCGGCGTCAGCCCGACTCCTCGCAGATACAGAAACCCCACTCCGTGCGCCGCGTTCTGCAGATCCTGCACAAAAGCCTGACGCTGCAGCGTCGAGCCGGTGATGAAGTCGTTCAGATCCAGTATCGGTAGTCCGGCCTCTGGCATGGCATTTCCTTTTCTTTGAATTCATGGGCTAGATAAGCAAGCCATTCTGCAGAACGGTGGCACAGAAGCGAACCATGAAAAGGGCATTAATTAATAAAGGAAAAAATTCATATTCTTATGAGAGAACTCATCACGCCAAATGCAGCGATCCGAGCACTCATCAAGGGCTCGGGCCTTCGCTCGAAGGATATGTCTGTACTGTTGCGACAGGCACCTGACCCTGGCACGACAAACACGATCGGCCATTCAGCGCGGCAGAAATTCAGTATGATTTGAGTCCTACCTGACATTAATGGGCGCCCACTAAGAGCGTCGCCCCCTTCCGCTGATGCGTTCCAATACCCAGCAGTACCGCGATCTGTTCCTGAACGATGTTCCCCTGATGGATGCCCGAGCGCCCATCGAGTTCAGCAAAGGCGCCTTTCCCGGCGCCATCAACCTGCCCCTGATGAATGACCAGGAACGCCATCAGGTCGGCACCTGCTATAAAGAGCACGGCCAGGAAGCCGCCATGGAGCTGGGCCACCGGCTGGTCAGCGGCGAGGTAAAGCAACAACGCCTGCAGGCCTGGATGCAATTCGTGCAGGCCCACCCCGACGGCTATCTTTACTGCTTTCGGGGCGGGCTGCGCTCGCAGATCACCCAAGCCTGGCTGCTGGCCGAGACCGGCATCGCCTACCCGCGCGTGCTTGGCGGCTACAAGGCCATGCGCAACTTTCTGCTGGACAACCTGACCCAGACGGTGGCCAACGCGCGCTTCACCGTGCTGGGGGGCATGACGGGCACCGGCAAGACCGATGTGCTCCAGCAAGTGGCGCACAGCCTGGATCTGGAAGGCCACGCCCATCATCGCGGCTCCAGCTTCGGCAAGCACGCCACGCCCCAGCCCGCGCAGATCAATTTTGAAAACAGCCTGTCCATCGACATGCTGAAAAAAAGTGCGCAAGGCCACCAGCATTTCGTGCTGGAAGACGAAAGCCAGATCATCGGCAGCTGCAGCCTGCCGCTGGAGTTGTACCGGGGCATGCAGGAATGGCCTATTGTCTGGCTGGAAGACAGCCTGGACCATCGTATCGAACGCATTCTGCGCGACTATGTCGTCAACCTGCGCGCCGAATTCGAAGCCCTGCACGGCGAAACCACCGGCTTTGACCTATACGCCCAGCGCCTGCGCCACAGTCTGGATCGCATCACCAAGCGCCTGGGCCACCAGCGGCATGAGCAATTGGCCGGCATCATGGACGCGGCCCTGGTCGAACAGCGCCGCAGCGGCAACGTCGACAGCCACCAAGACTGGATCCGCGGCCTGCTAGTGCAGTATTACGACCCCATGTACGCCTACCAACGCCAGCAGAAGGCCGGCCGCGTACTGTTCCAGGGCGATGCGCCCGCCGTCGTGGATTTTCTGCGCCGCACGGCCTGACTACGGCCTGCAGGGCGGGCCCATGCCTGATCCCTGCTTCTACGATTCCGCAAAAATCCGACAATAAGGTAATTCTCCGCACTCCTGGGTAAGCGGGAGCCTGCCGGCGCTCCCTATACTTTTTTCCGACGGCGCGACACAGCGCCGCACCAGGCATCAATTACAGAAAACACCAGGCTGGGCGCCAGCCCAGCCCTGTACAAAACCTGTTCGGAAACACACCCATGCAACTGGACCGGCCTGCCGGCCAGTGCCTGATCCTGCACGCGCAAAAAGCATTGCACACGTGCACCGACGTTTCCCGGACAGCCCTGTGGAGACCGCTATGTCCGCCCCCGAATCGTTGGCCAGCGCCACGGCAAGGCCGTTTCTCGGCCAAGCGCTGGAACGCCTCGAAGACCACGCCTTGCTTACCGGGCGCGGCAGCTATGCCGATGATCTGGCCGTCAAGCCAGGCACCTTGCACGCAGCCGTCTACCGCTCCCCCCATGCGCATGCCCGGCTGCTGAGCGTGGATACGCAGCGCGCCGCACAACTGCCCGGCGTGCGGGCAATCCTGACGGCCGATGACGTGCGGGCTTGGTCCAAGCCCTTCATCTCCGGCATCAAGCAAGGAACAGAACTGTGGGCACTGGCCATGGACAAGGTGCGCTATGTCGGCGAGCCTATTGCCGTGGTGGTGGCCGAAAGCCGCTATCTGGCCGAAGATGCGCTGGAGCTGATCCAGGCGCAGTACGAAACTCTGCCCGCCGTCACAAGCATCGATGCCGCCATCGTGCCCGATGCACCCGTCTTGCATGAGTCCCTGGCCGGCAATGTGCCGCATGACCGCGAATTCCGCTATGGCGACCCCGAGGCCGCCTTCGAGCAAGCCGAACATCAGCTCGAACTGACCATCCACTACCCGCGCAACTCCTGCACCCCGATCGAATGCGGCGTGGTCATCGCCGAACACCTGCCTGGCGATGAAGGCTACGAAGTCACGTCCAACTTCATGGGGCCGTTTTCCATGCACGCCGTCATGGCCATGGCCTTGAAGGTCACCGGCAACCGATTGCGGCACCGTTACCCGCGCGACTCGGGCGGCAGTTTCGGCGTCAAGCAAAGTGTCTTCACCTCGGCGGTGCTTATGTGTCTTGCCTCGCGCAAAGCGGGCGGCGCCCCGGTCAAATGGGTGGAAGACAGGCTGGAGCACCTCACCGCCGCCACCTCGGCCACGGCTCGCAAGACCACCATCAAAGCTGCCTTCGACTCCCACGGACGCATCGCCGCCTTGGATCTGGACCAGCTGGATGATGTGGGCGCCTATCTGCGCGCGCCCGAGCCAGCCACCTTCTATCGCATGCACGGCTGTCTGACCGGCCCCTATCAGATTCAGCACCTGCGGGTACGCAATCGCGTGGTGCTGACCAGCAAGACGCCGACAGGACTGGTGCGTGGCTTTGGCGGGCCGCAAGTCTACTTCGCCCTGGAACGCATGATGCAGCGCATCGCCCTGCATCTGCAACTGGATCCGCTGGAGCTGTACCGCCGCAACTTCATCCAGCCCGAGCAATTCCCCTATTGCGCAGCAGCAGGCGCCCTGCTTGATTCAGGCGATTATCCGCAGGCGCTGGAGCAGGCTTGTTCGCAAGGCGGGCTGGCGGAACTGCTGGAGCGCCGGCGTCAGGCACGCGCGCAGGGACGCCTGTATGGCATCGGCTATGCCGCCATCGTCGAGCCGTCCATATCCAACATGGGCTACATCACCACCGCCCTTTCGCCCGAACAACGCGCCAAAGCGGGCCCGAAGAACGGCGCCATTGCAGCCGCAACGGTCAGCGTGGACCTGTTGGGCAGCATCACCGTCAATATTGCCTCCGCGCCGGCCGGCCAGGGCCACATGACGGTCTGCGCGCAGATACTGGCCGATGTCTTTGGCCTGCAGCCGCAGGACATTCGTGTCAATGTGGACTTCGACACCCAGAAAGACGCCTGGTCCGTTGCCGCCGGCAATTACTCCAGCCGTTTTGCCGGCGCCGTCGCCGGCACGGTCTTCCTGGCCGCACGCAAGCTGAGGGCCAAGATCGAGCGCCTGGCCGCCCATCACTTCGGCTGCGCAGGCGACGAACTGGTGTTTGCAGAAGGTCGTATCTACCCGGCCGGACAGGCCGAACGCGCACTTCCTTTTGGACGTATCGCGAGCAGCGCACACTGGTCACCCGGCGAGCTCCCGGCCGGAGAGACGCCCGACATGCGCGTCACGGAATTCTGGACGCCCCCGACCCTGGCCGCCCCGGGCGCTGATGACCGCGTCAATACATCCGCCGCCTATGGCTTTGCCTTCGATATCTGCGCCCTGGAGGTAGACCGCCATACCGGCCGTGTGCGCATCGATCGATATGTCACCGCCCACGACGCCGGCACCCTGCTGAACAGCGCCCTGGCCGACGGTCAGATAAGAGGCGCCTTCGCACAGGGGCTGGGCGCTGCGCTCATGGAAGAATTCCGCTACGGCGAGGACGGCAGCTTCCAGTCCGGCACACTGGCAGACTACCTCATCCCCACCAGCTACGAAGTGCCGGACCCGATCATCGTGCATCTGGAAACACCCAGCCCTTTCACGCCGCTGGGCGCCAAGGGTTTGGGCGAAGGCAACAATATGAGCACGCCCGTCTGCATTGCCAATGCCTTGGCCGACGCCCTATCCATCGAGCGCGATGTTGCCGACATACGCCTGCCGCTCAGCCCCAACCGGGTCATGGAGCTGCTGGGCATGGACGATCCGGCGCCCTCGCCCGCCGTACAGGCTGCGGCAATGCCCAAGCCGGCGCAGCGCGGCTCGGGCCATGCCCTGGCAGCCAGCGGCAGCACACGCATTCCCGCTCCGCCGGAGGCTGTCTTCGACGTCCTGATGGATCCCCAGGCCCTGGCCAAAGTGATTCCAGGCTGCGATGAACTGGAATTGACAGGCCCCAACACCTACAAAGCGGACGTCACGCTGCGGATCGGCATGATCAAGGCGCGCTACGAAGCCGTCATCGCCCTGTCGGACATCCAGCGGCCGCACAGCCTGCGTCTGTCGGGCTCCGGGGTGTCATCTCTGGGCGGCGCCAAGGGCCAGGGCGACATCACCTTGAGCGCCGTGGAAGGCGGAACGCTGATGGAGTATCACTACGAAGCCGAAGTCAGCGGCAAGGTCGCCTCCGTCGGCGGGCGCATGCTGGAAGGCGCGGCCAAGATCGTGCTCGGCCAGCTCTTTGAACAATTGGGCCGCCAGGCCAGCGGCGCCCCGCTATCCAAGCCGTCTCTGTGGCGTCGCCTGCTCACACTTCTGGGGGTATCGCGATGAAGCCCGCTGCCTTTGATTACCAACGCATTCAAACCGTCGAGCAAGCCTGCCAGCTCCTGGCCCAGACCGGAGAAGAAGCACGCATCCTGGCCGGCGGCCAATCCCTGGTCACGGTGCTGAACATGCGCCTGTCACAGCCCGCTCTGATGCTGGATATTTCGCGCTGCGACGAGTTGCGCTACATCCGGGTGGACAAAGACCGCCTGTGCGTAGGCGCCGCCGTTACTCAGTCCCAGCTCCAGGCAAGGCCGACACTCGCCCAGGAGGCGCCATTGCTGGCCATGGCCCTGCCGTTCATTTCTCATTTCCAGATCCGCAACCGAGGCACAGTCGCCGGATCAATCGCCCATGCCGACCCCAGCGCAGAACTGCCGCTGTGCCTGGCGGCGCTGGGCGGGGACGTGGTGCTCCGGTCCCGCAAAGGGCAACGCGTGCTGTCGGCCGCCGACTTCCAGCAAGGCATGCTGACTACCGCCCGTCGCCCCGACGAGCTGCTGACGGAAGTGCGCTTCCCCTTGGCAAAGCCCGGTCATGCCTACGTGTTTGATGAATTTTCCCTGCGGCGCGGCGACTTCGCCATCGTCGCCTGCGCCGTGGACCTGCATGAGCAGGGCCTGCGCCTGGGGATAGGCGGGGTGGCCGACCGCCCCGTCATCGCCGACTGGCCTCGCCTGGGCGAGGCCGCCCTGCGCGCACAGATCAACGACCTGGCCTGGTCCCTGCAGGCGCAGGACGACCAGCACGCCAGCGCCCTATACCGGCGTCACCTCGTGCGCCACCTGGCCTGGAATGCCATCCAGCACGCCGCCCGCATGCTGGACTCCACAAGGACGCAATCATGAGCAAAATCCATCACTTGCAGCCTGTCTCCCTGCTGCTCAACGGCACACCGCGCACCGCCCTGACGGAAAACCGCCGCTTATTGTCTGACTTTCTGCGCCACGACCTGGGCGCCACCGGTACTCATGTCGGTTGCGAGCACGGTGTCTGCGGCGCCTGTACCGTGCTGATCGACGGCGTTGCCAGCCGCGCCTGCCTGTGCCTGGCCGTACAAGCGGACGGCGCGCAAATCCACACCGTGGAAGGCCTGGCCGGCGACGTGCTGCACGAACTGCAGGCCGCCTTCAAGAAACATCATGCCCTGCAATGCGGCTTCTGCACCGCCGGCATCCTGATGTCCTGCGTGCATTTTCTGCAAACCGAGCCTGATCCCAGCGAAGAACAGGTTCGGGACATGCTGTCGGGCCATCTGTGCCGCTGCACCGGCTACACCCCCATCGTCCAGGCCGTCCTGGATGTGGCGCGCCTACACAAAACGACAAAAACCATGGAGAGCAGTCATGCTTGATCTCGGAAGCACTTTTTTGCAAAGCGTGGAACGCAACCCCCATGCCTGCGCCCTCATCGCCGGAGAACACCGCCTGAGCTACGCCCAATGGCACGAAACCATTCGCGCATTGGCCGGCGGTCTGCTGCAAATCGGACTGAAGCACGGCGACCATCTGGCGATCGCCTGCCAGAATCGCTGGGAAATGGCCTCGTTGCATTGGGCCTGCCAGTTTCTGGGCATTATCGTCACCCCGCTGAACTGGCGCTCCAAGCCCGATGAGCTGGACTATTGCCTGGCCGACTCCCAGGCGCGCGCCGTGGTCTTTGACCACTCCTGCGCGCAGGCCGTAGCCGACTCGGTCCAGGCGCAAGCCATCCCGCGCATCGCCATCGACCCCGGCCTGGCCGCCAGCCACCGCTTCGAGGAACTGCTGCACGCCGCTCCCTTTGACGGCCAGCCGCGGGCCGACGCCAACGACATTTCCCTGATGCTGTATACCTCCGGCACCACCGGCAAGCCCAAGGGTGTACCGCGCCGCCATCGCCACGAACGTGCAGCGGCCGTGGCCCATGTCGCCCAGAACCTGTATGCCCACGGCGAACGCACCCTGGGCGTGATGCCGCTCTATCACACCATGGGCGTGCGTTCACTGCTGTCCATGGCTCTGGTCGACGGCTGCTTTGTCTGCATGCCCAAATTTGATGTCGCCCAGGCCTTGGCGCTGATCGAACAGGAGCGCGTCGGCAATCTGTATCTCGTTCCCACTCTCTATCACGATCTGCTGGCCCACCCCGACTTCAGCCGCGACAAAGTCCGTAGCGTACGCAAGCTGGGCTTTGCCGGTGCCCCCATGCCCGAGTCCTTGTTGCGTCGCCTGGACGAGGCCTTCCAGCCCGACCTTTTCGTCAACCACTACGGCTGCTCGGAAATCTACACCTTTTCCATCAGCCAGAATGCGCGCGCCAAAGCCGGCTCCTCGGGCCGCGCCGGCATCAACGGGCGACTGCGCATCATCGAACTGGGCAGCACCAATCCGCACGCACGCCTGGCGCCATTGCAAGAAGGCCAGATCATCGCCGACCTGAACAGCGACGAAGCCTTTGAAGGCTACTGGAACCGTCCCGACGCAGACGCCAAGTCGCTACGCGAGGGCTGGTACTTCACGGGCGACACGGGCTATCTGGACGAAGACGGCGACCTGTTCGTCAGCGGCCGCGTGGACGACATGATCATCAGCGGCGGCGAAAACATTTCGCCGGTGGACATCGAATCTGTCCTGTCCCTGCATCCCGGCGTTGATGAAGTCGCCGTCGTAGGCCTGCACGACGAACGCTGGGGCCAGCGCGTCGTGGCCTTCGTGAAGCGTTCGCAGGAGCTGTCTGCCCAGACGCTGGACGATTACTGCCGCCAGACAGACCTGGCCAACTTCAAGCGACCACGCGACTACCTGTTCGTGACCGATATTCCCAAATCGCCTGTCGGCAAGATACTGCGCCGCAAACTGCTCGCCGGCGAATATGAGCTCGACCCCGTCGAAGCCACGCCGACTCCCGTTTTATCTGACATGAAGGATGCTTAATGACTTCCCTGCACCACCCTGCCCATACCCTGTTGGACAACCTGGATGGCTTTCAGGTCCAGATTGACGAGTCCCGGCAGCGCGCCGACATCATTCTGGGACGTCCGCCCTTCAACACCATATCCATGCCTCAGCGCGAACAGTTGCGGCTGGTATTCGAAGCGCTGGACGAACATCCCGACGTACGCGTCATCGTCCTGCGCGCACAAGGCGAGCATTTCTCCAGCGGCGGCGACATCCGCGGCTTCCTGGAAGCCACGCCTGAACATGTGTCCAAGCTGGCCTGGAATATCGCTGCGCCCGAGCGCTGCTCCAAGCCCGTCATCGCCGCCAACCGGGGCTACTGCTTCGGCGTGGGCTTTGAGCTCTCCCTGGCCTGCGATTTCCGCATCGTGACCGACACGACCCAGTACGCCTTGCCGGAACAGAAGCTGGGCCAGATCCCTGGTTCAGGCGGTTCTGCTCGTCTGCAAAGCATGGTGGGGATAGGTCGCAGCAAAGACATCGTGATGCGCTCGCGCCGCATTCCCGGGCCGCAGGCTTATGACTGGGGCATCGCCCTGGAATGCGTGCCAGACGATCAGCTGGAGGCCGCCACAGACCGCCTGGTCGCCGAGCTGCTGGAATTTTCGCCACTGGCCCAGCGCACCGCTAAGAAACTGCTCAACGACAGCGAGAACAGTTCGCTGAGCGCCGCCATCGAGCTGGAAGGCCATTGCTACCGCCGACTGCGCAGCTCGGAGGACTTTCGAGAAGGCGTGGAGCCATTCCACGCCAAGCGCAAGGCCGTGTTCATCGGCCAATAACAGCTCGTGCCCCTGACGGCCCGCCGCGGCGGGCCGCACCCACAACAATACCCGGAGACACACCATGCAAGCCAATCAGACACTGGATTCACCCAGCCTGCCCGAGCACGCTGCCACTCTTCCTCCCCGCAAGGCTTTTTTTGCCGGCCTGGCCTCCACCTTCGGCTGGGCGCTGGACCTGTTTGATCTGTTCATCTTGCTGTATGTGGCGCCTATCATCGGCCGCCTGTTCTTTCCTTCCAGCCAACCCACCCTGTCGCTGGCCGCCGTCTACGCGTCGTTCGCCGTAGCGCTGCTGGTGCGTCCCATGGGTTCGGCCATTTTCGGCAGCTACGCAGACAAGCATGGCCGCAAGCGCGCACTGCTGATCGCCATGGTCGGCGTAGGCTTGTCGACCGCCGCGTTCGGCCTGCTGCCCACGATTCACCAGATCGGCCTGGTCGCTCCCGTCCTGTTCCTGATGCTGCGTATCATCCAGGGCATCTTTGTAGGCGGCATCGTCGCCTCCACGCACACCATAGGCACCGAATCCATTTCGCCGCGGCACCGCGGCCTGATGTCGGGTCTGATCGGCAGCGGCGGGGCGGGCATGGGCGCGATGATGGCCTCCTTTGCCTATTTCGTGCTGTCGCGCATCTATCCCGGCGCCGAATTCGAAGCCTTCGGCTGGCGCGTCATGTTTTTCTGCGGCCTGATCAGCACTGTCTTCGGCCTGGTCATGTACCGCCTGATCGATGAAACCCCCGCTTTCAAGCAGATGCAGGCCGATCGCCTAAAGAAAGGCGCAAGCGCCAAACCGGAAAAGCCCTTGCGCACCCTGTTCGTGGGCGACTATCGCAACACCATGCTGCTCAACCTGCTGATCACGTTCGGCGGCGGTGCCACTTACTACATCACGGCCGGCTACCTGCCCACCTTGCTGGACATGGTGGCCAAGGTCAGCCACGAAGATGCCTCCGGCGTGCTGATCATCAGCTCCATCGGCACCATCTTCGGCGCCTTGTTCTTCGGCGCCATGAGCGACCAGATCGGCCGCAAGAAGACCTTCCTCTTCCTGGGTGTCCTGTGCCTGGTCGGCCTGCCCAGCCTGTTCACCCGGATTGCTCCCGGCCTACCCCTGAGCCAGATCACCCTGATGACTTTCGGCATCTCGGTGCTGGGCGGCGGCATCATCGCTCCTGTGCTGATCTTTCTGAATGAGCGCTTTCCCACGGTGCTGCGCGCCAGCGGCACTGGCCTGTCGTGGAACATCGGCTTTGCCTTGGGCGGCATCATGCCTACGGTGGTATCCCTGGTCAGCGCCAGCCCCGGCCATATCCCCCAGGTCCTGGCCATTTCATCGGCCTGCCTGGCAGCGGTCTACCTGATCGGCGCGCTGGTCGTGCCCGAAACCAAGGGTAATTTCAACTAAGCGGAGCCCTGTCCCGACGGGCCTCTTCCGCCGGGACAGATGCTTAGGCACAATACCAATTCAATCCTCAACAAAAGCCATTGATAATCAAAGGATCTCAACGACTATCAAGCGCCATAGGCTTGGCTCTACACAGGTTCGCCCATGTCGACCGCACTGAAAATATTCCAGGGTAAATTTGGCCGTGTCTCGTTGCTCGACATGAGCAAGCCCCTGGTCACGCATGCCCACCACCATTGCCACGCCCTGATCAAAGTCAGCGGCGTGGACAGTGCGTTTATCGTCAAAGGGCGCAAGCAGCCCTTGACCGACGAGAGCGTCGTTCTGGTGAACGCCTGGGAACCGCACGCCTATGCCCATACCGATCATGGCGCCGGCCGCTGCATCCTGATGGCCTTCTACCTAGAGCCCTCCTGGCTGGCTGAAATCCTGCAGGCCTTGACCGTCAGCAGCCACCCCCAGTTCTTCCCCCGTTCCTGCGCCCAGCTACCGCCGGCCGCTCGTCGGCTGACCAATGCGCTGGCGGCAGAAATGATGATCTGCGACGAGATCCCCGCCGACGTTCTGGAAAGCCGGATTTTTGATGTCTTCATCGCCACCGTCGAGCACAACTCGGAACTGCGTAATTTCAACTCACTGCTCTACAGCTTGCGCGGCCGCCCGGCCGATCCGCGCATACGACGCGCCATCACCGCCATGCAGTCCAACCTGATGTGCGGACTGGACATGGATCAGTTGGCGGCCGACTGCGGTCTGTCACGCGCCCATTTTTTCGAGCTTTTCAAGAACAGCACCCGCTTGACGCCCGGCGTCTATGCCAATGTCCTGCGCGTCGAAAGCGCCATCAAAAGCCTGAGCGACCACAAGCAGAACATCAGCGACATCGCCTACGACATCGGCTTCTCGGCCCCTGCCCACTTCACCCGTTTTTTTCGTCAGCACCTGGGCATCACTCCCAGCGACTACAGGCGCGCAGTGGATATCGTCTGCCAATCGCAGCCTGGACACGGACTGATGTCCGTGCCCTAAGCCAAGCAGGGCGGCGCCTGCCTACGATGCCGGTGGCCGGGCCTCTGGATAGTAGCTTCCCACCCCGATCAAGGCATCCCCCACCCGCTGATAAAAAGCGCGCTTGCGCTCGACACGGCGAGTTTCCGGGTTCATCCAGTCGTAATCGATGGAATGGATCACATTGCGATCCACATCCGCCAGCATGTCCACCAAAAAGGCCTTGCCGTTCAAGTCCTTGAAGTCCGCGATGGGCTTGCCGTCGAAACTGCGGTTGGCGCCGTTGAGCACAACTGTGCGGCTGGGGATGTCCAGCACGAATACATACAAGTCGCGCCGCGTGAATTGGCCCTGACGATTGGCAAATCGCCGCAGCGCCTGCTGGGGATCCTGAAAGTAGCTGCTGACAGCCTCGTCCAACAACTCCTTGGCCTGATTCTCGGTGGCTCGCGCCGGAAAATAGCCCGTCGCCACCACGATGCCGTCCACCTCCTGATAATAGGCCAGCTTCACCTCGGGCTGGCCTTCGGCGGGGTTGAACCAGTAATACTCCAGGGACCCGGCCGGTTCACGCTGCGCCTGTTCCAGCATGTCCTTGAAAAACGGCCGGTTGCGCGCATCGGTTTCGCCCAAGACCGACTGCCCGATCAAGGTGGCCGACCAGCCGCCGCTGGCCAGCATCATCCCATCGCGGCTCAAGGCATATACGTACAGATCCTTGTCCGTAAAACGTGCATCCCGATTGAAATCATTGACCGCCGCAGGGCCATTTTTGCGTACATGGTCCACCGCGCGGGCCAGCAGATCCTGCACGCGCTGTTCGATAGTGGCGTGCGCAGCGGCGTGCGCCCCGGACTCAGGCGTCGCCTGGCCCCAGGCAGCCCCTCCCAAACCCAACCCTGCCGACAAGGCTGCGCCTGCCAGCCATGTCTTGCGAAAATCAGTGCTCATAGTGTCAGTACCCCATTTGCTTCGGCAGCCACAAGGAAAGCTCAGGCACGAAGGCAATGATGAAGATCGCCACGGTCAAGGCAAAGATGAATGGCAACGCCTTGGCCACAATGGACTCCACCGATGCCCCGCCTATGCCCGAGGCCACGAACAGGTTCTCTCCCAGCGGCGGCGTGATAAAGCCCACCGACAGCGCGCAGATCACCACAATGCCCACATGCGTCGGATCCACGCCCAGCATGTAGGTCACCGGCAGCAGCACCGGCACCAGAATCATGATGGCGGCCAAGGTTTCCATGAACATGCCTACGAACAACAGGAATACGAT
>PJTY01000890.1_pt1 | contig 12752 bp, 10 predicted proteins | sample 1512121 | NCBI WGS metagenome assembly PJTY01 (sample SAMN08177680, study PRJNA422409) | Soil metagenome, whole genome shotgun sequencing project. | isolation source: Soil enriched (2) on filter paper: alkali lignin treatment | place: USA: Madison | collected 2015-01-15 | reverse complement strand
AGGGCGCGATGGCGATCGAGATTGCGACCGGCCGCGACGATCTGGCCGAATGGCTGGCGCCGCTCGATCACACGGCCAGCGCGCTGGCGGCACGTGCCGAGCGTACCGTGTCGCGCAACTTTGGCGGCAGCTGCCAGATTCCGCTGGCCGCGCACGCCACGCTGGACGGCAGCACCATGCGCCTGCGCGCCATGATCGCCACGCCCGACGGCACGCGCGTGGCGCAGGCCGACCTGAGCGGCCTGGCCGATGCGCCGGAAGTGCTCGGCGATCGTATTGCCGAGGCGCTGCGCGCACAGGATGCGCAGGCCATCCTCGACGCCTGCAACAGCGATTCCGCCGCCGATGATTGAGGCCCTGGTGGTCGTTACGCGGCCGGCTGCACAGGCGGCCGAACTCGCGCAACGCATCGCGGCGAGCGGGCGGCTGGTGGTGCAGTTCCCGCTGCTGGAAATCCTGCCGACGCCTGACCCGGCATGCCTGCGCAAGGCACTGCGCAAGGTGGAGCGCTATGCACTGGTCGCCTTCGTCAGCCCCAACGCGGTCGATGCCGCGCTGGCCGCACGTCCCGACTGGCCGCGCCAGGTACCGCTGGCGGTGGTCGGCGAGGGCAGCCGCGCGGCGCTGGCACGGCACGGCCTGGACGATGCGCACTGCACCATCCACAGCCCGCGCGATCCCGAGCGCAGCGATTCCGAAACCCTGTTGGCAGAACTCGATCTGCCGGCCCTGCGCGACCGCGAGGTGTTGATCGTGCGCGGCGAAACCGGTCGCGAACTGCTGGGCGATGCCTTGCGCGCGGCGGGCGTGCACGTGACACCGCTTGCCGCCTATCGCCGCGTTGCGCCTGACCTGACACCGCAGCGTCGCGACGAACTGATTCGCCTGCTCGACGGTCAGAACGACTGGATCGTGACCAGTTCGGAGGCGCTACGCTTTTTGCTGCGCATGGTCGAGCAGCTCGGACAGGCGGGGGGCGTGGCAAAAATGCAACAACAACGATTGCTCGTTCCGCACATGCGCATCGCGGAAACCGCCCGTTCCCTCGGATTTACCCGTATCGTACAGACACGATCAGGCGACGATGGCCTGCTCGCCGCGTTACAATCCCTTTCATGAATGACATGCAAAATCCCCAGGAAAACAAGCCGCAACCGACTCCTGAAGCGGCACCTCCCGTCCCGCCTGCAACCGAGCCGGGTGCTCCGCCGCCGCGCAAGTCCGGCAAGGGCGGCAAGGGCGGCCAGACCGTGTTGTATCTGCTGGTGCTGGTATTGGCCGGCGCACTGGCGGCGCAGGGCTGGTATTCGCACCGCGAACTGAGTTCGTTGCGTGGCGAGGTCGCCAAGCGCATGCAGACCGGCGACAGCGTCAGCAACGAAACCCGCATCATCGCCAAATCGGTGCAGGAAGCCGTGACCGAAGTGCAGGCCAAGGTCAGTGTGCTCGAGAGCAAGCAGCTCGAGGCGCAGAGCCAGCAGTTGGCGCTCGAGCAGCTTTACCAGGATCTCTTCAAGCGCCGCGACGATTGGGCCTTGGCCGAGATCGAACAGGTGTTGTCGACCGCCAGCCAGCAGTTGCAATTGGCCGGCAACGTGCAGGGCGCGCTGATCGCGCTGCAGAACGCCGACGCACGGCTGGCACGTGCCGACACGCCGCAGTTCGTCACCATCCGCCGTGCCATCGGCAACGATATCGAACGCCTGAAGGCGCTGCCGGCGCTGGACCTGACCGGCGTGGCGTTGCGCCTCGACAGCGTGATCAGCCAGATCGACCGCATGCCACTGCTGGCCGACGAACAGCCGTCGCAACAGGCGGCCGAGCCGAAGAATCGTCCTGTAACCAAAGTACGCGCCGACGGCACGCCGGTCGGCGAGGACTGGAGCGTGACCTGGAAGGCGCGTTGGGACAGCTGGTCGAGCGAACTCTGGAGCGACATCCGCGAACTGGTCCGCATCCGCAGCGTCGATACCTCGGACGCGCTGCTGCTGTCGCCGAGCCAGGCCTACTACGCACGCGAAAATCTCAAGCTGCGCCTGCTCAACGCGCGTCTGGCGCTGTTGTCGCGCAACGAGAGTGCCTTCCGCAGCGACATGATCGCGGCGCAGGATGCGATCGCGCGCTATTTCGATACCCGCGCCAAGCAGACGCAGACCGCGCAGGCCATGCTGAAGCAGGTGCAGTCCAGCAATCTGGCAATCGAGATGCCGACGCTGGCGGAAAGCCTGAACGCCGTGCGCAACTACAAGGCGCAGTGATGCGTGCGGCCCGCGTGCGCGTTGCTGCATCCACCCGAGCCGTTGTTTTGCGTGTCGGATGCGCGCATCCGATCCCGCAGCTAATTTGATTCTTTGACGACCCATGCGTCTTTTCCTCTGGATTCTTGCCCTGTTCGCCTCCGCCATCGGCATTGCCGTAGCGGCCCACTACAACGTGGGCAACGTGGTGTTCTTCTATCCGCCGTACCGGATCGATCTCTCGCTCAACTTCTTCATCCTGCTGGCGATCCTGCTGTTCGTGGCGATCTACGCGGTGCTCAAGACCATCCGCGTGGCGCAACGCATGCCGGGCCGGGTCGCGGCCTACCGCCATGAAAAGCTCGAACGCAAGGGCAATCAGGCCCTGCGCGATGCGCTCAAGTATTACTTCGAGGGCCGTTTCGGCCACGCTGAAAAGGCCGCGATCCGCGCTGCCGAATCGCCCGAGAACGCCGGCCTGGCCGCGCTGATCGGCGCGCGTGCCGCACATCGCATGCAGCAGACCGAACGCCGCGACACCTGGCTGGCGACGGTGGAGCCGGACCAGTCGCTCAAGAGCGCGCGTCTGATGACGGCGACAGAACTACTGGTCGACGAACGCCAGCCGGAACTGGCGCTCAAGGTGGTCGAGGAACTCAACGCCAACGGCACGCGCCACATCCATGCGCTGCGCATGGCGCTCAAGGCCAACCAGCGCGCCAACAACTGGCCCGAGGTGCTGCGCCTGGTGCGTACGCTGGACAAGAACAATGCGCTGAATCCGGCGCTGTCCACGCGCCTGCGCGAACTGGCCTACGAAGACCTGTTGCGCAATCCGGCCAACGATGCCGAAGGCATCCGCAATGTCTGGTTCGCGATCCCGGCCGAGGATCGCGTCAAGCCGTACGTCGCGTTGCGCGGCGCGCACGCCTTCAACCTGCGCGGCCTGCACGAGGGCGCGCGCGGCATCGTCGAGAAATCGCTGGCGCAGGAATGGGACGAGCGCCTGCTGCGTCCGTACCGCGCGGCGGCCGCCGAGCAGGGTTCGTCGGCGCTGGTGGCGCAGATCGAGCGCTGCGAGGAATGGTGCCGTCAGCATCCGGGCGAGCCGGAACTGGAACTGACGCTGGGCACGCTGTGCCTGCGCCAGCAGTTGTGGGGCAAGGCGCAGCGTCATCTGGAGCAGGCGCTGTCGGATGCCGGCAGTGCCCGCCAGACGCAGGAAATCCACCTCAAGCTCGCGCAGCTGCACGAGGCCCTGAACCAGCACGAGCAGGCGGCAGAACACTACCGTCAATGCGCACTGGCGACGGCCTCCTGATCGAAATCGCCATGGCAACCGGCCTTCGCTCGGGCCGGTACCGCCGGAAAAAAACGGGCGGAGTCGCTATAATCACGCGTTCGCTTCATCCATCCCCACTTTGAGAAATCATCATGAGTCTGAATAACGTCCCTGCCGGCAAGGACCTGCCGAACGACTTCAATGTCATCATCGAAATCCCCATGAACGGCGATCCCGTCAAGTACGAAGTCGACAAGGAATCGGGCGCGATCTTCGTCGATCGCTTCATGAGCACCGCGATGCACTATCCGTGCAACTACGGCTACATCCCGAACACGCTGTCCGACGATGGCGACCCGGTTGACGTGCTGGTCGTCACGCCGTTCCCGCTGCTGCCGGGCGTGGTGGTGCGCTGCCGCACGTTTGGCGTGCTGAAGATGACCGATGAGGCAGGCACCGACGCCAAGCTGCTGGCCGTGCCGGTCGATAAGCTGCTGCCGCTGTACAAGGACTGGCAGAAGCCGGAAGACGCCAATCCCTTCCTGATCAACCAAATCCAGCACTTCTTCGAGCACTACAAGGATCTGGAAAAGGGCAAGTGGGTCAAGGTTGACGGCTGGGGCAATGCGGATGAAGCCAAGGCCGAAATCCTCGCAGGCGTCGCCAATTATGAAAAGGCCGCAGCCTGATCGATTCGGCTTGCCGTCATGAAAAAAGCGCACCTTTGGGTGCGCTTTTTGTTTGTCCGGTCGGGACTGACTTCAGCGCCACAGCGTATAGGCTGCGATCACGATGGCGACGGCGATGCCGCACAGCGGCCAGAACAGCCGCGATTGCCGGAAGTCGGGCGCATTGGCCGGCTGATCGCCATCCGGCGACTGGATCGCGCGTTCGCGCGTGCGGCGGCTGCGCGTCAGGTGGCGCTTGATATCCAGCGCCATGTCTTCCGCGGTCTGATAGCGCTTCTCGGGATTCTTGTGCATGGCCTTGACCACGATGCGCGACAGCGCGATCGGCACCCCTGGCACCAACTGGTGCGGTGCCGGCAAGGTCTTCTGTGCGATCTGCTGCAACAGCTTGTCCGGATCGCCGGCCTGAAAGGGTTTGCTTCCGGTCAGCATTTCATGCATGACGGCACCCAGCGAATAGATGTCGGTGCGTGGATCCAGCGCGTGTCCGCCCGCCTGTTCGGGCGACATGTAGTTGGGCGTGCCGAGCAGGCGTTCGTTGAAGGCCGTTTGCGGCGCATCGTCGAGCGGTCGGCGTTCCATCAGCCGATTCGGTGCGCGCGCGATGCCGAAATCCATCAGCTTGGGCTGGTGATCGCCGACCAGAAAGATGTTGGCGGGTTTGATGTCGCGATGGATCACGCCATGGCGATGAGCATGATCGAGCGCATCGGCGATCTTCCATGAGATCGATGCGACATCGTCGCCCGAGAACAAATGGCCTTCGTCGAGCAGCGTGCCGAGGGCGCGTCCATGCAGATATTCCATGGCGATGAAGGTGGCATTGCCCTCGCTGGAAACCTCGTAAATGGTGACGATGCCGGCGTGCGCGAGGCGGCCGGCGGCACGCGCCTCGTTGATGAACTGCTGCTCGTATTGCTTGCGCACCAGCGGCGTGAGATTGCCGTGAAAGGTCTTGATGGCGACTTCGCGATCGATGACGGGATCATGGGCAAGATAGACGACGCCGGTCGCGCCGCGTCCGATTTCCTCCCTGACGACGAAACGGCCGAGACGGGCCGGCTTGTCCGTTGCAGGAGTAGTAGGGGCGGAAGACGTGGGCGTCATGGTGCTGCCAGCATGCCTGCTCCGCAACCGGCTGGCAAGTCCCACAAATCAGGGAGGTGGCGTCAGTCTTTCTGCGAGGTGCGGAACGGGTTGCGTTCGTTGAGTTCGTCGATATAGGCATCGATGCCGCCGCTTTCGCGCTGCAGGAAATCCTCGATGGCATTGGCAAATCCCGGATGCGCGAGCCAGTGCGCCGACCATGTCTTCTGCGGCAGGAAGCCGCGTGCCATCTTGTGCTCGCCCTGCGCGCCGCCTTCGAAGCAGGCGATGCCGCGCGCGATGCAGAATTCCAGCGGCTGGTAATAGGCGGTCTCGAAATGCAGGCAGTCGACGTGTTCGAGCGCGCCCCAGTAGCGGCCATAGAGCGTGTGCGCGTCGTGCACCACCAGCGAGGAGGCGATCGGCCTGCCGTCGCGCTCGGCGACGATCAGCAGCAGATTGTCCGGCATCGTCGCGCCGATGCGCAGGAAGAAATCGAGATTCAGGTAGGGCGTCGAATGATGCGCCGCATAGGTATGGTCATAGCAGCGCTTGAAGAAGCGCCAGTCGTCTTCGTTCGCTTGATGCCCGCTAACGTGGCGGAAGACCACGCCGGCCTCGGCCACCTTGCGCCGCTCGGCGCGGATGTTCTTGCGCTTCTTGCGTTCCAGCGTATCCAGGAATTCGTCGAAGCTGCGATAGCCGGCATTGAGCCAGTGGAACTGCACGCCGCTGCGCAGCAGGAAGCCGGCTTCCTCGAGCTGGCGCGCCTGTTGCTCGGGCGGATAGAGGATGTGGGTGGAGGAGAACGCGTTCTGCCGTTGCAGCGTGACCAGCGCCGCCACCAGAGCGGCCCGTGCCTGTTCGTCGCGCGCCAGCAGGCGGCTGCCGGTGACCGGCGTGAACGGGATGGCCGACAGCAGCTTCGGATAGTAGTCGAGCCCGTTGCGCTCGTAGGCGTCGGCCCAGGCCCAGTCGAACACGTACTCGCCATAGGAATGGCCCTTGGCGTAAAGCGGAAGTGCGGCGGCCAGGCCTGCGTCGTCCCACAGCGTGACGAACTGCGGCTGCCAGCCGGTGCGCAGGGAGGCACTGCCGCTTTCGTGCAGGGCGTCGAAGAAGGCGAACGAGAGGAAGGGGTTGGCGTCGGCCTGCAGGGCGAGCAGGGCATCCCATGCGGGCTGGCCGATTTCGGATAGGGAAGAGACGATGCGCGTGCGATAATCGGTGTTCAATTGATCAACTCTTTCATGCATCACGACGCGATGCGTTCCTGCAGCAGCGTTGCCGATCCCGATTCCAGTCACGACCCAGCCATGACCGTTAAAGTTGCCATTGCCCAAATCAACAGCACCGTCGGCGATCTCGCCGGCAACAGCGCAAAGATTGCAGAGTTCGCGCGCCGCGCCGCCACGCAGGGTGCCGACATCGTCCTGACGCCGGAATTGTCGCTGGTCGGCTATCCGCCCGAGGACTTGCTGCTGCGCCCGGTATTCTACGCAAAAACCGCCGACACGTTGGCCGCGCTGGCCGCCGAACTGGCGGACCTGCAGGGCGTGCACGTGGTGGTCGGCCATCCGCTGCAGGAGGGAGATTTCCGTTTCAACGCGGCGTCGGTACTGCTCAACGGCGTGATCGCCGGCACCTATTGCAAGCACGAGCTGCCGAACACCACGGTGTTCGACGAGAAGCGCTATTTCGATGGGGCCGACCGGCCGCTGGCCTTCGACGTGAAAGGCGTGCGCTTCGGCATCAACATCTGCGAGGACACCTGGTTCACGCACGCGCCGGCCGCCGCCGCCGAAGCCGGTGTGCAGGTACTGCTGGTGCCTAACGGCTCGCCCTATCATCTGAACAAGCAGCACGTGCGCATCGCCACCATGCGCGACAACGTCTGCAGCAAGGGCATGAGCGTGGTCTATGCCAATCTGGTCGGCGGCCAGGACGAACTGATCTTCGACGGCAATTCCTTCGTGCTGGACCAGAGCGGCGCGGTGCGCGCGCACCTGCAGCACTGCGTGGAAGACCTGCAGATCGTCGAGTTCCAGGGCGCGCAGCCGGTTGACGCGACCATCGTCGAGGAGCTGCCGCAGGAGGCGCAGATCTACCAGGCGCTGGTGCTCGGCGTGCGCGACTATATCGGCAAGAACGGTTTCCCGGGCGCGCTGCTGGGTTTGTCGGGCGGCGTCGATTCGGCGCTGGTGCTGGCGATCGCGGTGGATGCGCTGGGTGCCGACAAGGTGCGGGCGGTCATGATGCCGTCGCCCTACACGGCCGACATTTCGCTGACCGACTCGCGCGATATGGTCGGTCGCATCGGCGTGCGCTACGACGAGATCGGCATCGGCGACTGCTTCGACGCCTTCAACCGCACGCTGGCCGAGGAATTCAAGGGCCTGAAGCCGGACACTACGGAAGAGAACATCCAGGCGCGCATTCGCGGCACCATCATGATGGCGCTGTCGAACAAGTACGGTTCCATTGTCCTCACCACCGGCAACAAGAGCGAGATGGCGGTCGGCTACTGCACGCTGTACGGCGACATGGCGGGTGGCTTCGCCGTCATCAAGGACATCGCCAAGACGCTGGTCTATCGCCTGTGCCGCTACCGCAATTCGGTGTCGGACGTGATTCCGGAGCGCATCCTGACGCGCGCGCCGTCGGCTGAACTGCGGCCCGACCAGACCGACCAGGATTCGCTGCCCGAGTACGACATCCTCGACGGCATCATGCAGCTTTATATGGAGGAAAACCGCAGCCGTGCCGAGATCGTGGCGGCCGGCTACAGCGAGGAAGACGTCAACCGGGTGACTTATCTGATCAAGCTCAACGAATACAAGCGGCGCCAGGCGCCGGTCGGCATCCGCATCACGCATCGCGCCTTTGGCCGCGACTGGCGCTATCCGATTACCTCAAAATATCGCGATTGAGGCACAATGGTTGAAAATCGCAGCGTGGCCAACGTGCTGCAGGCGACGGAATTCATGGAATACGCATTCAAATCGAAGGAGCACCAATGAAACAAATTACCGCCATCATCAAACCATTCAAGCTCGATGAAGTACGCGAATCGCTGGCCGAAGTCGGCGTGACCGGTTTGACGGTGACCGAGGTCAAGGGCTTCGGCCGCCAGAAGGGCCACACCGAGCTGTACCGCGGCGCCGAGTACGTCGTCGATTTCCTGCCCAAGATCAAGGTCGAAGCCGTGGTTGACGACAGTGTGCTGGAGCGCGCGGTGGACGCGGTCATCAAGGCAGCTCGCACCGGCAAGATCGGCGACGGCAAGATCTTCGTGCGCGACGTCGAGCAGGTGATCCGTATCCGTACCGGCGAAACGGGCGCGGACGCGGTTTAAGATTTCTCCCGCCAAATGAAAAAGCGCCGGTTTGCAGCCGGCGCTTTTTGTTTGCCTGGAACGAGGATCAACTGGACTTGAGCAGCACGACCAGCGCGCCGGCGCCGCCGTCGGCGGCTCGCGCCTGACAGAAGGCGATCACCTCGTCCTTCTGCACCAGCCAGTTGCGCACCTTCTTCTTCAATACCGGCTCGCGGTTGACCGATCCCAGTCCCTTGCCGTGGATCACGCGCACGCAGCGCTGGCCGCGGCGCAAGGCCACACGCAGGAATTCGCCGAGCGCCTCGCGCGCCTCATCGGTGCGCATGCCGTGCAGGTCGAGCTGGCTCTGGATCACCCAGTGCCCGCGCCGCAACTTGCGCAGCACGTCGGGACCGATGCCGTTACGCGCGTAGCTGAGCGCTTCGTCGGTGTCGAGCAGGGATTCGATGGTGAATTCGTCGGACAGTGATTCGCGCAGCGCCGCCTGCTCGTCGGCCAGGTGCTGGCGCGCGATCGGCAGCGGCCGCTCGGTGTGCGGGACGATGCGCTCGGCTTGTTTGAGTGGTGTGATGTCGCCGATGCTGTGGCGGAACAGCTCGGCCTCGACCTGCGCCGCGCGTTCGGCCAGCAGGCGTTCCGCCTCGGCCAGTTTGCGCTGCTCCTCCTGCTTCTTCAGATTCTTGTGCAGGGACTTGAGCGCGGCGAAATTCTTGATCGAGGCTGGCGGCATGGCGGCTCCGCGGCGGCTGGGGAGGCGACCGCCGCGAAGGCGGCCGCTTGCTAGGGATGTGAAGGCTGGCTTATTCCAGGCTTTCCAGGTAGCGCTGGGCATCGAGCGCGGCCATGCAGCCGGTGCCGGCGCTCGTGATGGCCTGGCGATAGACGTGATCCTGCACGTCGCCGGCAGCGAACACGCCCGGTACGCTGGTCGAGGTCGCCATGCCTTCGAGACCGGTCTTGGTCCTGATGTAGCCGTTGTGCATGTCGAGCTGGCCGGCAAAGATGTCGGTGTTCGGCTTGTGGCCGATGGCGATGAACAGGCCGTGCAGCGGGATCTCGGTGGTGCTGTCGTCGGTCGTCGATTTGATCCGGATGCCGGTCACGCCGCTGTCGTTGCCGAGCACTTCGTCGAGCGTGTGGTTCCACTTGATCTCGATCTTGCCTTCCTCGACCTTGGCCAGCAGGCGGTCGATCAGGATCGCCTCGGCGCGGAACTTGTCGCGGCGATGGATGACGGTGACCTTCTTGGCGATGTTGGCGAGGTAGAGCGCTTCCTCGACCGCGGTGTTGCCGCCGCCGACCACCGCGACTTCCTGTTCGCGGTAGAAGAAGCCGTCGCAAGTGGCGCAGGCCGACACGCCCTTGCCCATGAACGACTGTTCCGACGGCAGGCCCAGGTACTGGGCCGAGGCGCCGGTGGCGATGATCAGGGAGTCGCACGTGTATTCGCCCATGTCGCCGACCAGGCGGATCGGTTTTTCGTTGAGGTGCGTGGTGTGCACGTGGTCGAAGATGATCTCGGTATTGAAGCGTTCGGCATGCTGCAGCAGACGCTGCATCAGTTCCGGACCCTGCACGCCGAGCGGATCGCCGGGCCAGTTCTCGACGTCGGTGGTGGTCATCAGCTGGCCGCCCTGTTCCACGCCGGTGATCATGACGGGATGGAGGTTGGCGCGCGCGGCATAGATGGCAGCGCTGTAGCCGGCAGGACCGGAGCCGAGAATGAGGACTTTGGCGTGTTTGACGGTGGACATGGAAGTGATTTTTCTGTGGTTGGAGAGGCGGCGCCCCGTATTCCGGGGCGCCTGGATGCATATGTCGGCCCGGCGCGGGAATTTCAAGGCGGAGCCGAATTATTCGTGTAACAACTCAAAACTGGTTAAGATTATAGTCCAAGCGCCCGGACCGCGAAGGGCGGCTGCCGCCTGCATGGTGCACCTGTGCCGATGCGGCGGCAATCATCCGCAGCAGTCCGGTCCGACGCCGTTTTACCTTCTGCCGCATTTCCGGCAGACGCAACACCCGCTTGCGATGCGCGGTTTTTATTGACGCAACGCGTCTGGATTTATGACGAAGACAAGCCAAGCCTATACCCGCAAGACCGACCAATCCAAGGCACCGCCTCCGCCGGGCCGCATCGCGCGCCTGCTGTCCGAGGCGCGCTGGCTGGTGCTGTCGGTCGTGACGCTGTACCTGATCCTGATTTTCCTGACCTATTCGCCGGTCGATCCCGGCTGGTCGCATGCCAACGTGGTGACGCGCCTGCACAACCTCGGCGGGCGCACCGGCGCCTGGCTGGCGGACCTGCTGCTGTTCATCTTCGGCCTCTCCGCCTGGTGGCTGTGCGTGTTCTGCCTGCGGCTGGTGTGGGTCGGCTACCGGCGCCTGTCGCAGCGCTTCCTGCTGAAGAAAGAGCCGGAAGAACCGGTCCCGCACGAAAACCTGATCCGCGGCATCGGTTTCTTCATCATGCTGATGGGCAGCGTCGGCATCGAATACCTGCGTATGCATTCGCTGCGCGCCGAACTGCCGCGATCGCCGGGCGGCGTGCTGGGTGAGCTGATCGGCAACGCTGCGCAGAACGCCTTCGGTTTCATGGGCGCGACGCTACTGTTGCTGCTGCTGTTCGGTCTCGGCTTCAGCCTGTTCTTCCATGTCTCGTGGCTCAACGTCGCCGAACGCCTGGGCGAATGGCTGGAGCGCAGTGTGCGCATGGTCGGCAATCTGTACAGCGCGCGCAAGGATCGCCAACTGGGGCAGGTCGCGGCCGTCAAGCGCGAGGAAGCCGTGGTGCAGGAGCGTGCCAAGATCGTGGAGGCGCCGCCGATCCGCATCGAACCGCAGATCGTCGCCGTGCAGAAGTCCGAGCGCGTCGAGAAGGAGCGCCAGACCTCGCTGTTCACCGATCTGCCCGATACCAACCTGCCGCCGCTGTCATTGCTCGACGAGGCGCCGCAGACGCAGGAAACCGTCAGCGTCGAAACGCTGGAATTCACGAGCCGCCTGATCGAGAAGAAGCTGTCGGACTTCGGCATCAGCGTGAAAGTGGTGGCCGCCTATCCGGGGCCGGTCGTTACGCGCTACGAGATCGAGCCGGCCACCGGCGTCAAGGGCAGCCAGATCGTCAATCTCGCCCGCGACCTCGCGCGCTCGCTGTCGCTGACCTCGTTGCGCGTGGTCGAGACGATTCCGGGCAAGAACTACATGGCGCTGGAGCTGCCGAATCCGAAGCGCCAGATCGTGCGCCTGACCGAGATCATCAGTTCCAAGGTCTATAACGACAGTGCGTCGAGCCTGACGGTGGCGCTCGGCAAGGACATCGCCGGCAACCCGGTCGTCGCCGATCTGGCCAAGATGCCGCACCTGCTGGTGGCCGGTACCACCGGCTCCGGCAAATCGGTTGGTATCAACGCCACCATCCTGTCGCTGCTCTATAAATCGGACCCGAACCAGGTGCGCATGATCCTGATCGATCCGAAGATGCTCGAACTGTCGATCTACGAAGGCATTCCGCATCTGCTGGCGCCGGTCGTGACCGACATGCGCCAGGCCGGCCATGCGCTGAACTGGGGCGTCAACGAGATGGAACGCCGCTACAAGCTGATGAGCAAGCTCGGCGTGCGCAACCTGGCCGGCTACAACGCCAAGATCGCGGAAGCGGAAAAGAACGAGCAGAAGATTCCGAACCCGTTCAGCCTGACACCGGACGCGCCGGAGCCGCTCGAGAAACTGCCGACCATCGTCATCATCATCGACGAGCTGGCCGACCTCATGATGGTGGTCGGCAAGAAGGTCGAGGAATTGATCGCGCGTATTGCCCAAAAGGCACGTGCGGCCGGCATTCACTTGATTCTGGCGACACAGCGCCCATCTGTAGATGTGATCACCGGCCTCATCAAGGCCAACATCCCGACGCGCATCGCGTTCCAGGTCAGCAGCAAGATCGATTCGCGCACGATTCTGGACCAGATGGGCGCGGAAGCGCTGCTCGGCATGGGCGACATGCTGTACATGCCACCGGGCACCGGCTTGCCGATTCGCGTGCACGGCGCCTTCGTCTCGGATGACGAGGTGCACCGCGTGGTGAATCATCTGAAGGAACAAGGCGAGCCGAATTACGT
>PJTY01000887.1_pt1 | contig 12803 bp, 13 predicted proteins | sample 1512121 | NCBI WGS metagenome assembly PJTY01 (sample SAMN08177680, study PRJNA422409) | Soil metagenome, whole genome shotgun sequencing project. | isolation source: Soil enriched (2) on filter paper: alkali lignin treatment | place: USA: Madison | collected 2015-01-15 | reverse complement strand
CGCGAGATCGATGCTCGCCAGATTGCTCTGCAATTGTGCCAGCGTGGTGGCGCCGATGATGTTGCTGGTGACGAAGGGACGGGTGTTGACCCAGGCCAATGCCATCTGCGCCGGATCGAGACCGTGCTTCTTCGCCAGTGCCACATAGGCGGCCACGGCTTCGGTTGCATAGGGCGACTTGTAGCGCACGAAGCGGCTGAACAGCGTCAGGCGGCCATCGGCCGGTTGCGCATTCAGATACTTGCCCGACAGCGTGCCGAAGGCCAGCGGCGAATAGGCGAGCAGGCCGACCTGTTCGCGATGCGCGAATTCCGACAGGCCGAGTTCGAAGCTGCGGTTGAGCAGGTTGTACGGATTCTGGATGCTGACGATGCGCGGCAACCCGAGTCGCTCGGCTGCGCGCAGGAACTGCGAGACACCCCATGGCGTTTCGTTGGACACCCCGATATGGCGAATCTTGCCGGCCTGGACGAACTCCGCCAGTACGCCCAGTGTTTCCTCGATCGGCGTGGTGTCCTCGTCGGCGTGATGCACGTATTCGCGGCTGCCGAAGATGTTGACGCTGCGGTCCGGCCAGTGCAACTGATAGAGATCGATGTAGTCGGTCTGCAGGCGTTCGAGATTGCCGTGCAGCGCCTCGGTCAGGCCGCGCCGGTCGAGGCGCGAATAGCCGTTGCGGATGTGCTGCGGATTGTGCGCCATGCGTGCCGGTCCGGTAGCCTTGGTCGCCAGCACGATGCGCTCGCGCTTGCCGCTCTTCTTCAACCAACTGCCGAGATAGCGTTCGGTCAGTCCCTGCGTTTCCGGTTTGGGCGGCACCGGGTACATCTCTGCTGCGTCAACCAGATTGACGCCGGCCTCGAGCGCCATGTCGAGTTGCGCGTGGGCATCCGCTTCCGAATTCTGTTCGCCCCAGGTCATGGTGCCCAGCGCGATCGCGCTGACGCGGATGTCGGTGTTGCCGAGTAAATGGTATTTCATCGAATCCCTTTCTTGCGAGGCATTCGAGTCTATCAACAATCGCCAAGCCTTACCGGACACCCCTGATAGACCTGTCCGCTATATCGATATGCGCAAATCAAGTAGTTCGCAATTTGCGCCAATCCCATCCTTCTTTATGCGCAAAACAGATAAGCAACCGCGAAACAATTCGTTCTGTTTTTTTTGGCGCAACCGTACTCTTCATGCTCTGGAAACAGATTGGTTTGTTTTGGAAAACACTGCTCAGGGGAAAATATGCTGCTCAAGAAACTGGTAGGAAGTGCACTGGCACTCGCATTGATTGCGCCGGCCGTCCACGCAAAGGAAGTTTCGCTGTTGAACGTCTCGTACGATCCGACCCGCGAACTGTATCAGGAATTCAACAAGGCCTTCACTAAAGAGTGGAAAGCCAAAAGCGGCGATGACCTGAAGATCCGCACTTCGCACGGCGGCTCGGGCAAGCAGGGCCGTTCGGTCATCGATGGCCTGGAAGCCGACGTCGTGACGCTGGCGCTGGCCTATGACATCGACGCCATCGCCGACAAGGGCCTGATCGCCAAGGACTGGCAGAAACGCCTGCCGCACAACAGCTCGCCCTATACCTCGACCATCGTGTTCCTGGTGCGCAAGGGCAATCCGAAAGGCATCAAGGACTGGGACGACCTGGTCAAGCCGGGCGTGGCCGTGATCACGCCGAATCCGAAGACCTCGGGCGGTGCGCGCTGGAATCACCTCGCCGCATGGCTGTATGCGCTGAAGCAACCGGGCGGCAGCGAAGCCAAGGCCACCGACTTCATCAGCAAGCTCTACAAGAACGTTCCGGTGCTGGATTCCGGCGCGCGCGGTTCGACCACCACTTTCGTTGAACGCGGCATCGGCGACGTCCTGCTGGCCTGGGAAAACGAAGCCATCCTGGCCATCAAGGAACTCGGCCCGGACAAGGTAGAGATCGTGGCGCCTAGCGTATCCATCCTGGCCGAACCGCCGGTGACCGTGGTCGACAAGACCGTTGACCGTCGCGGTACGCGTCAGGTTGCGGAAGCCTACCTGAAGTACCTGTACTCGCCGGAAGGCCAGGAGATCGCGGCACAGAACTACTACCGTCCGATCGACACCAAGGTCGCAGCCAAGTATGCCTCGCAGTTCCCGAAACTGAAGCTCTACACGATCGAGGATGTCGGCGGCTGGACCAAGGCGCAGAAGGATCACTTCTCCGATGGCGGCGTGTTCGACAAGATCTACCAGCCGGGCAGCAAGTAATCCGAATATCCCCAGGCTTCCCCGGGGTTCCTTCAACGAAGCTTCGAACGCAGAAAAATGAACATATTGTTGCTTGCGGGTAGTCCATCGACGCCGTCCCGTTCCACCCGCCTGCTGCATCATGTTGGAGAAAGACTGGCGCTGCTTGGCCACCGTTACGTGAAGCTGCATGTCCGCGACCTGCCTGCGCAGGCGCTGATCCAGGCGGACTTCAACGATCCCGTGCTGAAGACGGCACGGGAGCAGGTGGACCAGGCGGACGCCGTCGTGATTGCCACCCCCGTTTACAAGGCGGCATACAGCGGCATCCTCAAGGCCTTTCTCGACCTGTTGCCGCAGGACGGCCTGAAGGGAAAGCTGGTGCTGCCGATCGCCACCGGCGGCAGCCAGTCGCACATGCTGGCGCTCGACTACGGCCTGCGGCCGGTGCTGTCGGCGCTCGATGCGCGCCACGTGCTGCCCAGCATTTATGCCACCGACCAGCAGATCGCATGGTCGGCGGAAACAGGATTGACGATCGATCCGGCCATCGCCAAGCGCGTCTCGGACGGCATCGAAAACCTGTCGTCGAGCCTGTCCGCCATCAGCGACGTGGCAGCGAACGATTTCGATCCGATCCCGTTCTCCGCCGTGCGCTGCAGCGTCTAGGCAGGGCACTCCGGCGTCGCCGGAAACATGCCCGTTCAATCGTGTCGATCTTCCTGAACGCAAGCATGTCCGGAAGATCGTTTTTCTGAAATCTGAATCGAGGAAACAGGATGTCCACGCAAGAAGACAAACGCAATGCCAGACGCCGTACCCTGGGTTACCTGTCGGCTGCCGCGATCGGCGCGGCGACGGCAGGCCTGCCGCAGATCGCCGGCGCGCAAAGCCGTCCGGTGCTGCGCATCGGCTATCAGAAGTACGGCACGCTGGTGATCCTGAAAGGGAAGGGCGCGCTGGAGAAGCGCTTCGCGGCGGAAGGCGTGGATGTCAAATGGACCGAGTTCACGGCCGGCCCGGCGCTGCTGGAAGGCCTGAACGTCGGCAGCATCGACTTCGGCACCACCGGCGAAGCGCCGCCGATCTTCGCGCAGGCGGCCGGCGCCGACCTCATCTATGTCGGCAACGAACCGCCGTCGCCGACCAGCGAAGCGATCATCGTGCCCAAGAATTCGCCGATCAAGAGCGTGGCCGAACTCAAGGGCAAGCGCGTTGCGCTGAACCGCGGTTCCAACGTCCACTACCTGTGGGTCAAGGCGCTCGAACGCGCCGGCCTCGCCTACACGGACGTGCAGACGCTGTTCCTGGCACCGGCCGATGCGCGTGCCGCCTTCGAGCGCGGCAGTCTCGACGCCTGGGTCATCTGGGACCCGTTCCTGGCTGCGGCCGAAAAGCAGATCGGTGCGCGCGTGCTGGAAGACGGCACCGGCCTGGTCGCCAATCACCAGTTCTTCCTAGCCTCGCGCGCGTATGCGCAGAAGAATCCGAAGGCGCTTGCGATCCTGATCGAGGAACTCGACAAGATCGACCAGTGGGGTGCGAAGAACCAGAAGGAAGTGGCAACCATCCTGGCACAACAGACCGGTCTCGATTACCCGACCGTGGAACTGGCGGCGCAGCGCTATTCGTATGGCGTCAAGCCCGTCACGCCGCAGGTGATTGCCGAGCAGCAGAAGATCGCCGACGTCTTCGCCGAACTGAAACTGATCCCCAAAACCATCAAGGTCAAGGACGCGGTGCTCGCGGTCCAGCCTTGAGCATGAAGCATGAAGAGTCGGTCCGCATGAGACGGACATGTCCGAAGGAAGAGAAATGAGTCTGAACGTATTCTGGTTTATCCCCACCCACGGCGACAGCCGCTATCTTGGTACCTCCAAGGGCGCGCGTCAGGTCGATTTCGATTACATGAAGCAGGTCGCGGTGGCGGCCGACACGCTCGGCTACGACGGCGTGCTGCTGCCGACCGGTCGCTCGTGCGAAGACGCGTGGGTGGCGGCATCGAGCCTGATCGGCGAGACCAAAAAGCTCAAGTTCCTGGTGGCGGTGCGCCCCGGCCTCAGCACGCCGGGCCAGGCCGTGCGCATGGCGGCGACCTTCGATCGCCTGTCCAAGGGCCGCCTGTTGATCAACGTCGTCACCGGTGGCGACCAGGCAGAACTCGAGGCCGACGGCCTGTGGGCATCGCATGCCGATCGTTACGAAATCTCTTCCGAATTCCTCAAGGTCTGGCGTGCCTCGCTGGCCGGCGAGGGCGGCGATGCCGGCTTCGATTTCGACGGCAAGCACATCAAGGTGAAGGGCGCCAAGACCCTCTACCCGCCGGTGCAGAAACCGTATCCGCCGCTGTACTTCGGCGGCTCGTCGGAAGCCGCGCACGATCTGGCGGCCGAACAGGTTGACGTCTATCTGACCTGGGGCGAACCGCCGGCCGCAGTGGCGGAAAAGATCGCCGACATCCGCGCGCGCGCCGCCAAGCACGGTCGCACTGTCAAGTTCGGTATTCGTCTGCACGTGATCGTGCGCGAAACCAACGAACAGGCATGGCGCGATGCCGACGAACTGATCAAGTATGTTGACGACGACCTGATCGCGCGCGCCCAGGCTTCGTTCAACAAGATGGATTCGGAAGGACAGCGCCGCATGGCTGCGCTGCACGGCGGCCGCAAGGACAAGCTCGAAGTCTCGCCCAACCTGTGGGCCGGCGTCGGCTTGGTGCGCGGCGGTGCAGGTACCGCGCTGGTCGGCGATGCGGAAACCGTGGCGGCGCGCATGCAGGAATACGCAGACCTCGGCATCGAGACCTTCATCCTGTCCGGTTATCCGCACCTCGAGGAATCGTATCGTTTCGCCGAACTGGTGTTCCCGCTGCTGGGCAAGGGGCGCACGCGCGCCGACGACGAACCGACCCTGACGGGCCCCTTCGGTGAGGTGATCTCCAACGACATCCTGCCCAAGGTTTCGCAGAGCTGAGGAGATGGTCTGATGAGTGCGGTAGTTTCAGGAACGGCACCAGCAACGGCAGCGGCCGACCAGGCCGAAGATCAGCCGGTCCGACAGACGGGCAGGTGGACATCGTCATGGTCGCGGCTGGCGCCGTGGATCGTGCCGGTGCTGCTGATCGCGGTCTGGCAATTCGCTTCGCAGGTCGGCTGGCTGTCTAGCCGCATCCTGCCCGAACCGTGGGCTGTGGCGAAGGCGGCGTGGGGACTCGCGGTCTCGGGCGAACTGTGGACCCACGTGCAGGTCAGCCTCGGCCGCGCAGTGACGGCATTCGCGGTCGGCGGCGGCCTCGGCCTCTTGCTCGGTTTGTTGACAGGCACCTTCAGGACCGCCGAGACGCTGCTCGACACCACGCTGCAGATGATCCGCAACATCCCGGCGCTGGCGCTGATCCCGCTCGTCATCCTGTGGTTCGGCATCGAGGAAACCTCGAAGATCTTCCTGGTGGCGGTCGGCGTGTTCTTCCCTGTTTATCTGAACACCTTCCACGGCATTCGCTCGGTTGACAAGGGCCTCATCGAGATGGCCAAGAGCTACGGCCTGTCGGGCTGGTCGCTGTATCGCGACGTGATCCTGCCGGGTGCGCTGCCGTCGATCCTGGTTGGCGTGCGCTTTTCGCTGGGGCTGGTGTGGGTGCTGCTGATCGTGGCGGAGACCATTTCGGCGCAGTCCGGCATCGGTTACATGACGATGAATGCGCGCGAATTCCTGCAGACCGACGTGGTGCTGGTCGGCATCCTGCTGTACGCCTTGCTCGGCAAGCTGGCCGACGTGCTGTCGCGCCTGCTCGAGCGTTACTGGCTGCGCTGGCATCCCGGCTATCGTCATTGAGGAGCGACCATGTCAGCCCAATTGCAAGAAAAGAAAACAGAACGACAGAGTACGGGGCACCGTGGCATCCGCGTCGCCATCGACAGTCTCTACAAATCCTATAACGGCCGCCAGGTCCTGAAATCCATCGATCTGGACATCGCCCCCGGCGAATTCGTCGCCGTGGTTGGCCGCAGCGGCTGCGGCAAGAGCACGCTGCTGCGCCTGATCGCCGAGCTCGAAAGCGCCGATCGCGGTGCGCTGGTGTTCGGTGAACAAGGGCAGCGTCCCGAGACGCGCATCATGTTCCAGGATTCGCGCCTGCTGCCGTGGAAGCGCGTGCTCGACAACGTGGCGCTCGGCCTGCCGAACAAGGACGGGGCGCGCACCTCGCTGCAGCAGGTCGGCCTGGCCGACCGCGGCGGCGAGTGGCCGGCCGTGCTGTCCGGTGGCCAGCGCCAGCGCGTGGCCCTGGCGCGCGCGCTGGTGCACGATCCCGAGCTGCTGCTGCTCGACGAGCCGCTGGGTGCGCTCGATGCGCTGACCCGCATCGAGATGCAGCAACTGATCGAATCGCTGTGGCAGGAACGCGGCTTCACTGCCTTGCTCGTCACGCACGACGTGCAGGAAGCCATCGCACTGGCCGACCGCGTGGTGCTGATCGAGGACGGCCGCATCACGCTCGACGAACGCATTCCGCTGGCGCGTCCGCGCGCACGCGGCAACCCGAGTTTTGCGCAACTGGAGGAACACATCCTGTCGCGCGTCCTGCAGCAACCGGTTTCCGCCAACGATCCCGATTCCTCGCTGGGCGATCTGTCGTTGCTGAAGTCCGTCAACCAGTTCGCCTGGGCAGTCTAGGCAATCATTTTCCGTTTCATCCCTCCAACATCAAGGAACATCATGAGCATCGAAAAAATCAACGCACGCAACCAGTTCAAGGGCAAGATCGCGACCATCATCGAAGGTCCGGTGGTCTCGGAAATCGATGTGGAAACGCCCGCCGGTATCGTGACGTCCGTCATCACCACGCGCTCGGTCAAGGACCTGGAGCTGAAGATCGGCACCGAAGTGGTGGCGCTGGTCAAGGCGACCGAGGTATCCCTGGCCAAGCTTCTGTAAGCGCGCGGCGCTGTCCTTGCCGACAGCGCCGTCACCGCAAGGAAGACCATGACATTCCCCGCATTGCAAGACTACCTGCGGCGCCTGCAGGACGCGCCTACCGACACTTCCCTGTGGCTGGACGCGCAGGGCAGGGCACACGGACGCTATCTGAATTCCACGCTGACCAGCGTGTTCCAGCCGATACGCGATCTGGCGGACCTTCACGTCGTCGGCGTGCAGGGCTTCATGCGCAGCCATTCGCGCAGCGACGAGGGCCTGAGCGTCTGGAAGCTGCTCGACACGGTGGCGACCGACGACCAGTCGATCGAACTCGACCGGCTGTGCCGGTTGCTGCATGCGGTCAATTTCTATCGCCAGCCGGAACTGGCCGACGTCGATCTCTATCTGAGTGTGCACGCGCGCCTGCTGGCGGCGGTCGACAGCAACCACGGCATGTCGTTCCGCCATGTGCTCGACGTGCTGGGACTGCCGCATCGCAAGATCGTGCTGCAGTTGCCGGTCATCCGCGAGGATCAGGCTTGGCTTGCGCACTACGTGGCCGACAACTATCGGCGCAACGGTTTTCGTCTGGCGATCAACGTCGCTGATGTACGTCAGGGTTTGACCCAGTTTGCGCAGATCCGTCCAGACGTGGTGAAGGTCGATGTGCGTGAACTGTACGACGAGGAGGCCGCGCTGCAACTGCTGCTGGAAGCACACGCAAGCAATGCACATGTGGTGTTCAAGCGCGTGGAGTCGGAAGCGGTGCATGAAAAGCTGAAGCGGCTGCAGCAGCGTGCGCAGCTGCCGATCGCGGTGCAGGGCTATCTGTTCGATCAGCCGCGTGCCGTGTTTGCCGAATCGGTGCGGCAGTTCGAAGAGTCGGCGGTGCCGGCCGGCACGGAGTCCTGACCGTGGGCGCGCTCGACCGATATCGCGTACTCGTCGCACCGGGCCTGCATGGCAGCGGCGAGGCGCACTGGCAGAGCCGCTGGGAGCGCCTGCATCCGGCATTCGAACGCGTGGAGCAGGACGACTGGGCGGTGCCCGACCTGCCGCGCTGGGCATGGCGGCTGGAGCAGCACCTCGCGCAGTCGGATCGGCCGACGCTGATCGTGGCGCACAGTTTCGGCTGCCTGGCAACGGTGCACGCGACGCGGCACGATCGCTTCAACGTCGCTGGCGCCTTGCTCGTCGCGCCCGCCGATCCCGACAAGTTCGGCGTCGCCGAAACGCTGCGCGATGCGCGCCTGTCCTATCCCGCCGTGGTGGTTGGCAGCACCAACGATCCGTGGATGCAGGCGGTGCGCGCTTCGTGGTGGGCCGACGTCTGGAACAGTGGCTTCATCAATGCGGGCGCGCTTGGCCATATCAATGCCGAATCCGGGCTGGGTGACTGGTCGCAGGGTTGGCAACAGTTCGAGCAGCTGGTGAACATGGCCGATACGCTGGCTCATCCGCAGTCTTCGCTGTTGGCGCGCTAATATCGTTCCCTCCGCACGTGCTGCGGATTTCCCGTATTTCCCTCACGCATCCTTGGTCCCTGTTGTAGGATGACCGGCAGCATTGCGCGCCGCTGCGCCTTCCGCCGGCACGGCGGCAGCGCGACAATGGACTTCTTGAAAGTGGAACTGACGGAATGAATTCTTCACGACGACAAGACATGCTGGGCCCCGTTTTCATCGTGCTGGCGCTGATTGCCAGCTATCTGTGCGCACCGCTGCTGCCGGTGACCGCAGGATGGGAAAACGGCTGGATAGAAAACCTGCAGGCGCTGCTGCTGTTCGCCGGCGGCGTGTGGGCGTTCTGGCATGCGGCCAAATTGCCGTCCCCGCGTGAGAAGGCATTCTGGCATGCGGTTGCGCCGCTATGGATAATCCTTGGCTTTCGCGAACTGAGCTGGGGTGCGGTGTTTCACTCGCCTGTTTCGTTCTCGCATGAGACCGGGCCGATGTTCTCTTCGTCGACGCAACTCTGGTACAAGCCGGCCGTGATGCCGGTGCTGGCGCTGGTGCTCCTGGTCTGCGCGTGGATCTTCGTGCGCAGCGGGCAGTTGCGCACGCTTGGCGCACTGTGGCGCCAGCGCAGCATCCCCTTGCGCGAAATGGCGCTGGTGGTGATCTGCATGTTCGTCTCGGCCGCGGCGGAAGGTCACATGGGTTTGAGCCTGAACCTGAGCGAAGGAACCGCGCAGGTGTTCGAGGAACTGGCGGAACTATGTGCCTACGGCGCCTTGCTGCTGGCGCAGGCGCGCGTGATGCGCGGCTTGCGCAGTTTGCACTAGAGCGGCTTTTCCGTTGCCATCGGAAGCCAGCGCGGCAGGAGCTGGCGCAGCGGCGGCGCTCTTTACAGAATATGACTTTTAAGTCATAATTCGCGGTTGGCATTGAACGGAACAACTGTCGACATGGCGAAGAAGGGCGATGCGGTACCTGGGCATGGCGTCGAGCGCGGCACGACGATCGCGGCCGAGGCGATGGCTTCCGCCACTCTGAAAGACCTGCGCAAGCGCGCGGGCCAGACCCAGGAAGAAATGGCGACGTCGCTCGGCGTCGGCCAGGAAACCATCTCCCGCCTGGAAAAACGCAGCGACATGCTGCTGTCCACCCTGCATGACTATGTCGAAACCATCGGCGGCCAACTGGCCCTGGTGGCGATCTTTCCCGAACAGCCTCCCGTCATCATCGATCATCGCGGTGACAAGAAACGCGCGCCGAAGAAGCGCAACTGATCTGCGCCAATTGGCGCGCCCGGTCTTTCTTGAGTATGCATATGATTCCCACCCCCTATTACCTGATAGACGAAGCGGCCCTGCTGCGTAATCTGGAGATCATCGACCAGGTGCGCGAGCGCTCGGGCGCCAAGGTGCTGCTGGCGCTCAAGTGCTTTGCCACCTGGTCGGTGTTCGACCTGATGCGCCAGCACATGGACGGCACCACTTCCTCTTCGCTGTACGAAGTCAAGCTCGGGCAGCAGAAGTTCGGCGGCGAGACGCATGCCTACAGCGTGGCCTTTGCCGATCACGAGATCGAGGAAGTGGTCAGCCATTGCGACAAGATCATCTTCAACTCGATCAGCCAGTTGCAGCGTTTTGCGTCGCATGCGGCGGGGAAGCCGGTCGGGCTGCGCCTGAATCCGGGCGTCAGCTGCGCGAGCTTCGATCTGGCCGATCCGGCGCGCCAGTTCAGCCGGCTTGGCGAATCCGATCCGGCGCGCATCCTGTCGGTCATCGATCATCTCGATGGCGTGATGATCCACAACAATTGCGAGAACCGCGACTTCGATCGTTTCGACACGCTGCTGGCCGAAGTCGAACAGCGCTATGGCGAGATCCTGCACAGGCTGAAATGGGTCAGTCTCGGCGGCGGCATCAGCTTCACCGCGCCCGGCTATGCGCTGGATGCATTCTGCGAACGCCTGCGCCGCTTTGCGCAGACCTATGGCGTGCAGGTCTATCTGGAGCCTGGCGAGGCGACCGTGCGGCATACGACCACGCTGGAAGTCAGCGTGCTCGATGTCGGCTTCAACGGCCGCAACCTCGCCGTGGTCGACAGTTCGACCGAGGCGCACATGCTGGACCTGCTGATCTACCGCGAGACCGCGCCCATCGGCAACGGGCAGGGCGAGCACGTGTATCAGGTGTGCGGCAAGACCTGCCTGGCCGGAGACATCTTCGGCGAGGCCGCCTTCGAGCGGCCGCTGCAGATCGGCGACCGCATCTCGATCGGCGATGCCGGCGGCTACACCATGGTCAAGAAGAACTGGTTCAACGGCGTGCACATGCCGGCCATTGCCATCAGGGAGAAGGATGGCAGCGTGCGCCAGGTACGCGCGTTTTCCTTTGATGACTACGTCGGCAGCCTGTCCTGACGACGCATATCCGGATTTGAGTGAAGGGGAGATGATCCAATGAAGCGCAATGTCCTCATTATCGGCGCCGGCGGCGTAGCCCATGTGGTCGCGCACAAGTGCGCGCAGAACAATGCGGTGCTCGGCGATATCCATATCGCCTCGCGCACGCTGTCGAAGTGCCAGGCCATCATCGATTCGGTCCATGAAAAGGGCAGCCTGCAACAGGACCGCCATCTGCAGGCGCATGCGCTCGATGCCATGGATATCGACGCCACCAAGTTCCTGATCCGCGCCACGCACAGCCAGATCGTCATCAACGTCGGCTCGCCCTTCCTCAACATGTCGGTGCTGGCGGCCTGCATCGAGACCGGTGCCGCCTATCTCGATACTGCGATCCACGAAGATCCGGCCAAGGTGTGCGAAACGCCGCCTTGGTACGCCAACTACGAGTGGAAGCGGCGTGACGCCTGCAAGGATGCGCGCGTGACGGCCGTGCTCGGTGTCGGCTTCGATCCGGGCGTGGTCAATGCCTACGCACGCTATGCGCTCGACAACTGCTTCGACAGCGTCGATTCGATCGACATCATCGACATCAACGCCGGCAGCCACGGTCGTTACTTTGCGACCAACTTCGATCCCGAAATCAATTTCCGCGAATTCACCTCGACCGTCTGGTCGTGGGAAAACAATGCGTGGAAATCGAATGCGATGTTCGAGCACCGCCAGGACTGGGACATGCCGGTGACCGGCAAGGTCACGACCTACCTGACCGGGCATGACGAACTGCATTCGATGTCGCAGAACCTCGGCGTGCCCAACATCCGTTTCTGGATGAGCTTCGGCGAGCATTACATCAACGTCTTCAACGTGCTCAAGAACCTCGGCCTGCTGTCGGAGCAGCCGGTGCGCACCGCGCGCGGGCAGGAAGTGGTGCCGCTCGAAGTCGTCAAGGCGGTGCTGCCGGACCCGGCGTCGCTGGCGCCCGGCTACACCGGCAAGACCTTCATCGGCGACCTGATCAAGGGCATCAAGGGCGGCAGGACCCAGGAAGTGCTGGTCTATAACGTCTGTGACCACCGTGCCTGCTACGAGGAAGTCGGCAGCCAGGCGATTTCCTATACCGCGGGAGTGCCTGCGGTGGCGGCCGCCATGCTGATCGCCAACGGCACCTGGGACATCGGCGAGATGGCCAATGTGGAAGAACTCGATCCGGCGCCTTTCATTGCCCTGATGAATCGCATGGGGCTGGTGACGCGTATCCGCGATGCACAGAGCGATCGCGTCCTCGACCCGCAGCGGGAAGCGCCAGGCAAGACCGCACCGGCACGCCTCGTCAATTACTGAGGCTGAGCCGGCGGGGCCGTGGCGGCTCTCATGACAGATCATTATCTGTTTACCTGTATTCCGACCGGCTTCTTTATTTGTTTTTCTTCTAAGGACATGCGAAAAGATTCGTTCTCTTTATAACGACACGATGCAATTATGGCGGCCTGTTAGCTATATTTGTAATAAGAGACGCTCATGTCCGCCACTGTTGCCGTTCCATCAGGGAAATATCGCCCGACACGCGTGTTGCCGGGCTTTCATCTTTCGCTCGGGTTCACGCTGTTCTATCTGTGCCTGATCGTGCTGATTCCGCTGTCCGCGGTGTTCATCAACACGTTCACGATGAACTGGGACGGTTTCGTCGCGGCCGTGACCTCGGACCGCGTGGTGGCATCCTACAAACTGACCTTTGGCGCTTCGCTGATCGCTGCCGCATTGAACGTGCTGTTTGGCGGCATCGTGGCGTGGGTGCTGGTGCGCTATCAATT
>PJTY01000884.1_pt1 | contig 12842 bp, 10 predicted proteins | sample 1512121 | NCBI WGS metagenome assembly PJTY01 (sample SAMN08177680, study PRJNA422409) | Soil metagenome, whole genome shotgun sequencing project. | isolation source: Soil enriched (2) on filter paper: alkali lignin treatment | place: USA: Madison | collected 2015-01-15 | reverse complement strand
CTAACCATTTTAACAGCAACATAACAGGCTAAGAGAGGCCGAACACCCAATAAAACTACGCTTCGTTGACATATATCAAGTTCAATTGTAGCACGTTAACAGTCTTGTGAAATCATTGCATCGATTTGCGACTTATCGTCACATTTCTTACACAGCTCAATTAGTTGCAACTATGAATTAATAAATGCAGTGAATCCTAAGCCTGTGGGCAAATGAAAACTGAAATATCATTGCCAAACATATGGATAAATGCGTTCTGTTAACATACTCCGTATTGGTGTCCAATGTGAACAGTTTAGTTTTTTTTAAGAGTAAGAAAGCCCATTTTTAGTGATTTTTGTTGCAGATTTGTAAATTTTCGCCGCGTAAAATGGGGGAGACCGCAGAGTCGCGCCGCGTAAGAGGATAAAGAGAAGCACAATGCGTTTATCAATTATTTTGGTGGCGCCCGCCAGGGCGGAGAACGTGGGCGCGGCGGCGCGAGCGATGAAAACCATGGGATTCAGCGAATTGCGGATTGTCGATAGCGAAGCGCATCAGCAGCCCGCCGCGCGCTGGGTGGCGCATGGTTCGGGAGATATTTTAGATAATATAAAAACCTACCCGACGCTTGAGCAGGCCCTGCACGATGTCGACTTTACCGTCGCCACTACCGCCCGCAGTCGCGCGCGTTTTCACTACTACGCCACGCCGCAGCAGTTGCTACCGCTGCTGGAAGAAAAAGCACAATGGATGAAACATACGGCGCTGGTCTTTGGCCGTGAAGATTCCGGATTAACTAACGATGAACTGGCGCTGGCCGATGTGCTTACCGGCGTGCCGATGGTCGCCGATTATCCCTCCTTGAATCTTGGGCAATCGGTGATGGTGTATTGCTATCAGCTGAGCTCACTGCAGCAGCAGACTGCGGTTCAGCAGACTGAAACCGACGAAAAACAACTGCAGGCGCTTCGTCAGCGGGCGCTTTCACTACTTGGACGGTTGGGGGTCGATGACGACATGAAACTGGCCGACTGGCTACAACAGCGAATCGGGCTGTTACAGCAGCGCGACACCGCCATGCTGCATCGTTTGTTGCATGATATTGAAAAAAGTCTTCCGGAATAAAATACCGTAATAAGTTTTTTTTATGGTTTTGTGTACTGATTGCAATAGCAACAGCCTGGTTATGCGGCGGAAATATCGGGGTGCTGTGGCGGAATGATGGTGTTGGTTGAAAAGTCGCCAATTTAGAAATTCGTTGACTTAAGCAGGCAGATACTTTAACCAATATAGGCAGGACACAAGACAGATAAAAATACAGAGTACACAACATCCATGAATCGCATCGGCATGATTACCACCATTATCACCACCACCATTACCACAGGTAACGGTGCGGGCTGACGCGTACAGGAAACAACAGAAAAAAGCCCGCACCTGAACAGTGCGGGCTTTTTTTTTGACAAGAGATCAAGGGGTAAGAACCATGCGAGTGTTGAAGTTCGGCGGTACATCAGTGGCAAATGCAGAACGCTTTCTGCGAGTTGCCGATATTCTGGAGAGCAATGCCAGGCAGGGGCAGGTTGCGACCGTGCTGTCTGCCCCGGCGAAAATTACTAACCATCTGGTCGCGATGATTGAAAAAACTATCAGCGGCCAGGACGCTCTGACCAATATCGCCGACGCCGAACGCATCTTTGCCGACCTGCTGCAGGGACTGGCCGACATGCAGCCAGGCTTCCCGCTCGCACAGCTGAAAACCTTCGTTGATCAGGAATTTGCGCAGATTAAACACGTCCTGCACGGTATCAGTCTGCTGGGCCAGTGCCCGGACGGCGTTAACGCCTCGTTGATCTGTCGCGGTGAAAAGCTCTCTATCGCTATCATGGCGGCGCTACTGGAAGCGCGCGGTCATAAAGTCAGCGTGATTAACCCGGTCGAAAAACTGCTGGCCGTCGGCCACTACCTTGAATCCACTGTCGATATTACTGAATCCACTCGCCGTATCGCCGCCAGCCAAATCCCGGCAGACCACATGGTGCTGATGGCCGGTTTTACCGCCGGCAATGAAAAGGGTGAACTGGTGGTGCTGGGGCGTAATGGCTCTGACTATTCCGCAGCCGTGCTGGCCGCCTGTATGCGCGCTGACTGCTGCGAAATCTGGACCGACGTCGATGGCGTTTATACCTGCGATCCGCGTCAGGTACCGGATGCGCGCCTGTTGAAATCCATGTCTTATCAGGAAGCAATGGAGCTTTCCTATTTTGGCGCTAAGGTGCTGCACCCGCGCACCATCGCGCCCATCGCCCAGTTCCAGATCCCATGCCTGATTAAAAATACCGGTAATCCGCAGGCGCCGGGAACGCTTATCGGCGCCAGCCTTGATGAAGACGGCCTGCCGGTAAAAGGGATCTCGAATCTCAACAATATGGCGATGTTCAACGTTTCCGGGCCAGGAATGAAGGGCATGGTTGGCATGGCGGCGCGCGTCTTTGCCACCATGTCCCGCGCCGGTATCTCTGTGGTGCTGATTACCCAATCCTCTTCGGAATACAGCATCAGCTTCTGCGTGCCGCAAAGCGACTGCGCTCGCGCGAAGCGGGTGATGGAAGATGAATTTTATCTCGAATTGAAAGAAGGTCTGCTGGAGCCGTTGTCAATCATGGAGCGCCTGGCAATCATTTCCGTCGTAGGTGATGGGATGCGTACGCTGCGCGGTATCTCGGCGAAATTCTTCGCCGCGCTGGCGCGCGCCAATATTAATATCGTGGCGATTGCCCAGGGCTCTTCCGAGCGTTCAATTTCGGTAGTCGTCAGCAATGATGATGCGACTACCGGCGTGCGCGTCACGCATCAGATGCTGTTTAACACTGACCAGGTCATCGAAGTCTTTGTGATTGGCGTCGGCGGCGTCGGCGGCGCGTTAATCGAACAGATTAAACGCCAGCAGAGCTGGTTGAAGGGCAAGCATATCGATCTGCGCGTATGCGGCGTCGCCAATTCGCAGGCGCTGCTGACCAACGTCCATGGTTTGAATCTGGAAAACTGGCGTGGCGAACTCGCGGAAGCGAAAGAACCCTTTAATCTGGGCCGTTTAATCCGCCTGGTGAAGGAGTATCACCTGCTGAACCCGGTTATCGTTGACTGTACCTCCAGCCAGGCGGTAGCCGACCAGTACGCTGACTTCCTGCGTGAAGGTTTCCACGTGGTGACGCCGAATAAAAAGGCCAACACCTCTTCACTGGATTACTATCACCAGTTACGCCACGCCGCCAGCAGCTCGCGGCGCAAATTCCTCTACGACACCAACGTCGGCGCGGGTCTTCCGGTCATTGAAAACCTGCAGAACCTGCTGAATGCCGGCGATGAACTGCTGCACTTCTCCGGGATCCTGTCTGGTTCGCTTTCATTCATTTTTGGTAAGCTGGATGAGGGTATGAGCCTCTCCGAAGCCACTAAACTGGCGCGTGAGATGGGCTATACCGAACCGGATCCGCGCGATGATCTTTCCGGCGTGGATGTGGCGCGCAAGCTGCTGATCCTTGCCCGCGAAACCGGGCGCGAGCTGGAGCTCTCGGATATTATCGTTGAGCCTGCGCTGCCTGCCGATTTTGATGCCAGCGGCGATGTCGAAAGCTTTATGGCGCGCCTGCCGACGCTTGACGATCAATTCGCCGCACGGGTTGCTAAAGCGCGCGACGAGGGTAAAGTCTTACGTTACGTTGGCAATATTGAAGAAGATGGCGTCTGCCGGGTGAAAATCGCCGAAGTGGACGGTAACGATCCGCTGTATAAGGTGAAGAACGGCGAGAACGCGCTGGCGTTTTACAGCCACTATTATCAGCCGCTGCCGCTGGTGCTGCGCGGCTATGGCGCGGGTAACGACGTAACCGCGGCTGGCGTGTTCGCCGACCTGCTGCGTACCCTGTCATGGAAGTTAGGAGTTTAAGATGGTCAAAGTATACGCCCCGGCTTCCAGTGCCAATATGAGCGTCGGGTTTGATGTGCTGGGGGCCGCGGTGACGCCGGTCGACGGCACGTTGCTGGGTGATAACGTCTCGGTAGAGGCGGCGGCGGAGTTTAGCCTGCGTAATGTAGGCCGCTTTGCCGGCAAATTACCGTCGGCGCCGCAGGAAAATATCGTTTATCAATGCTGGGAAGCCTTTTGCCGCGAGATCGGTAAAACGGTTCCGGTGGCGATGACCCTGGAAAAGAATATGCCGATTGGCTCGGGCCTTGGCTCCAGCGCCTGTTCGGTGGTCGCCGCGCTGGTGGCGATGAACGAACACTGCGGCAAGCCGCTGAATGAAAACCGGATGCTGGCGTTGATGGGCGAGATGGAAGGGCGCATCTCCGGCAGCGTTCACTATGATAACGTGGCGCCATGCTATCTTGGCGGTATGCAACTGATGATCGAAGAAAATGGCATCATCAGCCAGCAGATCCCGGGTTTTGATGAATGGTTGTGGGTGCTGGCCTATCCGGGCATTAAAGTCTCTACCGCCGAAGCGCGCGCGATTCTTCCGGCGCAGTATCGCCGTCAGGATTGCATCGCCCATGGTCGCCATCTGGCAGGTTTTATTCACGCCTGCTATAGCCGTCAGCCGCAGTTGGCGGCAAAGTTAATGAAAGATGTTATTGCCGAACCGTACCGCACCAAACTGCTGCCGGGCTTCAGCGAAGCGCGTCAGGCGGCGATGGAAATCGGCGCGCAGGCTTGTGGTATTTCCGGCTCCGGCCCGACGCTGTTCGCGTTGTGCGATAAACCGGACACCGCGCAGCGCGTCGCCGACTGGCTGGCCGCGCATTATCTGCAAAATCAGGAAGGCTTCGTTCATATTTGCCGGCTGGACACGGCGGGCGCTCGAGTAGTGGGATAAGTGATGAAACTGTATAACTTAAAAGATCATAACGAACAGGTCAGCTTTGCGCAGGCCGTGACGCAAGGGCTTGGCAAACAACAGGGGCTGTTCTTTCCGCACGATTTGCCGGAATTCAATCTGACCGAAATCGACGAAATGCTGGAGCAGGATTTCGTGACCCGTAGCGCGAAAATCCTGTCGGCCTTTATTGGCGATGAGATCCCGCAGAATGAACTGCAGGCCCGCGTGGCTTCGGCGTTCGCCTTCCCGGCGCCGGTCACTCAAGTACAGGATGATGTCGGCTGCCTGGAGCTGTTCCACGGCCCGACCCTGGCGTTTAAAGATTTTGGCGGCCGTTTTATGGCCCAGATGCTGACGCATATCGCAGGCGATAAGCCGGTGACGATCCTGACCGCGACCTCCGGCGACACCGGCGCGGCCGTAGCGCATGCCTTCTACGGCCTGCCGAACGTCAAGGTAGTTATCCTCTATCCGCGCGGTAAGATTAGCCCGCTGCAGGAGAAGCTGTTCTGCACCCTGGGCGGCAACATCGAAACCGTGGCGATTGACGGTGATTTCGACGCCTGTCAGGCGCTGGTTAAGCAGGCGTTTGACGATGAAGAACTGAAGGTCGCGCTTGGTCTCAACTCCGCCAACTCTATTAATATCAGTCGTCTGCTGGCGCAGATCTGCTACTACTTCGAGGCGGTCGCGCAGTTGCCGCAGGAGGCCCGTAACCAGCTGGTGGTGTCGGTGCCAAGCGGCAACTTCGGCGATCTCACCGCCGGCCTGCTGGCGAAATCGCTGGGGCTGCCGATTAAGCGTTTTATTGCCGCTACCAACGCCAACGATACCGTGCCGCGCTTCCTGCAGGATGGCAACTGGGCGCCGAAGGCGACGCAGGCGACCCTGTCTAACGCCATGGACGTCAGCCAACCGAACAACTGGCCGCGCGTGGAAGAACTGTTCCGCCGCAAAATCTGGCGTCTTAATGAGCTGGGATACGCCGCGGTTGATGATGAAACCACCAAAGCAACCATGCGTGAACTGAAGTCCATCGGCTACACCTCTGAACCGCATGCGGCGATTGCTTATCGCGCGCTGCGCGACCAATTGCAACCGGGCGAGTACGGGTTATTCCTCGGTACCGCGCATCCGGCGAAATTCAAAGAGAGCGTAGAAGAGATTCTGCAGGAGACGCTGCCGCTGCCGAAAGAACTGGCCGATCGCGCCGACCTGCCGCTGCTGTCGCATAATCTGCCGGCTGATTTCGCCGCGCTGCGTAAGCTGATGATGGGCTAATTAAGACTGAAAACACCCCTGTCGCTTACCGGACAGGGGTGTCGTCGTTTTTACTGCTCGTGGCGCTTAAACACCAGTTCGCCTTTCTCCGAAGCTTCCCCATCAAAGAAATAGCCTTCGCTATTAAACGCCTGCAGCTGCTCCGGACGAGTTAAACGGTTTTCAATGATGTAGCGGCTCATCAGACCGCGCGCTTTTTTGGCATAGAAGCTGATCACCTTGAATTTACCGTTTTTCTCATCGAGGAATACCGGCTTAATCAACCGTCCCTGCAATTTTTTCGGTTTGACCGATTTAAAATACTCATCGGATGCCAGGTTGATGATGATATCGTCGCCCTGGGCCTGCAGCGACTGATTGAGCTTATCGGTGATGATATCGCCCCAGAAATGATACAAATCTTTGCCCTGCGGATTTTCCAGCTTAATACCCATCTCCAGACGGTAGGGCTGCATCAGATCCAACGGGCGTAAGACGCCGTAAAGGCCGGAAAGCATGCGCAGATGCTGCTGAGCAAAATCGAAATCCGCTTCGCTAAAGGTTTCGGCCTGCAGACCGGTATAAACGTCGCCTTTGAACGCCAGTATCGCCTGACGGGCATTCTGCGGGGTAAAGTCCGGATGCCAGTCGTGAAAACGGGTGGCGTTGAGATCGGCTAGCTTATCGCTGATGCTCATCAGCTTACCGATTTGCGGCGCCGTCAGCTTACGGGCGATACCGATAAGCTGTTGAGAATGCTCCAGGAGTTCGGGCTGGGTATAGCGCGTCGTTGCCAGCGGGCTTTGATAATCGAGCGTTTTAGCAGGTGAAATCAGAATCAGCATATCCAGTCCTTGCAGGGAATTTCGACGAATTTTAACAAAAAAAGAGTACGGTGGGATCGATTGCTGCGATTACCGCGCTATTCACGCGGTATCTCATCCCAGGCGCCGGGCGCCAGATGTTGCTGAATTTCCGGATAGCGAGCGGGGTCGAAGACCGGTTGCACGCCGAGTTTGCGCTGGCGCAGATAATCGCTGGCGAGGATCCGAACCGTTGGCGACAGCAGCAAAATCGCCGTTAAGTTGGTGATCGCCATTAGCGCCATAATAATATCCGCCAGTTGCCAGACCACCGGAAGACTCACCAGGGTGCCTGTCAGTACCATCAACACGGTGATAACCCGGAGCGTCCAGATATGTAGCGGCTTATTGAGACGCAGGAAGATCAGATTGTTTTCGGCATAAATATAATTGGCGACAATCGAACTGAAAGCGAAGAACAGTAGCACGACAGCCACCAATCCCGGCCCCCAACTGCCAATAAGATCGCCCATCGCGTGCTGCATGGTTTGAATACCGCTGACCGCACTGTCGCGGTTTTCGCGCGGCGCCAGCATGATAATGACCGCGCTGGCGGTACAGATAACAATGGTATCAATAAGGACGCCAATCATCTGTACGATGCCCTGCGCCGCGGGATGCGGAGGCCATGATGCAGCGGCAGCGGCAGCATTTGGCGTTGAGCCCATGCCTGCTTCGTTGGAAAACATCCCGCGCTGGAAACCGCCGGTAAGCGCCTGGCTGATGGTATAACCCACCGCGCCCGCCGCCGCTTCCTGCCAGCCAAAAGCGCAGCGGAAGATGGTTTCAAAAACCGCCGGCAGGGCGGCGAAGTGCCAGAGGCCAATCAACAGACTGGCGCCCACCCATATCAGAGCCATAAGCGGCACAAACCACTGCATCAATCGCGCCACACCGCGTAGACCGCGGACGATAATCAACAGTGTTGCGGCAGCCAGCGCGGCGCCGACGGCGACCATCGGCAAATCGAAGGCATAGGCCATGGCGTGCGCCACCGAGTTGGCCTGCACGGTATTAAAAATCACCCCATAGGCCAGCAGAAGCAGAATTGAGAAGACCACGCCCATCCAGCGCATCTCGAGGCCGCGGGCCATATACCACGCCGGGCCGCCGCGAAACTGGCCTTCGCCATCGCGCTCTTTGTACAGTTGGGCAAGCGAACATTCGGCGAAGCTACTGGCCATGCCGAGTAGTGCGGAGACCCACATCCAGAACACGGCACCTGGGCCGCCGGCGGCAATCGCTAACGCCACGCCCGCCAGATTACCGCTGCCGACGCGAGCCGCCAGGCTGGTGCACAGCGCCTGAAAAGACGTTAATCCGCCGGGCTGCGGGCGAAGGCTTTTTTTAAGACTTTTGCCAAACTGGCGAATATAACGGAACTGAATAAACTCCGTTCGCCAGGTGAACCAAATACCGGCGCCCAGTAACAGGTAAATCATTACCGAGCCCCAGAGTATTTCATTGATAAACGAGAGAAAATCAGGCATTAAACGTCCTCTTGTCCATGCCGGCGCGCGGTGTAAGCGCTACCACTCCGGTGACAATCCTTTAGCATTCAGATAATTAATATGTCGAGTTTATCACACTCTGCGCTCTTGCATTGTCGGCGGTTGCGCTGACCCTATGGCGTGTTATCATCTTGGCAGACCGGTTACATCCCCTTAACTGCTGTTTAAGAGAAACACTATCATGACGGATAAATTGACTTCTCTGCGTCAGTACACCACTGTCGTAGCTGACACCGGAGATATCGCGGCAATGAAGCTGTATCAGCCTCAGGATGCCACCACCAACCCTTCTTTGATCCTCGGCGCGGCTCAGATCCCTGAGTACCGTAAGCTGATTGACGACGCTGTTGCCTGGGCTCGCGGCCAGAGCAGCGATCGCGCGCAGCAGATTATCGATGCTTCCGACAAACTGGCGGTGAACATCGGTCTCGAAATCCTTAAACTGATCCCGGGCCGTATTTCTACCGAAGTTGATGCCCGTTTGTCCTATGACACCGACGCCTCTATCGCGAAAGCGAAACGCCTGATCAAACTGTATAACGATGCCGGTATCGGCAACGATCGTATCCTGATCAAACTGGCTTCCACCTGGCAGGGCATTCGCGCCGCTGAGCAGCTGGAAAAAGAAGGCATCAACTGTAACCTGACCCTGCTGTTCTCCTTCGCTCAGGCTCGCGCTTGCGCCGAAGCGGGCGTCTTCCTGATTTCTCCGTTCGTTGGCCGTATCCTCGACTGGTACAAAGCGAACACGGATAAGAAAGAGTACGCGCCGGCAGAAGATCCGGGCGTGGTTTCCGTTAGCGAAATCTACGAGTACTACAAGCAGCACGGCTATGAAACCGTCGTGATGGGCGCAAGCTTCCGTAACGTTGGCGAAATCCTTGAGTTGGCCGGTTGCGACCGTCTGACCATCGCCCCTACGCTGCTGAAAGAGCTGGCGGAAAGCGAAGGCGCTGTCGAGCGTAAACTGGCGTTCAGCGGCGAAGTGAAAGCGCGTCCGGAACGCATTACTGAATCTCAGTTCCTGTGGCAGCACAACCAGGATCCGATGGCGGTAGACAAACTGGCGGAAGGTATCCGTAAGTTTGCCATCGACCAGGAAAAACTGGAAAAAATGATCGGCGACCTGCTGTAATCATCCCAGCGTGACCGGGCTACCGGTCACGCTACTTCTTTTGAATCCTGTCTGTAATTCTCTCCAGCGTGTATCATTCCGCTTAATTGCACTATTTGAACGGAATGAATATGAATAAATTACGCATCGGCTTAGTTTCTATTTCTGACCGCGCCTCCAGCGGCGTTTACCAGGACAAAGGTATTCCTGCGTTGGAAGAGTGGCTGGCGCGTGCGCTGACAACGCCCTTTGAACTGCAGACTCGCCTGATCCCTGATGAACAGCCCATCATTGAACAAACGCTGTGCGAGCTGGTTGACGAGATGGGCTGTCATCTGGTGTTGACCACCGGCGGCACCGGCCCGGCGCGCCGTGATGTGACGCCGGACGCAACTTTAGCGATTGCCGATCGCGTCATGCCCGGTTTCGGCGAGCAAATGCGCCAGGTTAGCCTACACTTTGTGCCGACGGCTATCCTCTCCCGGCAGGTTGGCGTCATCCGCAAGCAGGCGCTGATCCTCAACCTGCCTGGCCAGCCGAAAGCGATTCAGGAGACCCTCGAAGGGGTCAAAGACGCGGACGGTAAGGTGCTGGTGCATGGTGTCTTTGCAAGTGTACCTTATTGTGTACAGTTGCTTGAGGGGCCGTATGTGGAGACGGAAGCGAGCGTTGTAGCAGCTTTTCGCCCGAAAAGTGCACGACGTGAAACTTTATCCTGAATTTAATGCATTGCTGATATAACCTGCATCGCCGGTGGTGTGCTGTTTTATTTACGGTATAGTGTTTTTTACTTTACACATTGCGTAATATTACTGCGGACGAAGCGCCAGTTATGTCACAACACACCCGAGCACTGAATCGACAGGATTATAAAACTCTGACGCTGGCCGCCCTCGGCGGGGCGCTGGAGTTTTATGACTTCATTATCTTTGTCTTCTTCGCCGCCGTCGTCGGCGAACTGTTCTTCCCGGCCGATATTCCGGAATGGCTACGTCAGGTACAGACCTTCGGTATTTTTGCCGCGGGTTATCTGGCGCGCCCTCTTGGCGGCATTATCATGGCCCACTTTGGCGACCTGGTCGGTCGCAAAAAAATGTTCACCCTCAGCATTCTGCTCATGGCGCTGCCGACGCTGGCGATCGGCCTGCTGCCGACTTATGCCTCAATGGGCATCGTTGCGCCGCTGCTATTACTGCTCATGCGTATTTTACAAGGGGCGGCGATTGGCGGCGAAGTGCCGGGCGCCTGGGTCTTCGTGGCCGAACATGTCCCGGAAAAACGCATCGGTATCGCCTGCGGCACCCTGACCGCGGGATTGACCGTCGGTATCCTGTTGGGGTCGGTGGTGGCGACGCTTATCAACACCAGCATGACGCCGCAAGGTATCCACGATGGCGGCTGGCGTATTCCTTTCCTGCTGGGCGGCGTTTTTGGCCTGGTGGCGATGTACCTGCGTCGTTGGCTGCAGGAAACGCCGATATTTCTGGAGATGCAGAAGCGCAAAGCGCTGGCGCAGGAGTTGCCGGTGAAGGCGGTGGCGCTTAAGCACCAGAAGGCCGTCATCGTTTCGATGCTGCTCACCTGGCTGCTGTCCGCCGGCGTGGTGGTGGTGATCCTGATGTCACCGGTCTGGCTGCAAAAACATTATGGCTTTGCGCCGGCGATTACCCTGCAGGCCAATAGCATCGCCACGATTATGCTGTGCATCGGCTGTCTACTCGCCGGTCTGGCGGCAGACCGTTTCGGCGCCAGCCGCACTTTTATCGTCGGCAGCCTGTTGTTGGCGGCCGCCAGTTGGACCTTTTATCACTTTTCCGGCGCCAGCCCGCAGCGGCTGTTTCTGCTGTATGGGACGGTGGGGCTGTGTGTCGGCGTGGTGGGGGCGGTACCTTACGTAATGGTGCGCGCTTTCCCGGCGGAAGTGCGTTTTACCGGCATCTCATTTTCCTACAACCTGTCGTACGCCATTTTCGGCGGTCTGACGCCGATCGCCGTTACGATGCTGATGGGGGTTTCGCCGATGGCGCCGGCCTGGTACGTACTGGCGCTGTCGCTGATGGGGCTGGGGTTAGGTATCTGGCTGCGTCAGGGGTTGACGACGCAGGCGGTTTTACCGCAAGGAGAACTGCAGCGTTAAATTTAACGCCGCCGCCCGGTTTGCGGGCGGCGGCAGGCCATTAGCGTGGCTCGCCAATCGGCAGAACGGTGCGGCCGAACTGCTCGTTCAACACTTCACCCATCGCCAGGTAAATAGCGCTCGCGCCGCATACCAGGCCGACCCAACCGGCAATTTTAACAATGCCTTCGTTATCGACCAGGTGACCAATCGCCAGCAGCGCGAACAGTACGGTCAGGCTAAGGAAGACGAACTGCAGCATGCGCGCGGCTTTCAGCGTGCCGAAGAACATGAACAACGTAAAGATACCCCACAGGCCGAGATACATGCCCAGGAAGTGCGCGTTCGGCGCATCAGCCAGGCCCATTTTCGGCATCAGAAGGATCGCGACCAACGTCAGCCAGAAGGAGCCGTAGGACGTAAAAGCGGTTAAACCAAAGGTGTTGCCTTTTTTATACTCGAGCAGGCCGGCAAAAATTTGCGCAATGCCGCCGTAAAAAATGCCCATCGCCAGGATAGCTACATCGAATGCGAAAAGGCCGCTATTTGCCAGGTTAAGCAGAATAGTGGTCATGCCAAAGCCCATAAGGCCCAGCGGTGCCGGATTAGCCAACTTAGTGTTGCCCATAATTCCTCAAAATAATGATTAGAAAGGGAAGCATTACCCCGCCACTTGCGGTGGGGCGCGGCATAATAATGAGGCGTGCAGAGGCTGTCTATGATCTGGCGGGGTATTTTTCAGCAATTTACCTTTCGCGGCGATAATGGCCAACTCTTCGGCGAACGAGTGCGATATCCAATGAATATGTTCTTATTTACTATTTATTTTTTGTATGGGTTATACCGGCTATTTTTATCGTCTGGCGTGTCGTTTGCTCTCGCGCCTGCGTTTTGCCAGAAAAATTTTTTTTGGCCTGCCCCTTGATGAAAACCAGGGCGACCCCATCTTGTAGTCAACCGCAGTGAAGAACCTGAAAAAAAATGATGTCAGGGCAGTTGAAACCGCACGTTTCGCCCTTATTACAGGTTCACAACCACATGTTGATCGAATTTTTAGTGGAGACGTTTAGATGGGTAAAATTATTGGTATCGACCTGGGTACTACCAACTCTT
>PJTY01000883.1_pt1 | contig 12860 bp, 12 predicted proteins | sample 1512121 | NCBI WGS metagenome assembly PJTY01 (sample SAMN08177680, study PRJNA422409) | Soil metagenome, whole genome shotgun sequencing project. | isolation source: Soil enriched (2) on filter paper: alkali lignin treatment | place: USA: Madison | collected 2015-01-15 | reverse complement strand
GTCTGGGGCAACTACGAGATCTCCGACGAAGTCATGGCCAAGCTCGGCTGAGCTGAAACCATGATCATCATCGGGCTCGATCCGGGCCTGACCTGCACGGGCTGGGGCGTGGTCGCCAAGAGCGGCAGCCGTCTCAGCCACGTCGCCAACGGGCAGATCCGCACCGATGCCAAGGCGGGCATGGCCGAGCGTCTGGTCGAACTCGACGCGGCGCTGACCGACGTGATCCTCCTCCATCGCCCCGATGCGGGTGCGGTGGAGGAAGTCTTCGTCAATGTGAACCCGCAGTCGACCTTGAAGCTCGGGCAGGCGCGCGGCGTCGCCATGCTGTCGATCGCGCGGGCCGGGCTGCCGGTGGCGGAGTATTCCACCAAGGTCATCAAGAAGGCGCTGGTCGGCACCGGCGGCGCCGACAAGAAGCAGATCCAGCACATGCTGAAAGTGCTGCTGCCCGGCGTGAAGCTGGCGGGCGAGGATGCCTCCGACGCGCTGGCCGTTGCCATCACCCATGCCAACATGCTCGGAAGCCACCGCTGATCCGGTGCCGAGGCGCGCAGGCATCAACAGCCGATGATCTGACGGGGCTGGCGTGGCGCGACCGTTCCTGCCATAGGAACAAACCATGATCGCCAAGCTTACAGGTCTGCTCGACGACACCGGCCCGGACTGGGCCATCATCGACGTCAACGGTGTCGGTTATCTCGTCCATTGTTCGGCGCGCACGCTCGACCACCTCGGCATTCGGGGCGACAAGGTCGTCGTCCATACCGAGATGCAGGTTTCCGAGACCGACCAGCGCCTGATCGGATTCACCAGCGGGGCGGAGCGCAACTGGTTCCGCCTGCTGACGGCGGTTCAGGGAGTCGGCTCGAAAGTCGCGCTGGCGATCCTCTCGGCGCTGACGACCGAGGAATTGCAGCGCGCCTGCGCGGGCGGCGACAGCGCCATGGTCGCGCGCGCCAACGGCGTCGGACCGAAACTGGCGAGCCGCATCGTCAACGAACTCAAGGACAAGGCGGGCGGCATGCCCACCGCACCGGGCACGCCGGGCCTTGCTTCCGCTGCCGCGCCGGTTGGATTTTCCAGCGCCGATGCGGTTTCCGCGCTCCAGAACCTCGGCTTCAAGCCTACGGTCGCCAGCATGGCGGTGGGCAAGGCGGTGGAGGAACTCGGTGAGGATGCGGGCCTGAACGACCTCGTCCGCGTCGCGCTGAAGAAGGCAGCGGGGTGAACCGTTCCTCCGCCCCGGCAAGACGTCATCCTGAACTTGTTTCAGGATCCATCCATCGGTTCGCCCGGAACCATCGACGGCAGGCCCAACTCGGTCGCCAAATCCCTCCACTCCGGGTTTTCGGCATCGATGAGGTTGATCTTCCACTGCCGATGCCAGCGCTTCAACTGCTTTTCACGCAGGATGGCCCGTTCCATGTCGCCGAACAGTTCGAAATGGACGAGGCGGTGGACTTCGTATCGCTGCGTGAAACCGGGCAGGGTATCGTTTCGGTGCTGCCACAACCGACGGAGAAGGTTCGAAGTGACGCCGATGTAGATCGTGGCGTAGTGCCCGCTCGCGAGGATGTAGATGCATGGCTGGCGTTCGTCCCGCATGGCGCAGAGTGTGCGGCGCGATGGATGCTGAAACAAGTTCAGCATGACGGGATTGCCAAGATTTCACCTACCATGCCCGCCAAACACCATCGCCACCCTGAACTCGTTTCAGCGTCCATTTTTCGCCAGATGCCGAACCTATGACCGACAACCCCATCCTTACCTCTACCCGTCAGCCCGAGGATGCCGACGCGGCGCTTCGGCCCAAGACGCTGGCTGAATTCGTCGGGCAGGCGGCGGCGAAGGACAATCTTCGCGTGTTCATCGAAAGCGCCAAGTCGCGGCGCGAGGCGATGGATCATACGCTGTTCTTCGGCCCTCCGGGCCTCGGCAAGACCACGTTGGCGCAGATCGTCGCGCGCGAACTGGGCGTGGGCTTCCGCGCCACCAGCGGGCCGGTGATCGCCAAGGCGGGCGATCTCGCGGCGCTGCTGACCAATCTCGAGCACGGCGATGTGCTGTTCATCGACGAGATCCACCGCCTCAATCCGGTGGTCGAGGAAGTGCTCTACCCGGCGATGGAGGACCGCGCGCTCGATCTCATCATTGGTGAGGGGCCGTCGGCGCGCTCGGTGCGGATCGATCTGCCGCCGTTCACGCTGGTCGGCGCGACGACGCGGCAGGGCCTGCTCCAGACTCCGCTGCGCGACCGTTTCGGCATTCCGGTGCGGCTCCAGTTCTACACCGTGGAGGAACTGGAAAAGGTCGTTACGCGCGGCGCCGGGCTGCTCGGTATCGGCATGGACAAGGGCGGGGCGACCGAGATCGCCCGCCGCGCGCGCGGTACGCCGCGCGTGGCGGGGCGCCTGATGCGCCGGGTGCGCGACTTCGCCCATGTCGCGGGCAGCGACGTCATCACCCGCGAGATCGCCGACGATGCGCTGACGCGGCTGGAAGTCGATTCCATCGGTCTCGACGCGCAGGACCGGCGTTACCTCAAGATGATCGCCGGAATCTACAAGGGCGGACCCGTGGGCGTGGAGACGCTGGCGGCCGGTCTGTCCGAACCGCGCGACACCATCGAGGAAGTGATCGAGCCTTATCTGATCCAGCTCGGCCTGATCGCCCGCACCGCGCGGGGGCGTTGCCTCAACGATCACGGCTGGCAGCACCTCGGCATGACTCCGCCGAACGGAGGTCCTCAGGGCGGACTTTTCGATTCGGAAGGCGACTGAACGGGCGTGATTTTCGCGCAACAAACTGTCGGGCGCGTTTACAGATGGCCCGCCTGATAGTCCCGCTTCGGTACAGCTTGTGTTTGCCTTTCGAAAACCGGCGTTTTTTCTGCGTCGGAGCTGTCGAATTCCGGGAAAAGCCATTGTTCCTTTAACCGCTCTCTGCGTTTGTTTGATTCAAGTCGGCTCCGATGTTTCCAACCGGGAATTGGCCGAGCAGAACGAAGAGAGAAACGATCATGTCGGTTCGGATGGCCCTCGCTAAATTGTCTGCCTGCGCAGCGGGCTGCGCCATCATCGGCGGCGGCGCGGTTCATGTTGCGGAGACGCAGAGCAAGACGGTCGAGTATCGCAAGGTCAAGATGGCCAAAGTCGCCAAGCCCGTGCGTCCGGCCAAGCGCCTGATCCCCAAGGACCCGCCGCGCGAAGTGAAGCGCGCGCGCCGTATCATCGAGCGTCCCGACGTACCGCAGACGGCCTATGTCCCTCTGCCGCCCGCCTATGTTCCCCCCGCACCGGCCCCGGCCTACGCCGGTGGCGGCGGCGGCGCGCCGGCGGTGATCGGCGGCGGCGGTGGTGGTTTCGGCGGCTTCGGCGGGGGTTTCTTCGGAGGGTTCTTCGGCGGCGGCGGTTCGGGCGGCGGCAATGTCATCATTTCCTCGACCTCCAGCGGCGGATCCACGTCGAGTTCGTCCTCGACCGGCGGCTTGACGACCACGGGCGGTTCGACCTCCACGTCCAGTTCCACGGGCGGTCTGACGACGACCACCACCGGCGGCTCGACCTCGACGTCCAGCTCGACCGGCGGCCTGACCACCACGACGAGCACGGGCGGCATCACCTCGACGACGACATCGTCGAGTTCGGGTGACGTTTCGACGAGTACGAGTTCTTCGGGTTCCTCGTCGACATCCTCCTCGACCTCGTCGAGCAGTTCCTCGTCGAGTTCGACGTCTTCCTCGACCTCCAGCTCTTCGTCGACTTCGACATCTTCGGGCGGCGATAATCCGCCGCCGCCACCACCTCCTCCGCCGACCGACGTTCCGGCGCCGCCGATGCTGATCCTGTTCGGCGCGGCAGCTGCGGCGGTGGTCGGCCGCCAGCGCCTTGCGCGCAGGAAGTCGGCTTAGGAACGCACCAGCCCACGAGCCGCGCATGGCGGCTGGGTTGGAGAAAGGGGTGAGCGTCGGGGGGCGCTCACCCCTTTTTCGTGCGCGGGTCTCGCCGTGCCGATCTTCCGCCCAAAGAAAAACCCCGCCCCGCGCGAACGCGGGACGGGGTTTTTCCCGAGCCTTTACGGCTGGCTTGTTAAGCGGCCAGCTTGCGCAGCACGTACTGCAGGATGCCGCCGTTGTTGAAGTATTCCACTTCGTTGGCGGTATCGATGCGGCAGAGCGCGGTGAAGGTGAAGGTCGAACCGTCCGGACGGGTCACTTCGACTTCCACGTCCTGGCGCGGCTTCAGGTTGGCGACGCCCTTGATCGTGAAGGCATCGTCGCCGGTCAGGCCCAGGGTCTGGCGGGTATCGCCATCCTTGAACTGCAGCGGCAGCACGCCCATGCCGACCAGGTTCGAACGGTGGATACGCTCGAAGCTCTCGACGATCACGGCGCGGACGCCCAGCAGGTTGGTGCCCTTGGCCGCCCAGTCGCGCGACGAACCCGTGCCGTACTCCTTGCCGGCCACGACCACCATCGGCGTGCCCTGCTCCTTGTACTTCTGCGCGACGTCGTAGACCGGCAGAACCTCTTCACCGAAGCGGCTCATGCCGCCTTCGATGCCGGGGACCATTTCGTTGCGGATGCGGATGTTGGCGAAAGTGCCGCGCATCATGACTTCGTGGTGACCACGGCGCGAACCGTAGGAGTTGAAGTCCGCCTTGGCGACCTGGTGCTCCATCAGCCACTGGCCCGCCGGGCTGTCGGCCTTGATCGAACCGGCCGGCGAGATGTGGTCGGTGGTGATCGAATCGCCGAGGATCAGCAGGGGCTTCGCCTCGATGATGTCGTGCACCGGCGCCGGGGTCATTTCCAGGCCCTCGAAGTACGGCGGGTTGGCGACGTAAGTCGAACCGGCGCGCCACGAGTAGGTTTCCGAACCGACGACGTTGATCGCCTGCCAGTGCTTGTCGCCCTTGTAGACGTCGGCATAGCGCGCCTGGAACATCGGGCGGTCCATGCAGGTGGCCATGGTTTCGGCCACTTCGTTGTTGGTCGGCCAGATGTCCTTGAGGAACACGTTGGTGCCGTCCTTGCTGACGCCGATCGGGGTGGTGGTGAAGTCTTCCACCACGGTGCCCTTCAGGGCGTAGGCGACGACCAGCGGCGGCGAGGCCAGGAAGTTCGCGCGCACGTCCGGCGAGACGCGGCCTTCGAAGTTGCGGTTGCCCGAGATCACGGCGCTGGCGACCAGGCCGTTCTCGTTGATCGCCTTCGAGATCGGTTCGGCGAGCGGGCCCGAGTTACCGATGCAGGTGGTGCAGCCGTAACCGACCAGGTTGAAGCCGATGTTGTCGAGGTGCGACTGCAGACCGGCCTTGTTCAGGTAGTCGGTGACGACCTGCGAACCGGGGGCGAGCGAGGTCTTGACCCAGGGCTTGGGCTTCAGGCCCAGCTCGTCTGCCTTCTTGGCGACGAGACCGGCGGCGACCAGCACGCTCGGGTTCGAGGTGTTGGTGCAGCTGGTGATGGCGGCGATCATGACGTCGCCGTCACCGATGTCGAAGTCCTTGCCTTCGACGGGGACGCGCTGGGCCGACTTCTTGTAGGTCTCTGCCATGTCCTTGTTGAACACGTCGTCGACGTCGGGAAGGGCAACCCAGTCCTGCGGACGCTTCGGACCGGCGAGCGAAGGCACGACGGTCGAGATGTCGAGTTCGAGGGTCGACGAGAAGATCGGATCGGCAGCGCCGGCTTCCATCCAGAAGCCCTGTTCCTTGGCGTAGGCTTCGACGAGGGCGATCTGCTCTTCCTCACGGCCGGTGAGGCGCAGGTAGTCCAGGGTCTTGTCGTCGATACCGAAGAAGCCGCAAGTGGCGCCGTATTCGGGTGCCATGTTGGCCAGCGTCGCACGGTCGGCCAGCGACAGCGAGGCAAGGCCGGGGCCGAAGTATTCGACGAAGCGGCCGACGACGCCGTGCTTGCGCAGCATCGAGGTGCAGGTCAGCACGAGGTCGGTGGCGGTGACGCCTTCCTTCAGCTCGCCGGTGAACTTGAAGCCGACGACTTCGGGGATCAGCATCGAGACCGGCTGGCCGAGCATCGCGGCTTCCGCCTCGATGCCGCCGACGCCCCAGCCCAGCACGCCCAGGCCGTTGACCATGGTGGTGTGGCTGTCGGTGCCGACGCAAGTGTCGGGATAGGCAACGGTTTCACCGTTCTGGTCTTCGCTGGTCCACACCGACTTGGCGATGTTTTCCAGGTTCACCTGGTGGCAGATGCCGGTGCCCGGGGGAACCGCGTAGAAGTTGGCGAGCGACTTGGAGCCCCACTTGAGGAAGTCGTAACGCTCCATGTTGCGCTGGTATTCGATCTCCACGTTCTCTTCGAACGCCTTGGGGTGACCGAATTCGTCGACCATGACCGAGTGGTCGATCACGAGGTTCACGGGGACCAGCGGGTTGATCTTGCTGGTGTCGCCGCCGAGCTTGGCGATCGCGTCGCGCATCGCGGCAAGGTCGACCACGCAGGGGACGCCGGTGAAGTCCTGAAGCAGCACGCGCGCCGGGCGGTACTGGATTTCCTCACCGGTGGTGGGGTTCTTCTGCCAATCGACCACCGCCTGAACGTGGTCGGTCGAGACGGTGAAGCCGCCGTCTTCGAAGCGCAGCAGGTTTTCCAGCAGCACCTTCATCGAGAAAGGCAGGCGGCTGATGTCGCCGAGCTTTTCGGAAGCCTTCTTGAGCGAGTAGTAGGCGACATCCTTGCCGCCGACGGTCATGGTGCTGCGGGTACCTAGCGTATCCTGTCCGACCTGGGTCATTTGGGTAATATCCCCTTCTGTATGAGCCTGAAACGAAGGAAGCGCGGCTATTCCGAAACCGTCTAGCCCTGGTCTCGGAAATCATCGCCGTGCTGCATCGCGACAAGCGGATTCTTCGGCCCCGCCGATGCGCGCTCGCGGCCCTCAGGTCAAGGGGGGCATACGTGGTGACTAGGACTCGACTTTTGCGTTTCTTGCACCTGTCCAGCAGCCGATAACGATCAGTATCGTGCCAGCAACAGTCGCGAGATCGAGCCGTTCGCCGAACATCAGCCAGCCCAGCAGCGCGGCCCAGAAGAAGCCGGTATATTCGATGGGCAGCAGCACCTGGGTCTCGGCGCGGGCATAGCCCCAGGACAGGAACAGCAGGGCGGCGGTCGCCAGCGCCGCTCCGGCCAGGACCAGCAGCAGGCTGTGCCGATCGGGCATGACCGCGAGCCACGGGGAAAAAACAAGGAAAATCAGTGTTACCAGCAAGTTCTGGAACTGGGCGATCTCGACCGGGCGGGCCAGTAGCGCCTGCTTGCGCTGGAGCACGAGGTTGATCGCATAGAACACGGCGGAGAGCAGGATGGCCGCGGTACCCTCGATCGTCTGGTCCGAATAGGCGCCCGATCCGAAGCGTCCGGCGGCGATCACCAGGACGCCGCAGATGCCGAGGAGCGAGGCGACCACGGCGCGGGGCCGGATTTTTTCGCCGAGCAGGAGCGCCGCGAAATAGAGCGCGATGATCGGAGAAACAAAGGAAATCGCGATTCCCTCGGCCATAGGAATTCGCACGAGGCCATAGAAAAACAGTGCGGCCATGGCCGAAGTGATCGCGGCGCGCAGGGCATGGACCTTGAGCACGCCGCGCGAAGGCAGGGGCCTGCCCGCCATGAGCCAGAGCGGAAGCGTCAGAATTGTACCGAAGAGATTGCGCAGCAGCAGCGCAGTATAGACCCCGATCGCGAGTCCGGCGCCCTTGATCGTCGCATCCATGGCGCTGAATGTGGCGATGCCCGCGATCACCGCCAGGATCGGCAGGACCGCCGGGGAAGCGTGCGGATGGGGGGCGGCGGCTGCGCTCATCAGACCCTGCCTCTCGCCGTCCGTGTGTCTGCGTGCAAGCATCAATGCAGGCAATTCATCGCAGCGACAGGCGAAATCCTTGAAACAGGCGCTATATGGGGGCAAAGCGGGACGTCCCGGCTATGGCTTTTGCCGGCAGCCGATTTTTCGCGGCTGCGTTTCCTCCCGGAACGATTTTTACGCACTGCGGTGCATTACCAAGGGCAGGTCCAGATCAAGATGGCAGGTTTCATGAGGTTCGGTTGCAGCATGCTGGCGGTCGTGGCGGCAACAGGTCTCGCGGCGCAGCCGGTTCTCGCCCAGAAGACGGACGCGACGAAGACCGAGGCTGCGAAGAAGGCGAAGACGGTTTCCACGCCGACTTCGATCCTGCCGACCCCGCAGACGACGCCGACGGCGCAGGCTTCCCCCAAGCCTGCCAAAACCCCTGCGCGTCCGACCGTTCAGCCCGTGGTCCAGCCCAGCGCCGTGCCGACCGCAATTCCCACCGTGTCGAAGCCGGTCGTGCAGGATGTCCTGCTGGCCGAGCCGGTCATGTCGTGGTCCGTGGCCGATGCCAAGGCGCTGCTCGGCACGATCGAATATATCGGCAAGGAAGGCCTGATCCCGGCCGACTACCAGCCTTCGGCCCTGCGTGCCGCCATCGCCAAGGGCGAGGGTGACGAACTCGACGCGCTGGCAAGCCGCCTGTTCGGCTGGCTGATCGAGGATCTTCGCGACGGCCGCACGCCGATGAAGGCGCGCGTGCAGTGGTTCGCGGTCGATCCCGACCAGGACCTCAACCCCACCGCGCAGATCATGGCCCAGGCCCTGTCCGAACACGACGTGGCGGGCGTGGTCGCCAAGCTGGCGCCGACCAATCCGGACTATGCCGCGCTCAAGGCCGATCTCAACGCCACGCCGATGGCGAACAAGGCGCGCCGCGCGCTGATCCAGGCCAACATGGACCGCTGGCGCTGGCTCGCCCGCGACCTGGGCGACGTCTATCTGATGACCAATATTCCGGAGTTCCAGCTGCGTCTGGTGGTCCGGAACAAGATCATCCGCAGCTACAAGACCGTGGTCGGCAAGCCCGGCCGCACGGCGACTCCGCAGCTGGCCGAAACGGTGAGCGCGGTCGTGTTCAATCCGACCTGGACGGTGCCGCAGTCGATCGTGAAGGGCGAGGGCCTCGGCGCCAAGGTGCTGAACAACCCTGCCTGGGCGAAGTCGGCGGGCTACAAGGCGACCAAGAATGGCGACGGCACGATCACCGTCGTCCAGCAGCCGGGCGCGACGAACTCGCTCGGCCTGATGAAGATCGACATGCCCAACCCCCACGCGATCTACCTGCACGACACTCCGTCGAAGCAGTATTTCAACTCGGATGTGCGCGCCTTCAGCCACGGCTGCATCCGCACCGAGCGGGCAGTGGAACTGGGCATGACGATGGCGATCCTCGGCGCGCAGAAGACCGCCGCCGACGCTGCCGACATCTCGCGTTCGGGCAAGTACACCAAGGTCGAGATGACCCGGACTTTCCCGGTTTACCTGACCTATTTCACGTATGCCCGCTCGATCGACGGCCAGCTCAAGCCGTTCAACGACCTCTATGAGCGCGACAAGCCGGTGCTCGACAGCTTCGCCGCCCCGCGCCAGCTCAAGACCACCCAGCGTGCGAGCGAGGAAGAGATCATCAAGCTCGACAATCCGCTCTGACCCATGATCCAAGACCCCGGTTACCGCGAGAGCGATAGCCGGGGTCTTGTCTCTCCCGGCGCCGGTGGCCACTTAGTCCCGGGCATGGTCGGGAGGATGAAGTATGAGTGAGCAGACCGGCAACAGGGCCCGGATCGAGGAAGCCACCGCGCGCATCGTCGAACTGGAAGCCGAATTGGAAGCCTCCGGCACCACCACCCGCGAAGCCGCCGAACTGGCGCGGGTGAAAACCCTGCTGCATGACTGGGTGGAGAGCGTCGTCGCGGTCGTGGCGACGCCGGGCGTTGGCCGCGCCGTCCTGATTCACGACAATGGCACGGAATCGCGCATCGCCTCGCCCGAGCTGCCGTTCCGGCTGGCCGTGCCGGTTTCCTTCGAGCGCGGCGAAGGCTAGATTACACAATGCGCGGGCGGTGATCCCGAGCCTCGTCGGCTGGATCAGGCCGGAAACCGGCGCCGCAATCGCACCAGCGTCTCGTCGAGGCTGGAGAGGAAGCGCGAGCGGTCCGTCTTGCTGAACGGCGGAGGTCCGCCCACCACATCGCCGCCGGCCCGGAGGTCGGCCATGATCGCCCGCGTGGCGATGGCGCCGCCGATCGAGGCCGTGGTGAAGGGCTTGCCGTTCGGCGCCACGACTTCCGCGCCGAGCTTGAGACAGCGGTCGGCCAGCAGGATATCGGCGGTGATGACCACGGTGCCGGGAGCGGTGTTGTCGACGATCCAGTCGTCGGCGGCATCGAAGGCGTCGCTCACCAGCTTGCGCGAGACCAGCGGCGACTGCGGTACGCGGATCGGGCTGTTGCTGACGACCACCACCGGCACCTTGTAGCGCGCGGCGACCTTGTAGGTTTCGTCCTTCACCGGGCAAGCGTCGGCATCGATCAATATGCGGAGCATGTGCAAATTCTCAGCTTTTCGGACGCACGAATGCCACGAAGCGCCCGCTGAATCGGCCCACCATGACGTGTTCGCACATCAGTTCCGACTCAGCTTCGATACGGGCACGCCCTTTACGTTCCAAGGTCCTTAAAAACATGGGCCAGGACGGTGGTGTAGCGATGAATCCCCGGGCGATGAACGATCCCTCAATTGGCCGATCATAGTCCATCCGGTTAGACTGGATCACCACCTCGCACGGCAGTCCTGCTTCCAGGAGACGGACATGGACGATCGACCAAGCGGCGAGAATGCCCAGAGTGGAAGCGCTGCCGCCAAACACCGTGTGCTTGTGGTTTATGTTCGGTTCGAGAGGTGCGGAAAGAACTATCTCGTCCGAACTGGCGGTAACCACTGAGACCTGCATGGCGGCGGACAGAGGAATCTGCCTGTGGAGGTAAGTTTCGAGGTCGCGCTCCCCGGTCATCGTTTTCAGTGCTGCCGCAGGACGCTGAGGAACGCTTCGCCATAGGCTTCCAGCTTGCGGGCGCCGATGCCGCCGATCTCGCCGAGTTCGGCCAGCGAAGAGGGGCGGGCGGCGGCCATTTCGCGCAAGGTGGCGTCGTGGAACACGACATAGGGCGGCACTCCGGCCTCCTGCGCGAGGTCGCGGCGCAGGGTGCGCAGGGCGTCGAACAGCGGATCGCCGACCGGGTTGGCGCCGCCGTCCGCCGCGCCGCGTCCGCCCCGGCGCTTCTTCTCGCGCTTGGGCGGAACGACGATCATGACCGAAGCCTCACCCTTGAGGATATCGCGGGCGTCGCCGCCGAGCGACAGGCCGCCGTGTTCGGTCGGCAAGAGGCTGCCGCGGGCCTGGAGTGCGCGGGCGAGGGGCTTCAGCAGCGGCTGTTCGTCGGCGGTGAGAATGCCGAAGACCGAAAGCTGGTCATGCCCACGCTGGAGCACGCGGTCGTCGCTGGTGCCGGTCAGCACTTTTTCGAGATGGCCGAGGCCGTAGCTCTGGCCGGTGCGATAGACGGTGGAAAGCAGCTTGCGCGCCAGTTCGGTCACGTCGATCACGCCTGCCGGTTCGAGGCAGTTGTCGCAATTTCCGCAAGTCTGCGCGGGCGTCTCTCCGAAGTGGCGCAGCAGCACGGCGCGGCGGCATTCGGCGGTTTCCACCAGACCCGCCAGCGAATCGAGGCGCTGGCGTTCGCTTTGCAGCCGGTGCGGCTCTATCTCGGAGAGGCGCTGGCGGGCGCGGGCGAAATCGTCGGCACCCCAGAACATCACTGCCACGGAGGGGTCGCCGTCACGCCCGGCGCGGCCGGTTTCCTGGTAATAGGCCTCGATCGACTTCGGGATACCGGCGTGGGCGACGAAGCGCACGTCGGGCTTGTCGATGCCCATGCCGAAGGCGACCGTGGCCACCATCACCATGTCTTCCGAAGCGACGAAGGCCGCCTGGTTGCGGGCGCGGACTTCGGGGTCGAGCCCGGCATGATAGGGCAGCACGCGGCGTCCGGTGGCCGAGGCCAGGGTTTCCGCAAGCTGTTCCACGCGGGCGCGGGTCGGGGCGTAGACGATGCCGGGGCCGGGGTTTTCGTCCATCACCGCCTTGATCTGGCGCATCGCGCTGTCGCGCGGACGGATCGTGTAGCGGATGTTCGGGCGGTCGAACCCGGCGACGATCAGCCCTTCGTCGGGAATGCCGAGCTGGGCGAGGATGTCGCTGCGGGTGTGATGGTCCGCCGTCGCGGTGAGGGCGAGGCGCGGGACTTCGGGGAAGGCATCGAGCAGCGGCTTCAGCAGCCGGTAGTCGGGCCGGAAGTCGTGCCCCCATTCGGAAACGCAGTGCGCCTCGTCGATGGCGAAGAGAGCGACGCGCGACTGTTCCAGAAGTTCGCGGAAATGCGGCTGGCTGGCGCGTTCAGGGGCGATGTAGAGCAAGTCCAGCTCGCCCGCGCGGAAGCGGTCCATGGTCAGGCCGCGATCGGTATCGGCGCTGGTCAGGGTAGCGGCGCGGATGCCGTTGGCGGTGGCCGAGCGGAGCTGGTCGTGCATCAGCGCGATCAGCGGGGAGACGACCACGCAGGTCCCCTCCAGCATGACCGCCGGAAGCTGGTAGGTCAGCGATTTGCCCGCGCCCGTGGGCATGATCGCTAGGGTCGAGCGGCCCGAAAGCGCGCGGGTGACGACTTGTTCCTGCACCCCGCGAAAGGCGTTGAACCCGAATGTGGCGTGGAGCGCTTCGTGGGCGTCAGGCAGGAGATCGGCAGCTGGCACGGGGCGCTTATGGCAGAATGGGGACGGGTCTGAAAACCGCTGAACCGATGATTTCCTCCGTTTCCGCCCCAATCGCTTGCGATTTCGCCGCGCCGGTAGTCGAATTGGCGGCAACGAGAAGAGCGTGGAGAGCGATATGGCAAGCGTGGCGGTAGTGACGGGCGC
>PJTY01000882.1_pt1 | contig 12862 bp, 9 predicted proteins | sample 1512121 | NCBI WGS metagenome assembly PJTY01 (sample SAMN08177680, study PRJNA422409) | Soil metagenome, whole genome shotgun sequencing project. | isolation source: Soil enriched (2) on filter paper: alkali lignin treatment | place: USA: Madison | collected 2015-01-15 | reverse complement strand
AGGAGCTGCTCACCACGCTGCAAAACTTGTCCAACGACGAGCTGCTGCCGGTGGCGCGCGCCTTTAGCCAGTTCCTGAATCTGGCCAATACCGCTGAGCAATATCACAGCATTTCGCCCAACGGCGAAGCCGCCAGCAATCCGGAAGTTATTGCGCGTACCCTGAGAAAACTCAAAGACCAACCCAATCTCAACGAAGACACCATAAAAAAAGCGGTGGAATCCCTGTCGCTGGAGCTGGTATTAACCGCTCACCCGACCGAAATCACCCGCCGGACGCTGATCCATAAAATGGTGGAAGTGAACAACTGCCTTAAGCAGTTGGATAACAAAGATATCGCCGACTATGAGCACAACCAGCTGATGCGCCGCCTGCGCCAGCTGATCGCCCAGTCCTGGCATACCGATGAAATTCGTAAGCACCGCCCTTCTCCGGTCGATGAAGCCAAATGGGGTTTCGCGGTAGTTGAAAACAGCCTGTGGGAAGGCGTGCCGAACTATCTGCGCGAGCTGAACGAACAGCTGGAAGCCAACCTCGGTTACCAGCTACCGGTTGATTTTGTGCCGGTACGATTCACTTCATGGATGGGCGGCGACCGTGACGGCAACCCGAACGTCACCGCCGATATCACCCGCCACGTGCTGTTGCTCAGCCGCTGGAAAGCGACCGATCTGTTCCTGAAAGATATCCAGGTGCTTATCTCCGAGCTGTCGATGGTCGAATGCACCGACGAGCTCCGCGATTTGGCGGGTGCGGAAGGCGCGCAAGAGCCGTATCGTTATCTTATGAAAAAGCTGCGTAGCCAGTTGATGGAGACCCAGGCCTGGCTGGAAGCGCGTCTGAAAGGGCAAAAACTGCCGAAACCGGCGGGGCTTATCACGCAAAACGAACAGCTGTGGGAACCGCTGTATGCCTGCTATAAATCGCTGCAGGCCTGCGGAATGGGCATCATCGCCAACGGCGAACTGCTCGATACCCTGCGCCGGGTGAAATCTTTCGGCGTACCGCTGGTGCGTATCGATATCCGTCAGGAAAGTACCCGCCATACCGAAGCGCTGGGCGAAATGACCCGCTACCTCGGGATCGGCGATTATGAAAGCTGGTCGGAAGCCGACAAGCAGGCCTTCCTGATCCGTGAGCTGAACTCCAAACGCCCGCTGCTGCCGCGTCAGTGGGAGCCGAGCGAAGAGACCCGCGAGGTCCTCGACACCTGTAAAGTGATCGCCGAAGCGCCGCGTGGATCGATCGCCGCTTATGTGATCTCAATGGCCAAAACGCCGTCCGACGTGCTGGCGGTTCATCTTCTGCTAAAAGAAGCCGGTATCGGCTTTGCCCTGCCGGTCGCGCCGCTGTTTGAAACGCTGGACGACCTGAACAACGCCAACGACGTTATGACTCAGTTACTGAATATTGACTGGTATCGCGGCTTTATTCAGGGCAAGCAGATGGTCATGATCGGTTACTCCGACTCGGCCAAAGATGCCGGCGTGATGGCCGCCTCCTGGGCCCAGTACCAGGCACAGGACGCGCTAATCAAAACCTGCGAAAAAGCCGGTATTGAACTGACTCTATTCCACGGTCGCGGTGGCTCCATCGGTCGCGGCGGCGCTCCGGCCCACGCGGCGCTGCTCTCGCAGCCGCCGGGCAGCCTGAAAGGCGGCCTGCGCGTCACCGAACAGGGCGAAATGATCCGCTTTAAGTACGGCCTGCCGGAAGTGACCATCAGCAGCCTGTCGTTGTACACCAGCGCGATTCTGGAAGCCAACCTGCTGCCGCCGCCGGAACCAAAACCGCAGTGGCGCGAAATCATGGCCGAGCTGTCCGACGTCTCCTGCAAGATGTACCGCGGCTACGTGCGGGAAAACAAAGACTTCGTCCCTTATTTCCGCTCCGCGACCCCGGAACAAGAACTGGGCAAACTGCCGCTTGGCTCGCGCCCGGCGAAGCGTCGCCCGACCGGCGGCGTCGAGTCACTGCGCGCCATCCCGTGGATCTTCGCCTGGACCCAGAACCGCCTGATGCTGCCGGCCTGGCTGGGCGCCGGTGCCGCGCTGCAGAAAGTGGTCGAGGGCGGTAAGCAAAGCGAGCTGGAAAGCATGTGCCGCGACTGGCCGTTCTTCTCGACCCGCCTCGGAATGCTGGAAATGGTCTACTCAAAAGCCGACCTGTGGCTGGCGGAGTACTACGATCAGCGTCTGGTGAAACCGGAACTGTGGAAGCTAGGCGAAGAGCTACGTCAGCTGTTAACCGCCGATATCAAAGTGGTGCTGGCTATCGCTAATGACTCCCACCTGATGGCCGACCTGCCGTGGATCGCCGAATCCATCCAGTTGCGTAACATCTATACCGACCCGCTTAACGTCCTGCAGGCCGAACTGTTGCACCGTTCGCGCCAGGCTGAAGAGGCTGGCGAGGAACCGGATGCGCGCGTTGAGCAAGCGCTGATGGTCACCATTGCCGGCGTCGCGGCAGGGATGCGTAATACCGGCTAGTCACCGTTTCCCCCGGCCGCCCGGCCGGGGGATTTTCCCTCTCATTTTAGTGATGCAACATCTCATCGACGATCTGCTCTTTATGCAGCGCATAGGGATAATAGGTCGGCCAGTTATCCATCTCTTTCAGCAAGGCCTCCTGTGATTCATTGCCCATAAATATATGGAAATGCTGCGATTTGCGCGGGCCAATAATATGGTCGCTGAACTGGACGAATTTCGGCGCGTTACCATCGCCCTGTTGGCACTCAAACAGATAGCGAACGCCCTTCTTGCCGGAGGCGTATTGCAGGATTTTGTAGCCTGAGTAGGTATATTTGCAGCTATTAACGGTCTTGCCGACGTGGAACTCTATCACGTCATCTTCGATGCCAATCTGCTCCACGTCGGTGGCGTAACCCTTCTTATAATAGGCGCGATACTCTTCCACGCTCTTGCCGCCGGGCTTTTTCGCCTTCTGCTCCAGAACCGGATCAAGGTCGCCATTCAGCAGGTACGGATTAACGGACTGCCAGACGCCATCCCAATCGCTCAACGCGCGATCCTTCACATCTTTATCGGCAAAAATGCCTTCGCTAGCCTGGCGTTCTATGTCGGTCAACGCTGGGCCATGGCTATGGTTACCGTGGGCGAACGCCTGGACGCTCGCAAGCGCCATGCCTAAGCCAAACGCGAGCATGGGGATCTTTCGGGTCATTACTCTCTCCTGAGTTCAATATCGATTGCGATAAAATGTTACGATATAACATATCGTAACCAAGAAGCAATAACGACAAGCTCGCGCTTTTACCGCTGGAAAAATGTCCGGTATGATGAAATGCGTGGCGTTTTGGCGGGGTAAAGATGGATAACAGCATCAATCAGCTCATTGATTCATTAGTGAAAAAACAAACCTGCATTGCAGAAGTGCATTTTACCGGTGAGTCACGCCCCCCTGCCGACGCCGCGATCAAGGTTGATTTTCCTCGTCTGAATATTGTCATTGAGGGGCAGTTGTACGATCTCGCCCTCGGCGATAATGCCGCGCCGCTGCAGCCGCGCGATGTACTGTATATTGCGGGCGATAGATGGAACTGGCCGCAATGGCAGACACCCTGCCTGCTATTAAGCATCTTATTCGGCAAACAGCAGTTGGAATTTTCGCTGCAGCGCTGGAGCGGCGAGGCGCTAACTCTTGTCCAGAAGATCCAGGTACCGCGCCGCGGGCCGCGCGTGGGTTCATTCCTGCTACAGGCGCTAAATGAAATACGTATGCAGCCGCAGGAACAACAAACCGCCCGCAGCATCGTGATTAGCCTACTCAGCCACTGTACCGATCTGCTGGGTAGTCAGGCGCAAACTTCATCGCGCAGCCAGGCGCTGTTCGAGGCGATCCGCCAGTATATCGATCTCCATTTCGCTGAGCCGCTGAGCCGGGAATCCGTAGCCCAGGAGTTTTATCTCTCTCCCAACTATCTCTCGCATCTGTTTCAGAAGTGCGGGCCCATGGGCTTTAACGAATACCTCAATCATATCCGCCTCGAACAGGCGCGCATGCTGTTGAAAGGCCATGATATGAAAGTGAAAGACGTTGCCCACGCCTGCGGCTTCGCCGACAGCAACTACTTCTGCCGTCTGTTTCGCAAGAACACCGAACGTTCGCCTTCCGAATACCGCCGCCAGTATCACAGCCAGTTGACGGAAAAATCCTCTGCGCCGTAAAACTAGATTTTTGTAAGTAACTGTCTGCTGATTGCTGGCCACGTACCTTTATAAGCAGGAACAGGCGGACAAATGTGATCTAAATCATCCTTAATCGCAATGCGTACATTTATCCAGTTTTTGGCAAATTTGTCATCTGGCGAGCAAGCAAACGAAAACCGTATCCTTTCCTCAACATCACTGAATTACACATCGAGGAATGGTTATGGAACTCTATCTGGACACCGCGAACGTCGCTGAAGTTGAACGTCTGGCCCGCATTTATCCGCTGGCTGGCGTCACCACCAACCCGAGCATCATCGCCGCCGGCAAAACCCCGGTTTGGGACGTGCTGCCGCGCCTGCAAAAAGCCGTCGGCCCGGAAGGTGTTCTGTTCGCGCAGACCATGAGTCGCGATGCGCAGGGCATGGTGGAAGAAGCCAAACGCTTGAGCAACGCCGTGCCGGGTATCGTGGTTAAAATCCCGGTTACCGCCGAAGGTCTCGCCGCCATCAAACTGCTGAAAAAAGAAGGCATCCCGACGCTTGGCACCGCGGTCTATAGCGCTTCCCAGGGGCTGCTGGCGGCGCTGGCCGGCGCGAAATACGTCGCGCCATACGTCAACCGCGTCGACGCCCAGGGCGGTGACGGCATTCGCATGGTGCAAGAACTGCAATCTCTGCTGGAAATGCACGCCCCGGAAAGCAAAGTCCTGGCCGCGAGTTTCAAAACCCCGCGCCAGGCGTTGGATTGCCTGTTGGCTGGCTGCGAAGCTATCACCCTCCCCTTAGACGTAGCGCAACAAATGCTCGGCACCCCCGCGGTAGAGTCAGCCATAGAGAAGTTCGAGCAGGACTGGAATAACGCATTTGGCACGTTGAACCTGTAATCCGATCGTCTGCCGCCGGTCGGCGGCCTGCGCGGTCATCGAGGAGGAATCGAAATGGATCGCATTATTCAATCACCCGGTAAATACATTCAGGGCGCTGGCGCCATCAAGCGCCTCGGCGAATATCTTAAACCGCTGGCCGAACGGTGGCTTATCATCGGCGATAAGTTTGTTCTTGGCTTTGCCGAAGAGCAGTTGCGTACCAGCCTTGGCGGCGCTGGCCTGGTGGCCGAAATCGCACCGTTCGGCGGTGAATGTTCGCAAAATGAAATCAACCGCCTGCGCGATATCGCCAGCAGCGCCCAATGCCATGCGGTGCTCGGCATCGGCGGCGGCAAGACTTTGGATACCGCGAAAGCGCTGGCTCACTATATGCATCTGCCGGTGGTCGTGGCGCCGACCATCGCCTCCACCGACGCGCCGTGCAGCGCGTTGTCTGTTATCTATACCGACGATGGGGAATTCGAAAGCTATTTGATGCTGCCGCACAACCCGAACATGGTGGTTGTCGATACGCAGATCGTCGCGGCCGCGCCAGCTCGCCTGCTGGCAGCCGGGATTGGCGATGCGCTGGCGACCTGGTTTGAAGCCCGCGCCTGCTCGCGCAGCGGTGCGACCACAATGGCGGGCGGTAAATGCACTCAGGCAGCGCTGGCACTGGCGGAACTCTGCTACAACACGCTGGTTGAAGAAGGCGAAAAGGCGATGCTTGCCGCCGAGCAGCATGTGGTTACCCCAGCGCTCGAACGGGTGATCGAAGCCAACACCTACCTGAGCGGCGTCGGCTTTGAGAGCGGTGGGCTGGCGGCGGCGCACGCGATTCACAACGGTTTGACCGCCATCCCGGACGCCCATCACTTCTATCACGGCGAGAAGGTCGCGTTTGGTACCCTGACGCAGCTGGTGCTGGAAAACGCGCCGGTGGAAGAGATAGAAACCGCGGCGGCGTTGTGTCACAGCGTCGGCCTGCCCATCACGCTGGCGCAGCTCGATATTAAAGGCGACATCCCGGCCAAAATGCGCACGGTCGCGGAGGCCGCCTGCGCCGAAGGCGAAACCATCCACAACATGCCGGGCGGCGCCTGTGCCGACCAGGTTTACGCCGCGCTACTGGTTGCCGACCAATACGGTCAGCGTTTCCTGCAAGAGTGGGAATAACCTGCCCCAAATGCCCGGCATTTGCCGGGCATAACGCTTAACGAGTAATACCTTGCCTGGTAATCTGAGGTTGACGTTTTTTAAGGCTGATTATCGCCAGCGCCGCGACGATCAGCACAATACCAGTGCCTTCCACTAGCCCCGGATTTTCACCCAGCAGCCACCAGGAAAACAGCACGCCGCAAACCGGTACCGCCAGCGTACTCAGGCCGGCGACGCTGGCAGGCAGGTTACGCAGAACATACAGCCACAGACTCCAGGCCACCGCCGTCGCCAGGATTGCGCTATAGGCCAGTGCCCAAAAAACCCCAGGTTGCCAGTCAATGCTGCGCTGCGGCACCAGCCACGCCACCACGCTCATCACCAGCGCGGCATACAGCATCTGCCAGGCGGTTAACGACAGTAAATCGAGGCGCGGATAGCGGCGATACATGCGTTTGGCGACAATCGCGCTCGCCCCCCAACTGATGCCGGAGAGGATCGCCAGCAGCGCGCTTTTCATCGAGGAGAAATCCAACTGCCAGGGCTGCAGCACCAGCAGTAGACCGCACGCCGCCAGTACGATAGCGGCATATTGTAGCCGCCGCATGCGCTCGCCTAAAAACAGCGCCGCCATGATCACCACCCAGAACGGCATGGTATAGCTAAGAATGGCGACTTTACCTGCGCCGCCACTCATCAGCGCCCACTGCGCCAGACCGACCATGCCGCAGGTTTGCAGCAGCGCAATCGCCAAGGTGTAACCAAACGGCGTTGGCCGCATGCCGCGCCCGCGCAGCGCCAACACCGCCATCAGCACAATCGCGCCGAAAATACAGCGCAGGGCGGTAAAATCGAAAGCGCCGATATAGAGCGTTACCTGTTTCATCGCAATCCAGCTGTAGCTCCAGATAAGCGTCAGCAGGACGAGGCCACAACCGGCCAGGAGATTGCTGTTCCTTGCAACCGTCATAACTTCTCCACCGTCATGATTTTTGCGGGCACTATACTCTCTTTGGCGGCAGGTTGCTTAAGGGCAGAGCGCACTTTTCGTGCGAAAAAAGAGGGCGGCGAATTGCATTTCGCCGCCCCGACAGGAATAAAAAAATAGGTAAAACAGGTAATTACGCTGGACGCACGCCCAGGGTATGGCAAATGGCATAGCTCATTTCGGCGCGATTCAGGGTATAGAAGTGGAAATCTTTCACTCCTTCGCGGCTTAAAATTTTCACCATGTCCATGGCGATATTCGCCCCTACCAGTTGGCGCGTTTCGGCATCGTTATCCAACCCTTCGAACATTTTCGACATCCAGGTCGGAATACGCACGTTCGTCATATCGGCAAATTTCTTCGCCTGTTTAAAGTTGGAGACTGGCAGAATGCCCGGAATAATTTCCACATCGATACCGGCGGAGACGCAGCGGTCACGGAAACGCAGGTAGCTTTCGACATCAAAAAAGAACTGAGTGATCGCGCGATTAGCGCCCGCTTCTACTTTACGTTTCAGGTTCAATAAGTCGGCCTGCGCGCTTTTGGCTTCCGGATGCACTTCCGGATAGGCGGCGACGGAGATATCAAAATCACCGACGTCTTTTAGCAGCGTCACCAGGTCGGCGGCGTACATCTCCGGCTTGCCGCTACCCGGCGGCAGGTCGCCGCGCAGCGCGACGATATGGCGGATACCGTTGTTCCAGTAATCCTGGGCAATCGCGCGCAGTTCATCACGGCTGGCGTCGATACAGGTCAGGTGCGGCGCTGCTTCCAGACCGGTGCGGTCTTTAATGCCCTTGATAATGCTATGAGTGCGGTCGCGCTCGCCGGAGTTCGCCCCGTAGGTGACGGAAACAAACTTCGGCTTCAGGCTGCTTAAGCGATCGATGGATTTCCACAGGGTTTGCTCCATTTCACTGGTACGCGGCGGAAAGAATTCAAAGGACACATTAATCTGGCCCTGGACTTCCGCCAGGCTCTGATTCAGGGCTTCCCGCTGATTGGCGTGAAAAAAGCTCATACCTTACCTCATCAATCGCATTATATTTATCAGTCGTGTTGCGAACTTCTATACGTTTAGACGTCCAGATGTAAAAATGACGGAAAAGCGGGCGGGCGTCAATAGAAAAATCTGCGTAAACAGTGAGGAATTTTCAGTCAAAGTGAAAAAAGTTCATCTGGCGTCAGGCCAGGCGCGTTAATTATCCGCAGGATCAAAGAGCCCACGCTGCCGACGCAGCATCTCACCCTCTCAGGGCAGTTGGTGGCGCGGGAATGAGCATAATGAAGGCCGGCCCTACGGGCCGGCCTGAGAGGAGAGATTACAGCAACTGCGCCAGACGATTAATATCTGACTGAATAGCCCCGGCGGTGACATCGCGACCCGCGCCTGGCCCGCGGATCACCATTGGATTATCGCGATACCAGCGACTCTCGATGGCGAAGACGTTATCGCACGGCAGCAGCGCCGCCAGCGGATGTTCCTGACGCACGGCTTCTACCCCGACGCGCGCTTTACCGTTAGCATCAAAACGCGCCACGTAACGCAACACCAGCCCCATCTCACGGGCGGCTTCAAGGCGCTGCAGCATCTGTTCGTTCAGCTCTTCGCCGTTCTCAAAGAAGTGGTCAACCGAGCCCTCTTCGCAATGCGCCGGAACCAGCGATTCCACGCGCACCTGATCCGGCTCGATATTGTAACCAGCTTCGCGCGCCAGGATCACCAGCTTGCGCATCACGTCTTTACCTGACAGGTCAACGCGCGGGTCCGGTTCGGTCAGCCCTTGCTGCCAGGCCTGATCCACCAGTTCGGTAAATGGCACCGTGCCGTCAAACTGCAGGAACAGCCAGGAGAGCGTACCGGAGAAGATACCGCTCAGCCCCAGGATGGTATCGCCGCTGTCGATGAGATCGCGCACCGTATGGTTAACCGGCAAGCCTGCGCCGACGGTGGCGTTATACAGCCAGTGACGTCCGGTCTTTTCGAAGGCGTCGTGGATCTGGCGATATTTATCGCTGCTGCTGGCGCCCGCCAGCTTATTGGCGCTGATCACGTGAAAACCGTGGCTGGCGAAATCCAGATACTGATCGGCCAGCTGTTCGCTGGCGGTCACGTCCAGCACCACTAAATCATCATAAGGGTGCGCGCGCATCCACAGGAATAGCGATTCTTCATCCTGCTCAACCGCTTCATCTTCAAAGAATGCCAATGCGCGACTGGCATCCAGACCTTCATAGTTCAGCAGGCTACGGCGGCTATCCACCACCCCAGCCAGCAGGAACTCAAAGCCGGTGCGGGCGGAAAGCGTGCTCTGCTCGCGCGCGAACAACTCCAGCCAGCGGGAGCCGATATTACCTTTGCCAAACAGCACCAGACCGATGCGTTTCTCAGCGCGGAACACGGAATGATGCAGCCCCTGGATCAGGCTCTCGGTTGGGCCGGCGCGCAGCACCGCCACCAGGCTGATGCCCTCTTCCGATTGCCAGGTAAACTCTACTGGCTGCCCTTTCAACTGCTGCCAGAAACGGTGGCAGTGCAGCGGATTGCGGGTCACGCCCGCGCCGACCATCGCCACCAGCGCCAGCTTCTGGCGCAGACGCAGCTCGCCCGGCAGGCCCGCCTCGTCCAGCAGCTTCAGCGCGCTGTCGGCCACTTCAGAGGTGTAACAGAACTGCAGCAGCTTACGGTCGGCATGCACGCCCACCGCCAGCGGGCGCAGCTGCGCGCGTTTGAAAATCTGATCCAGCTCTTTATGCGCCAGTTTGAAATCCTGACCAGCCGGCACCTGGAATTCAATCAGGCAGACGTCGTCGTGACTGGTGACAATACGCGCGCCGGTGCCGGATGCCAGCACGCGCTCAATGCGCGTCGAACCCTGGTCCGGGGTATAGCTGCAGCGCAGCTGTAAATCGATATCGCTGCCGGAAACCGGCTGTAGCGTACGCGCGTGCAGCACCGGCGCCGCCAGTCGAGCCAGCTCGCTGGCCTCATCAAGGCGCAGCAGCGGCAGCAGGCACGCATCTTTCACTTTACGCGGGTCGGCGCTATAGACCCCGGCCACATCGCTCCAGATGGTGACGCGGGAGACCCCGGCCAGCGCGCCAATTTGGGTGGCGGAGTAGTCGGAACCGTTACGGCCCAGCAGCACGGTTTCTCCGGCATTGTTGCGGGCGATAAAGCCGGTCACCACCAGCCGTTTGTTGGGGTGCTGCGCCATCAACTGTTGTAACAACGGGTAGGACAAGCCTTCATCAACCTGCGGCTGCGCGGCGCGTTCCGCGCGCAGGAAGGCGCGCGCGTCCAGCCAGGCGGCTTCAACGCCAAGGTGATTCAGTACCGCCGCCATCAGGCGTGCGGACCACACTTCGCCGTGGCCGACGACTTCAGCATATACCGCATCGGTGATGCCGCTATCCAGCAGGCCCGCCAGACGTTCAAGATCGTGAATAAACGTCGCGATCAGCGCGTCAGCGGCGTCCGCCGGCAACAGGCTGGCGATCAGATCCATTTGATAGCGACGCAGCGCTTGTTGCACCTGATGCGCAGAAAGACGATCGGTCTGGCTTAGCTGCAGCCAGCTAATCAGCTGGTTGGTGGTGCTACCGGCGGCAGAGACGACCATCATATCGCCTGCCTGCGCATAGTCGGTCATGATCCCGGCGACGCGCAGGTAACATTTCGCATGCGCTAAACTACTCCCACCAAATTGGTGCAGCTGACGACCCTTCGCCCCTTCCTGCGCAATCACACTCATCTGTATTCCTCGTTTGCTGCCCGGAAGCCATTTTCCAGGTCGGCAATTAAATCTTCACCATCTTCAATACCGGTCGAAATACGCAGGAGCGTTTCCGAGATCCCTGCCGCCGCACGCGCTTCCGGCGCCATGCCCGCATGCGTCATCGTCGCCGCATGGGAAATCAGGCTCTCAACGCCCCCCAACGATTCCGCCAGCGTAAATAGCGATAAACCGCTCAAGAAGCGACGCAGCGTCTGCTCATCGCCATCGAGCTCGAAGCTTAGCATCGCCCCAAAACCTTTTTGCTGACGCGCCGCAATCTCATGCCCCTGGTTTTCCGGCAGGGACGGATGATACAGCTTTTTCACCAGCGGCTGGGTTTTCAGATAGTCGACTATCGCCTGCGCGTTGCGCTGCGCCACTTCCATTCGCGGAGAAAGGGTACGCAAACCACGCAATAACAGATAGCTATCAAACGCCCCGCCGGTGACGCCGATATTATTCGCCCACCATGCCAGTTCGGTGACAGTTTCAGGATCTTTGGCAATCACCACCCCGGCGACCACATCAGAGTGGCCGTTGAGATATTTGGTGCACGAATGCAACACCAGATCGGCGCCCAGCGCCAGCGGATTTTGCAACGCCGGGCTCAGGAAGGTGTTATCCACCACGCTCACCGCGCCGGCTTCACGCGCCAGCCCACAGATTTTCGCAATATCGACCACCCGCAGCAATGGGTTGCTCGGGCTTTCGACCAGCACCAGCTTCGGTTGTTCCGCTAGCGCTTCACGTAATGCCTGTTCATCGCTTTGATCGACAAAGCGCACGCGATAGCAGCCGCGTTTCGCCAGGCTGTCAAACAGACGATAGCTGCCGCCATAACAGTCGTGCGGCGCCACCAGCAGATCGCCCGGTTTCAGGAACACCGTGGTCACCAGCAGAATAGCCGACATTCCGGTATTGGTCAGTACCGCGCCCGCGCCGCCTTCCAGTTCCGCCAGCGCGCGCTGTACGACATCGCGAGTCGGGTTGCCGCGACGGGAATAATCGTGGGCGCGAGGTTCGTTGAAACCGGTGAAATTATAGGTGCTGGAGAGGTGGATCGGCGGGACAACGCAACCGTACTGTTCGTCGTCATTTAAACCGCTACGCACTGCAATGGTGGCCTGTTTACGCGTCATGTTGGACAGTTCCTGGGCTGTTCGGTGAGAAGTCAGGCCTCAGAGTAATCATTGTCACAATAGACGTCAATACATCTGGACATCTAAACTTCTTTGCGTATAGATTGAGCAAAAGACAAATAGCCGTTAAAATTATATGCATTAGCGCACGTCGGCGGCGGCTTATATCATGTCGGAAAGCACGCTCATACGGTAAACTACGCGCAATTATGGTCGGGCGTAATGTTCTGGCCCTTAACTAATAAACAGAGGATTAAGGTATCTCATGGCTGAATGGAGCGGCGAATATATCAGCCCATACGCTGAGCACGGTAAGAAGAGTGAGCAAGTAAAAAAAATTACGGTTTCCATTCCTCTGAAGGTGTTAAAGATCCTCACCGATGAACGCACGCGTCGTCAGGTGAACAACCTGCGTCACGCCACGAATAGCGAACTGCTGTGCGAGGCGTTCCTGCATGCCTTTACCGGTCAACCGTTGCCTAACGATGAAGACCTGCGTAAAGAGCGCAGCGATGAAATCCCGGAAGCGGCGAAAGAGATTATGCGTGAACTGGGTATCGACCCGGATACGTGGGAATACTAAGACATAAAAAAAGCGGAAGATATCTTCCGCTTTTTTTATCCCTCGGCCTGGCCAGACGAAGGATACAAAAAAGCCGCCCTGAGGCGGCTTTTTCTGGCAACTTACTTGCTGCCCGGGATGCTGAAGCGCTTGTTGAAGCGGTCAACACGGCCACCGGTAGCAACATCACGCT
>PJTY01000874.1_pt1 | contig 13015 bp, 10 predicted proteins | sample 1512121 | NCBI WGS metagenome assembly PJTY01 (sample SAMN08177680, study PRJNA422409) | Soil metagenome, whole genome shotgun sequencing project. | isolation source: Soil enriched (2) on filter paper: alkali lignin treatment | place: USA: Madison | collected 2015-01-15 | reverse complement strand
ATGTGAAGCCCGCCGTGATCGACAACTGGTGGCGCCAGGGCATGACCGGCAGCGCCAAGGCCCATTACGAAGGCATCAAGGCCTTCTCGGAAACCGACCAGACCGATGATCTGAAGGCGATCACCGTCCCCACCCTCGTGCTCCACGGCGATGACGACCAGGTCGTGCCCTACAGGAACGCCGGTGTGCTTCAGGCCGAGATCCTGCCGAACGCGACGCTCAAGATCTACGAGGGCTTCTCGCACGGCATGCTGACCGTCAACGCCGATACCATCAATCCCGACCTGCTCGCCTTCGTGCAGGGTTGAGCAATGAGCGCCGGGGCCTCTGGCCGCATGTCCCGGCGCTGCATTTGGCAGTCTGACGTCGGACCCACCGATGCCGGGATACTCTCGTCGGCGATGCCGATGCCCGCTACAGTCCCGGTATGAATGATACGATGCCTATGCTGACGACGCTGGAACATCTGCGCATTTTCGTTGCCGTCGCCGAACGTGAGCACGTGACGAAGGCTGCGGAAGCTCTTCACGTCACCCAATCGGCCGCCAGCGGTGCTATCGCCATGATCGAGGCGCGTCACGACATCAAGCTGTTCAACCGCGTCGGGCGCCGGATCGAATTGACCGAAGCCGGCCGCGTGTTCCTGACGGAAGCGCGCGCCGTATTGGCACGGGCAGCCGATGCCGAACGAACCCTGGCGGAATTTCACGGCCTCCAACGCGGTTCGCTACGCCTCGTCGCCAGCCAGACGATTGCCAGCTATTGGCTCCCGCCCACTCTGGCCCGCTTCCACACCAGATACCCGAAAGTTGAAGTATCCGTTGCGCTCGCCAACACCGAAAGCGCTGCCGACACCGTTCTTTCAGGAGCGGCCGAACTGGGCTTCATCGAGGGGGAAATGGATGATCCCGCACTCGCGCACTGGCAGGTCGCAACGGACGCGATGGTGTTGGTAAGTCGGCATGGCGAAGCTCCTCCGGTAACGCTGGCAACGCTGCGGGAAGCGCGCTGGATCATGCGCGAAAGAGGCTCGGGCACGCGGTCCACATTCGAGCATGCGATGCGCGGAATGGAAATCGATCCGGACCTGCTCGACATCGCCCTCACCTTGCCCTCCAACGAAGCCGTCCTGGCCGCAGTCCGCGAAGGCGTGGGCTGTGCGGCCTTGTCCCAGCGCGTCGTCGAGGCCGCAGTGGCAGCCCGGATGGTGCGAATTCTGCCGATTTCACTACCGGATCGCCCATTTTACGCCATTCGGCAAATCGAACGCTACCAAAGCCGCGCCGCGGATGCGTTTCTGGAAACCATCAAGCCGGCGACCGAACCGGGTGCCTGAAAATCAATCTCCTACCGAGATTGGAACCATACGAATTCACCGTTAGAACCCAATGCGCCAAGGGCTCATCTGCCTCTCCATAAAGGAGACGCTCCATGTTGCCCCTGACACTTCCCCGCCCTCAGCCTTCCGTTTCGACCGCGTTGGCCCGCGTAGCGCCAGGACTCGGCCTGTGTCTCGCCGTGACCGGGGCTGCCTATGCGCTACAGGCCGTCGAATTGCATCTTTTCGGCCGCGCATGGCTTGAAGCGCTGGTTCTGGCAATCCTGACGGGGACCCTGGTACGATCTGTCTGGACACCTTCGCACCACTGGCACCCGGGGATCGGTTTCTGTGCCAAATTCCTGCTTGAAGTGGCCGTCGTATTGCTCGGCGCCTCGGTCAGCGCAGCGACTATTCTGGCGGCGGGTCCGTGGATGCTGCTCGGCATTGCCTGCATCGTGATCCTGGCCATTGCGATCAGCTATGGCATCGGTCGCAGTCTACGGCTCCCTCAGCGAATGGCGCTGCTCATCGCCTGCGGCAATTCCATTTGCGGCAATTCCGCAATCGCGGCCGTAGCACCCGTGATCGGCGCAGATGGGGACGATGTAGCGGCCTCGATCGGATTTACCGCCGTGCTCGGCGTTGCCGTCGTACTCGGCCTGCCGCTGCTCGCCGCAGTGCTCCAACTCACGCCGCTCCAGTCGGGTGCCCTTGCCGGGTTGACGGTCTACGCCGTGCCGCAGGTCCTGGCCGCCGCGGCGCCGATGGGACATGTCGCAGTGCAGCTCGGTACGCTGGTCAAGCTGGTGCGCGTGCTGATGCTGGGGCCGGTCTGCCTGCTGCTTTCGCTGCTCGCACCGCGCCTGCGAGAAGAAACCGACGAAGCCGAACCGGGTGTCACCACCGGCGATCGCCCTGCTCTCGGCCACCTGCCTGTCCATCACCTCGTGCCGTGGTTCATTCTTGGTTTCCTCGCGCTGATCACATTGCGCTCGCTGGACCTGGTGCCCCACGGACTGGTCGTTCCGGCCGGAACTCTTGCGAGCACACTGACGGTTGTTTCCATGGCGGCGCTCGGCCTTGGTGTCGATATTCGCTCGGTCGCCGGGGCCGGTATCCGGGTTACCAGCGCGGTTGTCCTGTCTCTCGCCGGGCTGACCTGCATCAGCCTTGCGCTGATCCATTTTCTCCATCTCTCCTGAGTCAGGCGTTCGGGCGTGACGGGATCCGGTTGTTCCCTCACGCCGCGCATGTTCAGCCGATCATACGCGGGCATGATCGACAGGACGCTGCGCTTTCGCTCTTAGGTTTCCATCTGCGCTGACCGTCCGGCGCGCTCGAAATCCCACGCGGGCCGTGGCCTCGGGAAACGGAAAAAGCCATGTCCAACTCCATTGCCCCGACTGCCGAATCCTCCTCCCGTCGCTGGACCGCCGTCTGCGCCATTGCCCTTGGCACTTTCGTCATGGTGACGAGCGAGTTCCTGCCGGTAGGCCTGCTCGGATCGCTCGCCCGAGACCTTGGCGCTTCTGAAGGCCGGACCGGGCTTCTGCTATCCGTACCCGGCCTCGTAGCCGCAATCAGCGCGCCTGCCTTCGCCATCTTTGCGGGTCGCCTCGACAGGCGAATGGTGCTGTCAGGCCTGACCCTCAGCATTGCGCTCTCGGATCTGGTCGTGGCCCATGCGGTTCACTTGTGGATGGCCCTTGCCGGACGCGTGCTGCTGGGTCTGGCGCTCGGCGGAGTATGGACTTTCGCCGCAGCAATCGGGCGCAGACTGGTGTCGCAGGACGATGGCAACCGCGCCGCCGCCATCATCATGGGCGGCATATCCATCGGCACGGTGCTCGGTGTACCGCTCGGCACTCTGGCCGGCGGGCTCGTGGGCTGGCGTGCCGCTTTCGACGGCGTGGCCCTTCTCGCCCTGATCGCATTTGCGCTGCAGGCAATGATCATCCCGCCGCTCGAAGCCAGCGAGCGCCTGAATGTGAAGGCCATGACGGCGGTGCTGCGCGTCCCGGCTATCCGCATCGGCTTTCTCGCGACGGCACTCGTCGTTGCCGGGCACTTCAGTGCCTATGCCTATCTGGAACCGTTTCTGGCGGCACGAGGGGTCTCCGGCGCAGTCATGGCGTGGTTGCTGGCAGGCTATGGGCTGGCCGGATTGATCGGCGTCTGGCTGGGGACATGGGCCAGCAGCCTTAGCCCCCGCCGGGCGCTTGCAGGCGCCATGCTGGTCATCGGCCTGGCGATCGGCACCACTCTGTTGACCGGATCACAACCTGCCATGGCAGCTACCACCATTCTTGCCTGGGGAGCGGCCTTTGGCGCGCTGCCGCTCTGCCTGCAGGTCTGGACGCTTCGCGCTGCACCGCGGAATTTCGAGGCAAGCTCCGCGCTGACCAATACGGTTTTCCAGTCTTCCGTGGCAATCGGCGCTCTTGTCGGAGGGTTGATCGTCGATCACGGCGGCGTCGGGAAAGCGTGGATGATCGGCAGTGCACTCGCCCTCACAGGCGCCCTTGTTGCATCACGCAAACCGGCCAGCGATCCCAACTAGGTAACCGCTTCAACAGTCCCAATCATGCCCGCAAGCGCCCCGATCATACCTGCGTATGAGTGCATGACACCTGGAGTTCGATCGGCAGACCTGCGCGTCTGATCGTCCCGGTAATACCGATATCCTAGCTGGAGGAACGATCACTTCCGCCGAAAAGGACGAACTGCATGACATCCGGTCATTCCCGCCGCCAGGCCTTTGCCGAACTCGGCAAAGGTGCAGCGCTCGCTGCCGTCGCGGCGACGACAGCCCCGGCCATTGCCGAAGCGCAAGGACTGCATCTCGCTCCGGCCTCACCCGAGATCACGCCCTTCCGCGTAGACGTGCCGCAAGTGGCGATCGACGACCTCAAGCTGCGCCTGCGCCTGACCCGCCTGCCCGAACGCGAGACTGTCGGCGCCTGGTCGCAGGGCGTACCGCTTGCCAGGGCCCAGGCGCTGGCCGCCTACTGGCGTGACCATTACGACTGGCGCCGGTTCGAACGCAGGATCAATTCCTACCCGCAATTCCGTACCGAGATCGACGGACTGGGCATCCATTTCATCCACGTCCGCTCTCGCCATCCCGGCGCCTTGCCGATCATCCTCACGCATGGCTGGCCCGGTTCCGTCGTGGAATTCCTCGACGTCATCGGCCCGCTCACCGATCCCACCGCGCATGGTGGCAAGGCGGAGGATGCCTTCGACGTAGTGATCCCCTCGCAGCCCGGTTTCGGGTTCTCGGACAAGCCTTCGACGACGGGTTGGGACGTCGTCCGCACGGCCAAGGCCTGGGGCACGCTGATGCAAAGGCTCGGCTACGATCGCTGGGTCGCACAGGGCGGGGATTGGGGCGCAGGCGTTACCCACGCGCTCGGCCATGTCCGGCCTGCCGGTCTGATCGCTGCACATGTGAACTGGCCGCTGGTCATCCCGGCCCAGCCTCCGGCCCCGCTCACGCCCGACGAACAGGCTTGCATGGCGGCCATCGCCGCGTTCCTGAACGATCAATTCGGCTACTTCAAGGAACAGGGCACGCGGCCCCAGACCGTCGGCTATGCGCTCGCGGACTCGCCCATCGGCCAGGCCAGCTGGATCTACGAGAAGTTCCAGGCCTGGACGGACAATCGCGGCAACCCCGAAGATGCCCTGAGCCTCGACCAGATGCTCGACGACATATCGCTCTACTGGTTCACGAACAGCGCCGCGTCCTCGGCCCGGATCTACTGGGAGAACACGAGGAACGGCGGCGGCTTCGATGCCGGCACGATCGAACTGCCGATGGCCGCGACGATCTTCCCGCGGGAGATCTACCGCGCGCCCAAGGCCTGGGCCGAGGCCCGCTGGCCGAACATGTTTTATTGGAACGAGGTCGATCGCGGCGGACACTTTGCCGCCTTCGAACAGCCCCAGCTTTTCTCCGAAGAGATGCGCCGCGCCTTCCGCACGATGCGCCAGGCCTGACGCTTTAACACTCCCCATCAATAGACAGGACACCTGACCATGTCCCAACGTCTTGGCGACAAAATCGCCCTCATCACCGGAGCCACCAGCGGAATCGGCCTTGCCTCGGCAACGGTCTTCGCGGCCGAAGGCGCTGCCCCGGACGCAAAGGAAACAGTGACGGGTGCCGACGGAACCGTCACGATGCTCGTGCGCAATCAGGGTCTCAATGTCATCCACGCCGTCTACGACGGACCGAGCGACAATCCAGCCAGGTACCGCAACGTGGAGCACACCGCGACGCTCAGCTTCACACCAGAACACAAGCCGGAGTTACAGCCCCGCGGCACCTCAACCAATCGACTGAAATCGAGCACCCGACAGACTGTGTCGGGTGCTCGTCAGATCAGAAGGTGTAGCGCGCTCCGATCTTCACCGTGCGCGGCTCCACTACGCGGCTGAGGCGACCACCTCATAGCCGTGCCGCTTGCTGGCACCGCTTGGCTCGACGGCGTTGGAATAGCCCACGAAGCGCAGTTCGCTGCCAACATCGAGCCACCAAGTACGTGCCGGTCAGTGAAAACTGGCCCAGTTGCAGGCGACCGCCCAGCTCCTTGCCGGTGCCGCGCGGCGGCGGCGCCTGCGTACGTCGGGTTGGTATCGCGGCGCACCCGCGCTTGACTTGGCGGCGCGGGGGCGCAAGTGGGCGCTCTGATGATGGCGGAACCCTCGCTGGCGGATATCGAGCTCAACCCGCCGGGGCGGCACGGCGCTCGCGAAGAAGCAGCAGCGCTCCGGCAGCGATCAGGGATCCCGATCCCATCAGCACCGCAACGAAGGAAAGATCGAACCCGGCGGTGAACAGGAAGCCCGCGACGATCGGGCCCAGGGCGGCGCCGCCGCGACCGATGCCGATCACGAAGCCTGTCCCGCCTGCACGCACGGAAGTCGGGAAGACCTTGGCGAACAGCGCATAGAGCCCGACCACCCCCGCATTGGTGCAGAACCCGGCGGCGCCGGCGATCAGCGCAAGGCCGCCCAGCGTCTCCTGTCCCTGCCCGAACAGGGCAACCAGAACGGTAGAGGCTGCCATGGCCACGATCACCAGCTTGCGTACCGCAACCCGGTAGGTCAGCAGGCTGAGGAAGGTAGCGCCCGCCAGGCCACCGACATTGGCCCAGACCAGCACGTCGCCCGCTTTCGAGGCGGCATGGCCCATGTCGACGACGATCTTAGGGATCCATTTCAAGATGAAATAGAAGGTCATGATGTGGCAGAAGTAGGCCAGCGTCGGCAGCACCGTGCTGCGGGCAAGGCCAGGCGCGAAAAGATCGCCGATGGACGGCTTCGCGGCGCGCTGCGGTGCAGGCGGAAGTGCGGAAACGGTTTCATGGCCAAGTCGGCGCAGGGTGGCGTTGATCTTCTCCATGGCGCCGGGACCGCGCTTCTGAACGAGGAAGCCGATCGATTCCGGCAGGAGAAACCAAGCTATCGGCAGGAACAGCGCGGTTGCCGCAGCGCCGAAAGTGAAGACGTCGCGCCAGTGGCCGCTGGCTAGCAGCCCCGTCGCAATCGAACCGCCGACGATAGCGCCCATCGGGTAGCCCGCCGCCATGATCGCCACCGCCAAATTGCGGTGCCGGTCGTTGGAATATTCCGCCACCAGCGCATTGGTGCAGGCGAGCATGCCGCCGATGCCGAGGCCGGTCACCAGCCTGATGATCGAAAGATTGACGACCGAACCGGCCGTGGTTGCCAGTGCCATGCCGCCTGCCATGATGACGAGGCAGGCCAGGACCGTGGGGCGTCGTCCGATCCGGTCGGCCAGGCCCCCCAGCACGACCGAGCCGAGCGCCATTCCGATCAGTTCCATCGAAAGCACCAGCCCCAGCGCGGCGCGGTCGATCCCCCATTCCTCGGCAATGCCCGGAGAGGCGAAGCTTATGGCCAGCACGTCGAACCCGTCGAGGGCATTGAGCAGAACGCAGAGCGTGACCGCGGCGATCTGCAAGGGGCGCATCGCGCTCTGAGAAAGGATGGATTGGGGGTCTCTGGTCATCGTGCTTCCCGGCCTTGCGACGGTGGATGGTGGACGGCGCGGTCGATCCGGCCGTAAGTTCTTTCGAGAAGGCTCGCGGCCGCCATTACGACCGGTACGGGCAGGGCCAGGCAGAGCAGCGCAGTGCCGCTTTCGATGTCGCGCATCGTCAGGTAGCCGATCAGCAGCGGGCCGCAGGCAGCGCCCAGGCGGCCCAGTCCCAGTGCCCAGCCCAGTCCGGTCGTTTGCACGGCGGGCGGATAGAACAGCGATGCGGCGGCGATCATGCCCTTCTGTCCGCCGCCGATGCCGATCCCGGCCAGCATCGCGGCGCCGTGGAGCGGCAGGCCGCCCCGTGCGGCAAAGGTGCCGAGCAGGACGATCCCGGTCAATCCGATCCCGCTCATGGCCACAAGCGCGCGAAACGGCCCCATGCGGTCGGCCAGCCAGATCATCGGCAAGGCGCCCAGAGCGGTTCCCAGCGTGAACAGGCTTGTCGCCGTGACGGCGGTGGAGAAGGGCAGGCCTTCGCGCGCGGTGAGCAGCGGGAGCCAGGATTGCAGCGCGTAGAACAACCCCAGCCCGATCGAGAACATGATCCAGAACAGAAGCGTGCCGGTCCTCAGACGAGGGGCGAAAAGCGCGGCGAGCGGGCGCTCGGCCTGTTCTTTCTCGCGCGGCTGTCTGTTGCCCGGCAGGACCGCGCCGAGCAGCACCACCGTCAGCAGGGCGAGCGGAACGGCAGCGGCCCATGGCGCGCGCCAGCCTGCCAGGGGCACAAGCCAGCCGCTCGTCAGGCCGGCCGCCAAAAATCCCAGCGAGAAGGCGACATAGATTCCCACCACTTGCGCCCCGCGCCAGCGCACCTGGCCCTGCCGACTGGCGATCGAGACGGCGCTCGGCAATGCCGCGCCGATGGCGATCCCGGTCAGCACCCGGCCGAGCGCCAGTATTTCGATCCCCGGCGAAACCATGCAGAGTAGCGTCGACAGCGCCAGGCCCAGCATGGCGCCGCGCAGTACCGGCCGCTCGCCCAATCGGTCGGCAATAGGCGCGACGACGAGATATCCCAGCAGCAGTCCGAAGATCGCCGAAGAGAGCAGCGGGCCGATCATGCCCTCCGCGAGCTTCCAGTCCCGCACCAGTCCGGGCATCGAAAAACTCAGCGACTGAAAGGCATAGCCGCTGACGAACAGCGTCATGGCGCAGCACAGGATCACCTGGACTTCGCGCTGCCTGCTCCCGACCTCCCGCACAGGTTCTCCCGCGCCCCGCCTGCCCGACGCGGGGGTTCCCCTCCAGGTTCCGGGCGAACCGGCAATCAGGAAGGGGGAGCCGTCCACGGGTCAGAACCGCAGGGTCATCATTGTCTGAACGAACAGGTTATCGCCATAACCCGCGCGGGTTAAGACCTTTCCGGCATCCACGTAGTTCGCGATGCCGGAAAGGCTGACGTGCGGGTTCAGCGTCCAGTTCGCGCGGAGACGGGCTATGTTGGCGACATGCCTCCCCGCCACGTTCTGGGTTCCGGCATAGGCCTGCGAATTGCCGCGATAGACGGCGTCGCTCTGGTCGGGCCGCCAGTAGAACCCGGCCTCCCCGATGAGCTGGAGCTTTTTCGTCACCGGCACGTGCAGTGTCGGTGCGATGCCCAGCATGTTTATCGCGCCAAGGTAATTGTCGTCGCTGTAGATGATCGTGGCGTTGTAGAGGAAGTTGAACGCACCGACCTTTCCAGCGGTGTCGAACGTGCCGCCGCCCGAGGCATAGTCGGCATGTAAACCCAGCCTTGGCGCGGTTGCCCCCTTGCCCAGCGCGATCGACTGGTTGGTGCTGACGCCCCAGGCATCGACGGGGCGGACGCCGAAGCGACCGTCCTGCTTCAGCGCTGTCCAGTCGAAAGCCACCGGCCCCAGGTGCCCCCAGACCCGCGCGCCGTAAGTCTCGCGACGATCCTTGCCGGAAAGGCGGCCCAGCGCGCGGTCGTCATCCTCGAAGTGGTAGTAGAACGGGTCGACGTATACTGCGGACTTGCTCCGGGGACTGCCGCCCGCAACGAGAAAGCTGGAGTAGACGCCGCTCAGGGTTTCGCCATTGCCGATCCCGTCGTCCAGCAGGCCGGTACCTTGCTCGGTGGGTTCGAAATGGAAAGCGGTGAAGCGGAAGCGCCGCCAGTCCATCGACAGCCGCGCGCCGTTCATCGAGACGCGGATATTGGGGTTCTCTCGCGGGCTGACGATGAAGCGCGGGCCGTCGAAGAATTCCTGTCGTCCCACGGTCACACGGGCCACGCCCGAGCCGACCGGCGCCCGCAGCTCGGCGAACAGCTGCTGGACGATCAGGTCGTTCTTCTGGATCGGGATGTGGCGGTTTTCGTTCTTGCCGAAGATCTGCCCGGAGGCGAGTTCGCCGTAGACGCGAAAGGCGCGGCCGACCCGCAGATCCGCGCCGATCGTCGTACGTGAAAGCACTTCGATGCGGTCGGTCGTGTCGGAAAGCAGCGGCCGGGTGGAAAGGCTGACGCTGCTGCGCTGGTCGCCGTTGAGGGTCAGCGAAACATTGCCGTCTTCCGTCAGCGGCATGAACTTGAGCGGCGAGGCCCAGTCCCGCTTTACCTTGGGATTGCCGAGGAAGCGCCAGTCTTCGCCGCCGCGCAGCATCATGTAATTGGGGCCGGTGCGCGGCCCCTGTCCGTCCGCTTCGGTCTGGTAAGGGGATTTCAGGGTGGGGGCGGGCTGCGGCGCCGGGGCGGCCGTCTGCGCGGAATCCGGCTGCACGTCATTGTCCGCGGCTGCGAAAGCGCAGCCCGGCATGAGCAGTCCGATCGTAACGCATCCGGCAAGGCCCCGATCGCGCAGCGGAAAGATCCGGTTGCGCATCGTTGTCCTCTCGCCACTTACCCTAGCGGGATTTCCATGAGATCGCGGCCGACCACGATCTCGCCCTTGTAGTGCTTGGCCACTTCGTCGCGCCACATGGCGTCGGTGATCCATTCCATGTCGCCGGGCACGAAATGGCTGAGCACCAGTTTTTTCACGCCTGCGCGCGCAGCGATCTGCCCGACCTGTTCGGCCGTGGTGTGGCTTTCGATCAGGTGGTTGCGGAAAGTGGGCGTGCCGTTCGCGCGCTTCACCAGTTCATCGACGCCCGGCACGTAGAGAACTTCGTGAACCAGAACGTCGGCACCGCGCGCGAAATCGGCAAGGGCGGGATTGTAGGCGGTATCGCCCGAGTAGACGACGCTGCCGTAAGGCGTCTCGAAACGGTAGGCGAGATTGTCGAGCGGCGGGTGCGGGGTGGTGAAGGCCGAGACCCTGACGTTCCCTTCCGCCATGACCGGTCCCTGCTTGGGCGCGAAATCGTGCGCGCGAAGGAGCGTGGCGGGATCGACGCGGCCTTCGTCGGCCATGCGTGTGGCGATGTCCATCCGGTTGAGCCGCCAGTAGTCGGAGGCCATGGCCTCGATCCCGACGGGGCCATAGGCATCGACTGGCTTCCTCAGCGCGCCCGCCGCCCACATGTTGTAGACGAGGTTGCCGAACTCCAGCTGATGGTCCGAATGCATGTGCGAAATGAAGATCGCGCGGATATCCGCCAGATTCAGCCCGGCTTTCACGATCTGCGCCGTCACGCCCATGCCGGTGTCGATGACATAGACTTTGCCGTCCACCACCAGCGCATTGGCGGGGTTCGAACGGGTTCCGCCCACGCGCGGGCCACCTTTGGTGCCGAGCAGCACCAGCCTGGCGCCCTTGGCAGGCGCGGTCTTTGCGCCCGGCGCCTGCGCCAGCAGCGACGATGCCGATCCGGCCAGAAGGGAGCCGGCGGCGGCGACCATTGCCGTCTGCAACAGGCCCCGGCGATTGAACTTGGCGATATGCGACCCGGAAAACATCAACCTCTCCACCTTCGAATAGTCAGCCCTGAACGGGCTTGTTGGCCATCGCCTATCATCGGCTGCAAAGGTTGGTCAATACGAATAAGAGTCGCATTCTGTTTTCATGATGAATTTGCGTCATGGACAAGCCGTTTGCGATCGGCGATGCCGCTGCGATGACCGACGCGGCACTTCCCATCGACATCGAGGATGATCTGGCCAGAGTGGGGGTGACTCCCGCCCTCCAGTCCCGCAGCCGCACCTTGCGCGACCGGCTGATCCGCGAAGCATTGGCCATTGCCCGCAAGCAGCCGTTCGACGATGTCAGCATCATCGACATCTGCGCGGCAGCGGGCTGTTCCACCGGCGCTTTCTATTCCCGGTTTCCCGACAAGATCACGCTGTTCAAGGCGGTGATGGTCTTCGCGGCCGCCGAATCCGGCCCATTGCTGGAAAGCATCGTCCGCGAGGCGCCGTTCGGAGAAATCGTGCCCAGGCTCGTCGCGGCGCAAGTGGAGCGATATTTGCGCCACGCCATGTTCTTCCGTTCCGCCTTCAAGGTCAGCCTCGATTCCGAACAGGCCTGGGAGCCGTTCCGGCGCAATGCCCATAACCTTGCCGGCGTCTATATCGAACGCGTCCTGGCAGTGCCGGGTGTCGATCCGAACGAGGTGCGGATCGACCGAATCCGCTTCGCCTTTCAGGTCATGTACGGTGTGCTCAACAATACGCTGAGCAACCGTCCGGGCCCCTTCGTCCTGGAGAGCGACGAATTCCCCGCGCTGCTGGAGGAGGCGATGATGGCCACCATGGACCTGCCGCCCCCTCGCGATATTACCTGAAAATCAGGCCTGTGTCGGCGCAGGAAGCCCGAGCCAGGAACACTAGCAGGCGTCTCGCCGTGGCGAGCAAGCTGCCCGTCATCGCGACGGCGCCGTAGCCCAGCCCGGCCTTCACGACGAACTCCACGCATTGAGCGGGCTGGCCTCCTCTTATGTCCGTCGGCCGGGAAGAACCGAGGACGCTCGATGCCCGCCAAATGCATTTGCCGCTAGTGCCGCCGATCTTCCAGGATGTGCAGACTTCCCGCCGGCGATCTCCTCATCGCTTGCCTGCGCTACTCGATCTCTGACGCAGGCTTCAGAAACGGACGGGAAAAGCGCGGCGATGGTCAGGTAGCTTTTCTTCCCGAGCGGCGATTACCGGCCAGGCCGCTACCGAGCGCAGCACTCGGCCTCATGAACGGCCCAGAGGGGGGGAAGCGGACATAAAGGAGGGATCAGTTCAGCCCTTCCGACCGCTCATAATGAACGGTCATGAACAAAGCGATCGCCGTCACGCCGAGCCAAGTCACGCCAGCGAGCAGACGTTCGCCGTGCCATGACACGTACAAAAAGAAGATTAGCAGCAGAGCCGATCCAAGAGCCAGTCGATAAAAGGAACGGCGTGGTCGCTGCAACCGTGTTTCGATCAGCCAGAACATCGCGGTAGAAACGACTAAAATTATTCCGGCAATCACAGAGCGGATCGAAAACCCAGCAATCGCAAAGAACATCGCCGTCAACCAGAGCTTTGGCGCCCATCTCCGCCAACTTGTTTGCGAACCCTTCATCGGGTTCTGATCTCACCAATTTCCGATGTCCGCAATGTCGGCGTGTCCGGAACGGCCCCTTCTGATTAAAATCGTGCAATCCTGATGGGGTGGACGCCCCCCGACGGCCTTTATGGCAAAGTGGAGGTGTTGAAGCACCACTGAGGAGGCGTCCGTGTCACAGGTTACCACAATCGGTCTGGATAT
>PJTY01000872.1_pt1 | contig 13077 bp, 9 predicted proteins | sample 1512121 | NCBI WGS metagenome assembly PJTY01 (sample SAMN08177680, study PRJNA422409) | Soil metagenome, whole genome shotgun sequencing project. | isolation source: Soil enriched (2) on filter paper: alkali lignin treatment | place: USA: Madison | collected 2015-01-15 | reverse complement strand
TAGTGTATCGTCATCGTTGATGGCAAAATGATGCCATGCGCATGGATTAAGGAAACCCCATTGAAGCTGGAATTGCGGAACAGCTTGTCGGTCAAGTTGCTCAGGGTCGTGCTGCTGTCGGCGTTGGCGGTTGGCGTCGTGCTCAGCTGTGCGCAAATCGTCTATGACACCTACAAGATCCGCCAGGCCGTGGACAACGATGCCCAGCGCATCCTCGACATGTTCCGCGATCCCTCGACCCAGGCGGTTTACAGCCTCGACCGTGAAATGGGCATGCAGGTCATGGAAGGCCTGTTCCAGGACGAATCAGTGCGCATGGCCTCCATTGGCCACCCCAACGAAACCATGCTGGCAGAAAAGTCCCGCCCGCTGCAGGACATGTCCATGCGCTGGCTTACCGACCTCATCCTCGGCCAGGAGCGCACCTACACCACGCAACTGGTCGGCCGTGGCCCTTACAGCGAATACTACGGCGACCTCAGCATTACCCTCGATACCTCCTCCTACGGCAAAGATTTCCTGATCAACGCGGTGATCATCTTCATATCCGGCGTGCTGCGGGCCATGGCCATGGGCCTGGTGCTTTACCTGGTCTACCACTGGCTGCTGACCAAACCGCTGTCGAAGATCATCGAGCACCTCACCCAGATCAACCCTGACCGCCCCAGCCAGCACCAGATACCGCTGCTCAAGGGCCACGAGAAAAACGAACTGGGCCTGTGGGTGAACACCGCCAACCAGTTGCTGGCCTCGATCGAGCGCAACACCCATCTGCGCCACGAGGCGGAAAACAGCCTGCAACGCATGGCCCAGTACGACTTCCTTACCGGCCTGCCCAACCGCCAGCAACTGCAGCAGCAACTGGACAAGATCCTCGTCGACGGCGGCCGTCTGCAGCACCGTGTGGCAGTGCTGTGCGTTGGCCTGGACGACTTCAAGGGTATCAACGAACAGTTCAGCTACCAGGTCGGTGACCAGTTGCTGCTGGCCCTGGCCGATCGACTACGCGCCCACAGCGGCCGCCTGGGCGCTCTGGCGCGGCTGGGCGGCGACCAGTTCGCCCTGGTACAGGCCAATATCGAGCAGCCCTACGAGGCTGCCGAACTGGCGCAAAGCATCCTTGATGACCTGGAAGTACCGTTCGACCTCGACCACGAGCAAATCCGCCTGCGCGCGACCATCGGCATCACCCTGTTCCCCGAAGACGGTGACAGCACCGAAAAACTGCTGCAGAAAGCCGAACAGACCATGACCCTGGCCAAGGCCCGCTCGCGCAACCGCTACCAGTTCTATATCGCCAGCGTCGACAGCGAGATGCGTCGCCGTCGCGAACTGGAAAAGGACCTGCGTGAAGCCCTGCCCCGCAACCAGCTTTACCTGGTGTATCAGCCACAGATCAGCTACCGCGACCACCGGGTGGTTGGCGTAGAGGCCCTGCTGCGCTGGCAGCACCCGGAACTGGGCATGGTGCCACCCGACCAGTTCATCCCCCTGGCCGAGCAGAACGGCAGCATCATCAGCATCGGCAAATGGGTGCTTGACCAGGCCTGCCGGCAACTGCGCGAATGGCACGACCAAGGCTTCAGCGACCTGCGCATGGCGGTCAACCTGTCTACCGTGCAACTGCACCACAGCGAGCTGCCACGGGTGGTCAACAACCTGCTGCAAGCCTATCGCCTACCACCGCGCAGCCTGGAACTGGAAGTCACCGAAACCGGCCTGATGGAAGACATCAGCACCGCCGCCCAGCACCTGTTGAGCCTGCGCCGCTCCGGGGCGCTGATTGCCATCGACGACTTCGGCACCGGCTACTCGTCCCTCAGCTACCTGAAGTCGCTGCCCCTGGACAAGATCAAGATCGACAAGAGTTTCGTTCAGGACCTGCTCGACGATGATGACGACGCCACCATCGTTCGCGCCATCATCCAGCTGGGCAAGAGCCTGGGGATGCAGGTGATCGCCGAGGGCGTGGAAACGGCCGAGCAGGAAACCTACATCGTTGCCCAGGGTTGCCACGAGGGCCAGGGCTACCACTACAGCAAGCCTCTTTCGGCCCGTGAACTGACCCACTTCCTCAAACAAGCGCAACGCAACCGGGTTTCGGTGTCCTGAGGCCACCTGCCCGGTTACAGGCCGTGCCCCTGATTTACATGAATTGCGCGCCCGCCTCTTTACAGCAAATGCAAATCTTTCGCATGATGTTGTAGTTTTGCGTGCCACGGCGCACGGTCCACCCCTTTGGTCCAACCACACGATGCAGGAAAACCAATAATGATTCGAATGCCTCTGGCCTCCGCCAGTCTGCTGGCCATTGCCATCGCCCTCGCCGGTTGCGGTGAAGGCAAGGACGAAAAAGCCGCCGCGCCGCAAGCCCAGGCACCTGCTGCAGCCACCACCGCTGTTGCGCCAGGGGCTGTCGACGAAGCAGGCGGCAAAGCCGTGGTCAAGCATTACACCGACATGGTCTACGCCGTGTACAGCGACTCGCTGAGCACTGCCAAGACGCTGCAGAGCGCAGTCGACGCGTTCCTGGCCAAGCCCAACGACGAAACCCTGAAAGCCGCCAAGGAAGCCTGGTTCGCCGCGCGCGTACCGTACCTGCAGAGCGAAACCTTCCGCTTTGGCAACACCATCATCGACGACTGGGAAGGTCAGGTGAACGCCTGGCCCCTGGACGAAGGCCTGATCGACTACGTCGACAAGAGCTACGAGCACGCCTTGGGCAACCCGGGGGCCAGCGCCAACATCATCGCCAACACCGAGATCCAGGTGGGCGAAGAGAAGGTCGACGTCAAGGACATCACCCCCGAAAAACTGGCTAGCCTGAACGAGCTGGCTGGCTCCGAGGCCAACGTTGCCACGGGCTATCACGCCATCGAATTCCTGCTCTGGGGCCAGGACCTGAACGGCACCGGCCCTGGCGCTGGCAACCGCCCGGCATCCGACTACCTGGAAGGCCAGGGCGCTACCGGCGGCCACAACGACCGCCGCCGCGCCTACCTCAAAGCGGTTACCGACCTGCTGGTCACCGACCTCGAAGAGATGGTCGGCAACTGGGCACCGAACGTCGCCGACAACTACCGCGCCAAGCTGGAAGCCGAGCCTGTCAACGACGGCCTGCGCAAGATGCTGTTCGGCATGGGCAGCCTGTCGCTGGGCGAACTGGCTGGCGAGCGCATGAAAGTTTCGCTGGAAGCCAACTCGCCGGAAGACGAGCAAGACTGCTTCAGCGACAACACTCACTATTCGCACTTCTACGACGCCAAGGGCATCCGCAACGTCTACCTGGGCGAGTACACCCGCCCGGACGGCACCAAGCTGACCGGCCCTAGCCTGTCGTCGCTGGTCGCCAAGGTTGACCCGGCCGCCGATGCAGCCCTCAAGGCCGATCTGGAAGCCACCGAGGCCAAGCTTCAGGTGATCGTCGACCACGCCCTCAAAGGCGAGCACTACGACCAGCTGATCGCCGCCGACAACGCTGCCGGCAACCAGATCGTGCGTGACGCCATCGCCGCCCTGGTCAAGCAGACCGGCTCGATCGAGCAGGCCGCGGGCAAGCTGGGCATTGCCAACCTGAACCCGGACACTGCGGATCACGAGTTCTGATCCTGCTGTAGCGCTTCATCGAAAACGCCCGGCCTTGTGCCGGGCGTTTTCGTTTGCTGCCGGGTAAAACGCTTCCCGCTGCCTGGCGTGCATGCAGATGCTCATCCTGTAGGCCTTCGATCAAAGCTAACAGGAGGCACAGTGCTGCAGATTCTTGATGTCTGGGGCGAAGGCCGAATCGTCCAGCGCATGAATGGGGAAGACCTCATCACCGGATTCAACGATGCGTACAACCTGAACAAGGCTGGCCAGCTCATCTCCAACGGGCCGTTCGCTGGTGGGCACATTCCCAACCTCATTGTCGTATACGAATACGATGCTCCGGACTTTCCCCTCGACGACCATGCAGTCCCTCACGTGACGCTGATGGGCGCTCCGATCACCCGGCATGTGGCCGAGGAAATGTGCCGGGTAGTTGCCCGCCCCGGCAAGATCTACCTGTACGACCCCAACGAAACTGACCGCCGTATGTTCGAGGCAGTCGCCATTGACCAAGGGATGCAGCTGCTCGGTCGCTTTCATCCCGCCGAGCTCGACCCTCCGTTCAACGAAATCACCTTGCTCGCGGCCTATGTCTATCGCGCCCCGACCAGCCCGTTGCCACGCCCGAAAACTGAACATTGAAAGGAAAACACTACATGGCCAATGTCACTTACTTGCGCTCCATCGCCAATAACACGCCTTATACCCTGACCCTGATCGACGGTGAAAACCGCAGCAACAGCCTGGCAGTCGGCGCCCAGCACGTCTGGAATGGCTCGCTGGCCATCCCGTGGATCGGCAGATCGACTGAGAACCACAAGGCCTTGCGCCTGATCCTCGGCCCGTCTGCCGACACCAGCATCTGGTTATTCCAGGATTACTGGCAACCTGCGCACATGGACGCGGTCAAGTGCATTACCGCCTCCTCCATGGAATACACCAGCGAAGAAGTCATCGAAGTCACCGGCGATAATCGCGGTGGCGGCAACAAGAACCTGATCGTCAACCTGGTCAACCGACACTTCATGCTCTATATGGCCTGAGCAACCGCGCTGGCAGCGATTTCATCAAGCAAACGCAAATTGCTCTTATTCAATGATCCTGGGCCTGCTAAGCTGCACGCCGGTTTTTCGCTCACGCCCAGGATTCTCGATGTCCTTGTCGCTGTCCCGACTCCTTCCCTTGCTGCTGGCCTTGGCCTTGGCCGCCTGTGACGACGCCCCGCGTTTCACTCACGCCGAGCCCGGCGAAGCGTTGTCGGGTGGCCAGGCGACCGTGCAGCGCAGCGACCGCAATGCCTATTCCCTGCCCTCGGCCAACCTCTCGCCAGCGCTGCGCCTGGACTTCGCCGTTGGCAACAGCTTCTTTCGCAACCCCTGGGTGATCGCGCCGTCAACCACCACCGCGCGTGATGGTCTGGGCCCGCTGTTCAATACCAACGCCTGTCAGAACTGCCACGTGCGCGATGGCCGTGGCCACCCGCCAGAGCCGGGCGACGTCAACGCGGTGGGTATGCTGGTACGCCTGTCGATCCCCGACCAACCCTACCTGGCCAAAGTGATCGAGCGCCTCGGCGTGGTGCCAGAACCTGTCTACGGTACCCAGTTGCAGGACATGGCCATTCCCGGCGTGGCGCCCGAAGGCAAGGTGCGGGTGAGCTACACCCGCGAAACCGTGTCATTCAAGGACGGCCACCAGGTCGAGCTGCGCAAGCCAGCCCTGCAAATCACCCAGCTCGGCTATGGTGTGATGCACCCCGACACGCGCTTTTCTGCGCGGGTGGCACCACCAATGATCGGCCTGGGCCTGCTTGAAGCGATCCCCGAAGCCGACCTGCTGGCCAACGAAGACCCGGACGACCGTAACCGCGATGGCATCCGCGGGCGGGCCAACCGTGTGTGGGACGACGCCCAGGGCAAAACAGTGATCGGCCGCTTCGGCTGGAAAGCCGGGCAGCCCAACGTCAACCAGCAGAACGTGCACGCCTTTGCCGGCGACATGGGCCTGACCAGCACCCTGCTGCCCAACGACGATTGCACCCCGGCACAAACCGGCTGCCTGGCTGCGCCCAACGGCGATGGTGCCGATGGCGAGAAAGAAGTCAGCGACAACATCCTGCGCCTGGTCACGTTCTACACCCGCAACCTGGCGGTGCCGGCCCGCCGCGACGTCGGCTCGCCACAGGTGCTGGCGGGCAAGAACCTGTTCTACCAGGCGGGTTGCCAAGGTTGCCACACACCGCAGTTCACCACCGCCGCCGACGCCACCGAACCCGCGTTGGCCAACCAGGTCATCCGCCCCTACAGCGACTTGCTGCTGCATGACATGGGCCCGGGGCTGGCCGACGAGCGCACCGAATTCGCCGCCAACGGCCAGGACTGGCGTACGCCGCCACTGTGGGGCATAGGCCTGAGCGAAACGGTCAGCGGCCATAGCCAGTTCCTGCATGACGGCCGCGCCCGCAACCTGCTTGAGGCCGTGCTGTGGCACGGTGGCGAAGCCGAGGCGGCACGCAATTTCGTACTCACTTTCGATGCCGAGCAGCGCGCTGCGTTGCTCGCGTTCCTGAACTCACTTTAAACGCGCAAAGGAGCCGGGCATGTTCCGACCCAAACTGTTGTTCACCAGCCTCGCCGCACTCGCCCTCGGTGCCTGCTCGCCACAAGACCCGCAAGCAGTGACCTCCGCCGCCATCGCCAACCAGGTGATCCTGCCTACCTACAGCCGCTGGGTCGAGGCCGATCGTACGCTGGCTGCCAGTGCCCTGGCGTATTGCGAAGGCAAGGAAAGCCTGGACAAAGCTCGCGCCGACTTCCTCAATGCACAAAAAGCCTGGGCCGAGCTGCAACCGCTACTGGTCGGCCCGCTGGCTGAAGGCAACCGCGCCTGGCAGGTCCAATTCTGGCCTGACAAGAAAAACCTGGTCGGCCGTCAGGTCGAGCAGCTGGTCAACGGCGACAAGCCGGTTGATGCTGAGGCTTTGGGCAAGTCCAGCGTAGTGGTACGTGGCTTGTCGGCCTATGAGTACATCCTGTTCGACAGCAAGCCGGACATCGCCACTGCCGAACAGAAAGCCCGCTACTGCCCGCTGCTGGTGGCCATCGGCGCACACCAGAAAGCCCTGGCAGAGGAGATTCTCAAAGGTTGGAACAGCACCGACGGCATGCTCTCGCAGTTGACCAAGTTCCCCAACCAGCGCTACGCCGACTCCCACGAGGCTATCGCCGATCTGCTGCGCGCCCAGGTGACCGCCCTGGACACCCTGAAGAAGAAGCTCGGCGCACCGATGGGCCGTCAGAGCAAGGGCATTCCGCAGCCGCTGCAGGCCGAGGCCTGGCGCAGCCACAACTCGATGAACAGCCTGCAGGCCAGCCTCAAGGCCGCCGAAGCTGTCTGGGTCGGGGTAGACAACAAGGGCCTGCGCGGCCTGTTGCCCAGCGATCAGAAAGCGCTGGTGGACAAGATCGACGCCGCCTACGCTACTTCGCTCAAGTTGCTTGCCGACAACCAGAAAACGCTCGGTGAGCTGCTGGCCGACGACGCCGGTCAGCAAACCCTCAACCAGATCTACGACAGCTTGAACGTCGTCCACCGCCTGCACGAAGGCGATCTTGCCAAGGCGCTGAACATCCAGCTGGGCTTCAATGCCAACGACGGTGACTGATCATGCTGCGACGCCAGGCACTCAAACTCGGTAGCGTATTGCTCAGTGCCCTCACCTTGGGCGGCTGGAGCCTGTTCCGCAACAAAGGCAGCGAACCCTTGCTGCTCTCGGCGCGTGACAACGGCAACGGCCAGCACTTTGCCGTGGGTTTTCGCCTGGACGGCACACAGGTGTTCAGCACCCAGGTCGCTCAGCGTTGCCATGCGATCATCCACCACCCCGAGCTGCCCATCGCCCTGTTCGTCGCCCGCCGCCCAGGCACCGAAAGCTACCTGATCGACCTGCGTGACGGGCGCCTGCTGCAAACAGTAACCTCGCAGCCGAACCGGCACTTCTATGGCCACGCCGTCGTGCACAAAGGCGGCGAATGGCTGTATGCCACCGAGAACGACACCACCGACCCCGGGCGCGGTGTGCTTGGCGTGTACCGTTTCGAAGGCGAACGCCTGGTGCACACCGGTGAGATCCCGACCCACGGTATCGGCCCGCACGAGGTTGCCTGGCTGCCTGACGGTGAAACGCTGGTCGTGGCCAACGGCGGTATCCGTACCGAAGCCGAAAGCCGTGTCGAGATGAACCTCGACGCCATGCAACCGAGCCTGGTGCTGATGCAGCGCAACGGCACCCTGCTGAGCAAGGAAACCCTGACCCAGCAGATGAACAGCGTGCGACACCTGGCAGTGGCCAGCGATGGCACCATCGCCGCCTGCCAGCAGTTCATGGGCGATGCCGATGAAACTGCCGAGCTGCTGGCGATCAAGCGCCCGGGCGAGCCATTCAAGGCCTTCCCGGTGCCAGAGCGGCAACTGCAAGCCATGGCCCAATACACCGCAAGCGTTGCCATCCACAGCGAGCTGCGGCTGGTGGCGCTGACGGCACCGCGGGCCAACCGCCTGTTCGTCTGGGACCTGGACAGCGGCGCGGTGCGGCTGGATGCCCCGATGCCCGACTGCGCAGGCGTTGGCGCGGTGAAGGACGGCTTTGTCGTCACCTCCGGGCAGGGCCGCTGCCGGTTCTACGATTGCCGCAAGGCCGAACTGGTCGGGCAACCGATGAACCTGCCGTCCGGCTTCTGGGACAACCACCTGCATCTCGTCTGATTGTTCTGTTGCACTCACTGGCCTTCTCGCAGCTAAAGCCGATCCCACAGGGTTCTACACAGTCCCTGTAGGAGCGGCTTTAGCCGCGAAAAGGCCGGCACAGGCATTTCACCCCCCCACCTCCGGAAAAACAGTCAATACTTCCCCCATCCACACGTGGGCAGGATCGCCCGTTGTCGTGTAGAAGCGAATAACAACTGCATCCAAGGAACCGGACCTATGCTGCGCCGCCGCATGCTCATCATGTTGGCCGTGGTTCTGCTGATCGTGCTGGCCCTGGGGGGTTACAAAGCCTTCTCGATCTACCAGCAGATCCAGATGTTCACTGCCCCCAAGCCCCCTATCACCGTGGCGGCTGCCATGGCTGAACAGCGCCCGTGGCAAGAGCGCCTGCCCGCTGTCGGCAGCCTCAAGGCGCTGCAGGGTGTGGATCTGAGCCTGGAGGTGGAAGGCATCGTCAAATCCCTGCACTTCGACTCAGGCCAGCAGGTCAAGGCCGGGCAACTGCTCTTGCAGCTCAACGACGATCAGGAAACAGCCCTGCTCGGTACCGCCCTGGCCGACCTGGGCCTGGCCAAGGTCGACTTCGGCCGTGGCAGCCAGCTGGTGGGCGATTCGGCCATCTCCCGCGGCGAGTTCGACCGCCTTTCCTCCCAGTACCGGCGCAACCAGGCAGTGGTCGAGCAGCTTAAGGCGCAGAAGATCAAGAAACGCATCAATGCGCCTTTCAGCGGCACCATCGGCATCCGCCAGGTGGACATCGGCCAGTACCTGGCCGCCGGGGCTGTGATCGCCACCCTGCAAGACACGTCCAGCCTGTACGTAGACTTCAACGTGCCGGAACAGGCCCTGCCACGCCTGAGCCTGGGCCAGCAGGTGCTGGTGCAAGTGGCCGCCTACCCCGGCCAGCGCTTCCCCGCCAGCCTCAGCGCCATCAACCCCAAGGTCGAGGAAACCACGCGCAACCTGCTGGTACGCGCCACCATGGCCAACCCCGACGGCAAACTGCTGCCAGGCATGTTCGCCAGCCTGTTGATCCTGCTGCCCAACCCGCAGCCGCAAGTGGTGGTGCCGGAAAGCGCCATTACCTACACCCTGTATGGCAACTCGGTGTATGTCGCCTCACCGAAAAAGGACAAGGACGGCAAACCGGAATACAACGACAAGGGCCAACCCCAGCTGGTCGCCGAACAGCGCACGGTAAAGACTGGCGAGCGCCGAGACGGCGTGGTTGTAGTCAGCGAAGGCCTGCAGGCCGGGGAACAGGTGGTCACCGCCGGGCAGCTGAAACTCACACCCGGTGCCGCAATACGCATTGGCCAGGACAACGCCCTCAAGCCCGAACCGGGCGCAGCGGCCAAGGACTCAGGAGGCTGACATGGCGTTCACCGACCCGTTCATTCGCCGCCCGGTGCTGGCCAGCGTGGTCAGCCTGCTGATTCTGCTGCTCGGCTTCCAGGCCTGGAACAAGCTGCAGATCCGCCAGTACCCGCAAATGGAAAACGCCCTGATCACGGTCACCACCGCCTACCCCGGGGCCAACGCCGAAACCATTCAGGGCTATATCACCCAGCCATTGCAGCAAAGCCTGGCCAGCGCCGAAGGCATTGACTACATGACCTCGGTGAGCCGGCAGAACTTCTCGATCATTTCCATTTACGCGCGCGTTGGCGCCGACAGCGACCGGCTGTTCACCGAGCTGCTGGCCAAGGCCAATGAGGTGCGTAACAAGCTACCCCAGGACTCCGAAGACCCGGTACTGAGCAAGGAAGCTGCCGACGCCTCGGCGCTGATGTACGTCAGCTTCTACAGCAAGGAAATGAGCAACCCGCAGATCACCGACTATCTGTCACGGGTTATCCAGCCCAAGCTGGCCACTTTGCCGGGCATGGCCGAGGCGGAGATCCTCGGCAACCAGGTGTTCGCCATGCGCCTTTGGCTGGACCCGGTGAAGCTGGCCGGTTTCGGCCTTTCGGCTACCGACGTGACCAATGCCGTACGCCGCTACAACTTCCTTTCCGCCGCTGGCGAGGTGAAAGGCGAATACGTGGTCACCAGCGTCAACGCCAGCACCGAGCTGAAGTCGGCCGAGGCGTTCGCCGCCCTGCCGCTCAAGACCAGCGGTGACAGCCGCGTGCTGCTGGGCGATGTGGCGCGGGTCGAGATGGGCGCAGAAAACTACGACACGGTCAGCTCGTTCGACGGCACCCCGTCGGTCTATATCGGCATCAAGGCCACCCCGGCCGCCAACCCACTGGATGTCATCAAGGAAGTGCGGCGCATCATGCCTGAGCTGGAAAGCCAGCTGCCCTCGGCATTGAAAGTGTCGATTGCCTACGACGCCACGCGGTTCATCCAGGCCTCGATCGACGAAGTGATCAAGACCTTGGGCGAAGCGGTGTTGATCGTCATCGTCGTGGTGTTCCTGTTCCTTGGCGCCCTGCGCTCGGTACTGATTCCGGTGGTGACCATACCGCTGTCGATGATCGGTGTACTGTTCTTCATGCAGATGATGGGCTACTCGCTCAACCTGCTGACCCTGCTCGCCATGGTGCTGGCCATCGGCCTGGTCGTGGACGATGCCATTGTGGTGGTGGAAAACATTCACCGGCACATGGAAGAAGGCAAGTCGCCGTTCGACGCAGCCCTGGAAGGCGCGCGCGAAATTGCCATGCCAGTGGTGTCCATGACCATCACCCTTGCCGCCGTGTATGCACCGATCGGCTTCCTCACCGGGCTCACCGGCGCGCTGTTCAAGGAGTTTGCCCTGACGCTGGCCGGGGCGGTGGTCATTTCCGGTATCGTTGCCCTGACCCTGTCACCAATGATGTGCGCCCTGCTGCTGCGCCGGGAGCAGAACCCGAGCGGCCTGGCTCATCGCCTCGACCAACTGTTCGAACGCCTGAAAGGGCGCTACCAGCGTGTGCTGCACGCCACCCTCGACAGCCGGCCGGTGGTGCTGGTGTTTGCCGTGATCATCCTGTGCCTGATCCCGGTGCTGCTCAAATTCACCCAGAACGAACTGGCGCCCAACGAGGACCAGGGGGTGATTTTCATGATGAGCAGCTCGCCTCAACCGGCCAACCTCGACTACCTCAACGCCTACACCGACCAGTTCACACCGCTGTTCAAGGCCTTCCCCGAGTATTACTCGTCGTTTCAGATCAACGGTTTCAACGGCGTGCAGACCGGTATCGGTGGTTTTTTGCTCAAGCCTTGGAACGAGCGCGAACGCACACAGATGGAGCTACTGCCGCTGGTGCAGGCCAAACTCGAGGAAATCAGCGGGCTGCAGATCTTCGGCTTCAACCTGCCGTCGTTGCCCGGCACTGGCGAGGGCTTGCCGTTCCAGTTTGTAATCAATACCGCTGGCGACTACCCGGCACTGCTGGACGTGGCCCAGCGCATCAAGACACGCGCTCAGGAATCGGGCAAGTTCGCCTTCCTCGATATCGATCTTGCCTTCGACAAACCCGAAGTGGTGGTGGACATCGACCGGGCAAAGGCGGCGCAGATGGGGGTGTCGATGGACACCCTCGGCGGCACCTTGGCGACCCTGCTGGGCGAGGCGGAAATCAACCGTTTCACCCTTGAAGGCCGCAGTTACAAGGTGATCGCCCAGGTTGAACGGCCTTACCGCGACAACCCCGGCTGGCTGAACAACTACTACGTAAAGAACGACCAGGGCCAGTTGCTGCCACTGTCGACCCTGATCACCCTCACCGACCGCGCTCGCCCACGCCAGCTCAACCAGTTCCAGCAACTGAACGCTGCGATCATCCAGGGCGTCCCCATGGTCAGCCTGGGCGAGGCGCTCAAGACCGTGCAGGACATCGCTCGCGAAGAGGCCCCGGAGGGCTTTGCCTTCGACTACGCCGGCGTGGCCCGCCAGTATGTACAGGAAGGCAGCGCATTGTGGGTCACCTTCGGCCTGGCACTGGCGATCATTTTCCTCGTGCTGGCTGCACAGTTTGAAAGCTTCCGCGACCCGTTGGTGATTCTGGTGACAGTGCCGTTGTCGATCTGTGGCGCGCTTTTGCCGCTGTTCCTGGGTGTGTCGAGCATGAACATTTACACCCAGGTTGGGCTGGTGACATTGATCGGGCTTATCAGCAAGCACGGTATCCTGATCGTCGAGTTCGCCAATCAGCTACGCGATGAGCGTGGCCTGAGTGTGCGCGAAGCGATCGAGGAAGCAGCGGCCATTCGCCTGCGGCCGGTGCTGATGACCACCGCGGCGATGGTGTTCGGCATGGTGCCGCTGATTCTGGCAACCGGGGCGGGAGCGGTCAGCCGGTTTGACATCGGTATGGTGATTGCCACCGGGATGTCGATTGGCACGCTGTTTACCTTGTTTGTGTTGCCGTGCGTCTACACCCTGCTGGCGCACAAGGCGAGCGCCAAGGCACCTGCAATCGCTTGAACCGACCTGTGGGGGCGGGCTTGCCCGCGAAGAGGCCGGCAACGCAGACGCAAAAAGCCAAAGGCCCCGCAATCGCGAGGCCTCTGGCTTTTTCAGCTAACGCAGGGTTCATCCAAATGGCCGCAACCCTTGACGCAGGCCAAACAGGAACAGCAAAAGGTCCTGGTCCGGCTCGCTCTGGGCCTGCTGCTGCGGTTTTGCATCCCGCGGCAACGCGCACTGGTCTGCCATCTCAGCCTTGCTGAACACGGTCGGCCTCGGCTCTTCCCAGGCAGCCACCGCCACGGTGGTCACCGCCAGGC
>PJTY01000871.1_pt1 | contig 13089 bp, 8 predicted proteins | sample 1512121 | NCBI WGS metagenome assembly PJTY01 (sample SAMN08177680, study PRJNA422409) | Soil metagenome, whole genome shotgun sequencing project. | isolation source: Soil enriched (2) on filter paper: alkali lignin treatment | place: USA: Madison | collected 2015-01-15 | reverse complement strand
CTTTCATTTCTCTTCTCCTTGCTTAAAAGACTCCTGATTGAAAAAGGTCATTTCTGTGAATGACTTTCTCCTCTACTGCTCTACTACATGACAACCGGCTGACGCTTGTCCGGCGGCATTCCTAAAACTGATAGGCGTACGACATGTTCAATCGCGGCGAGCGCTTGCGGGCATTGACGGGAATGTCGCCCACCGGTTGCGCGACCGAGAGATCGAGCGAGTAGTGCTGCAGATCGCTGAAGCGCACGCCGAAGCCGAGCGAGGCGATCTCGTTGTCGGCGATGTCGAAGCCGTTCAGCGAAGTGCGGGCAGCGTCACCCAGCACATAGGGCTGCACCTGCTTGAAATACTTTCCTTGCGGGGAGAACACGCGATTGAATTCGAGTGCGATACCCCAACCCTTGTCACCGGCAATTTCTCCCGCCGGGTAGGCGCTGCCGAACTGTTGTGCGCCGAAGCTGATCTGCTCCGACAGCGGCAGGCGGTTGCTGCTGTACTGGCCGCTGCCACGAACGGCCAGCCCATAGCCGTTGCCGCCGAGTGAACGGCTATGGGAAAAACTGCCGCGGGTGCGCAGGAAGTCGAGGTCGATATTGTTGTTGAATTGCTTGGCGCCGGCGCCATCCACGCCCTGATACAGGCCGAGCATCCATTGCGTGTTGCTGCCACTTCCAGCAGTGACGGAAGTCATCTCGAGGGAGAGCGCGCGAATGTCGGAGCTGAGTTCGACGACAGGAACGGTTGCCGGCACCGAGCGCGTATAGCGCGCCGCGTTGTGCACGGCATAGACGCCACTGCTCACGGTCAGGCTGCGCGAAGCGGTCAGCACCAGTGGATAGCTGAGATTGATGCTGGCTCTTTCCGTTTCGGTCTGATGACGTGCCTGGAACTGGTTCTGCTCAAGCGCGCGGTTTTCCGGCTGTGCTTCGTAGCGCGACAGATTGACCTGCAGCAGCATGCCCTGCCAGCGAATCGGCTGCGCATAATTGACTGCGTAATATTCCTCGTGATCCGGACCGCGCGGCAGCAGGGTACTGACGGTGATCTGTTCGCCCAGCGAGGTCAGGCCATTGGTGCTGGCGCTGAATACGCCGCGCAGGTTCGAGGTCGCCGTGTCGAGAGCGAATGCCGCGCTGACCGGCTTGCGCGTCACCTCCAGCACCATTTCGCAGGCGCCGTCGGTGGTGACGGGCGGTTGCACCGAAGCCTTGATGCGCATGCCCGGCTGCAAACCGAGAACGCCGGTAATACGCTCGAAGTTCTTGCGGCTCAGCGGCCTGTCTTCCGCCAGTTGCAATGCGATCTGCCGCAGCCTTTCCTCTGACGCTCCCGGATTGCCCTCTATGCGGACCTTGCTGACATAACCCTCGACCACATTGATGACGACAATGTTGTCCTTGAAGGTCTGGTTGGGGACGAATGCGAAGGACAGCGGATAGCCCTTGTCCTGATAGATCTTGGTGACGTTCTCGGTGGCGCGCAGGATGTCGGCAATGGTGATTTCCCGGTTGGCCAATCCCGCGAACTCTGCGGAAACCTGCTCGAACGCAATCGACTGCACGCCGGCGATCTGAAAGCGGGCCGGACGGATGCGTGTGGTGAGCAGACGTTGCAGCGCGGCATCGGGCGCGGGAGTCTGTATCTCGATATCGACGGGGTGTGTCGGCTGCGTCTGAGGACGGGGCAGCGAATCGAGCGGATTCCCCTGTCCGGGGCTGCGTGCATCGGCAAATGCCGCACCCGACAGCGCGGGATTGCAGAGCATCGCCAAGACGTAGAGCATCCACTTGCATGTAGATCGCTGCATGAATCTGTCTTCCCGAAAAGTGTGATGGTTCCGCGCCATCAGAGGCTTGAACGCATGTTGTCTGGAAGCATGCCTTCTCGTGGGAAAAGTGCACATACCATAAATATGGTATTTAAATTACATTAGGTAACTAATTTGACAAACATTACATTTCTGTATGGATTTATTCAGGTTATTTAACAATCTCGATCTGTTCTCTGACATTTCATGAAAAACGGGCCCTGACGCGAATCAGGTCCCGTTTTTGAAACAGCAGGAGTCAGTTTTTCTTGGCGCCAAGCAGGCCGCCCAGGAGGCTGCCTACCGGATTGCTACCGGTCTGGGTCGTGGCATTGGCCGGTGGCGTGGCGGATACGCCGACCAGCGCCTGAACGGTGACGGTCACTGGCGCCAGCAGGCCGCCGGTATTGCCATTGCCGACCGTGCCGCTTACCGCGCCGGTCACGCCACCCACGAGATTGGTGACCGGCGCAAGCACGCCGTTGCCGGTCAGGCCGCTGACCAGACCGGTTACCGGAGCCAGAGGACCGCCGGTATTGCCGCCGCCGATGGCGCCGGTCAGGCCGCCCACCAGATTCGTCACCGGTGCCAGCGGACCAGTGCCGTTACCGCCGTTGCCAGTCAGGCTGCCGACCAGGCCGGTTACCGGAGCGAGCGGGCCGCTGGCGCCGTTGCCGCCGCCGAGAACGCCGGTGATCGGTGCGAGCAGATTGCCAAGGCCGTTGCCGGGACCGGTGTTGTCTCCGCCATGCAGCAGGGTGCCGACCGTGGCTACCATGTTTCCGGTAGAGGTAACCAGGCCGCCGGCATCGCCGACAACCGGCGTGCCGCTTTCGCTCAGATTGCCGCCGAGGCCGGCGACGCTATTGCCAACGCGTGTCAGCAAACCGTTGACCGGTTGACCCAGGCCGGTGGCGCCGCCGACCTGCTGGGTCAGCGTGGTAACCGTGCTGGTCAGCGGCACGATGGTGTCGCTCAGCTTTTGCGTGATCCGCTCGACATGGGTGGATTCAAGCACGGCGGGCAGTTTCTCCGACAGGCCCACCACCGTTTCGCCAACCTGGCTGACAAGACCTCCGACAGGGGCGGTGACAGGCTGCAGTACACGCAACTGGCCGGTGCCGAGATTCGATACGAGTTGGCCGGCGCTCTGGACGGTAACGCCGGTTTGAGCGACGACATCGTCGGTAATGGCTACCGTCGTGCCGACGGGATTGTCGATGATGCCCATCTGGCCCAGACCCGAGCTGACGCCATCGCCGAGCGTCGAGACGATGCCGCCGGCTTCCACCACGACATTGGAAAGGTCACCCTGCGTTTGCGCCGGGACCACGGGCAGATTGAGGTTGCCGACGGTTTCGCCGACTTGAGACACGGTGTCGCCGGTTGCGGAAATGATGTTGCCCACGCCATCGATGTGTTCGCCGGTGGTGGTTGCCCGGACCGTGGGAGTGCCGCCGCCATCTCCGCCTCCGTTATTGCCTCCATTGTTGCCGCCGTTGTTTCCACCATTGTTGCCGCCACCGCCGTCAACGTTGCCATTGCCGCCGCCTCCGGCCAGGCTGCCCGAGCCGCTGCCGCTGGCGCATCCGACAAGCGACAGCGCTGCAAGCAGAAGCAGACTGCCGGAAAGTTTCTTGCTCGTGATGTTCATCTCGATCTCCTCGTTCAGTTCAAAAAGCGGGAATGCTTGCTTACCCTATGGCAAGCTGTGTGCCATCCTGTCGAAGGGCGCGAAATGACATCGAGAAGAAAAAAATTATTGATTCAAATCAATGGCTTGTAATCATGTTTGGGAGTGCTCTGATATGAATTGCCAAGATCGGATACGATCATGAAAGTGTTACTTGTAACGTTACACAGGGAACAAAATGTTTCGTTTTTCGGCTGAAAGTGTGTCTTGTGGTTGGAAAATAATGGAGTTGTGAAGAGGCAGCGCTGGCAGCCGCAATTATTTCGGCTTCCGCGAATCTGTCTTTTATCGCTTGTCTGTAAAGTGTGGTGTTGATCCTTTTCTTGTTTATCCGAAAGAACTGTCGTGGCCAGATTGCATTTCGACCCTGAGGCATTGCCGATCGATTCGCTGGGCGGAGAAGCGCCTGTGGAACCGGACCGCTTGGCGCCGAACGCGTTGCGCCATCGCTTCCAGCATCCTCCGCTGTGGACGCCGGAAATCACGGTCGAGCGTCTGGTGCGTCCGATGGCGGGGCCGTTGACGGAGGCCGCGGTGCTGGTGCCGGTGGTACTGCGCGAGCAGGGGCCGACGCTGCTGTTTACGCTGCGCACTGCGCATCTGAACGATCATGCCGGGCAGATCAGCTTTCCCGGCGGTCGTGTCGAGCGGCACGATCTCTCGCCGATCGATACCGCGCTGCGCGAGACGGAGGAAGAGGTGGGGCTGGCGCGCCGGCATGTCGATGTGCTCGGCAGCCTGCCCGAATATCACACCGGCACCGGCTTTCGCGTGACGCCGGTGGTGGGGATCGTCGAACCGCCGTTCGAGGTGACGCCGGCGCCGTTCGAGGTGGCGGAAATTTTCGAAGTGCCGCTTTCGTTTCTGATGAACGGCATGCATCATCAGCGCCGCACCGCCGAATTCCAGACCGGCCGCCGCACCTTCTACGTGATGCCGTACGAGCGTTTTTTCATATGGGGCGCGACGGCCGGCATGCTGCGCAACCTGTTCCATTTCCTGCGGGCGTGAGCGCGGATACGCATGCCGATTGCAATTTGATTCCACACTTGCCCTGCGTTATCGTATGGCCTGACCGAACCTGCTGACAGAGCGATCCATGACATTCTTTTCCATTCTTTTTGCGCTGCTGATCGAGCAGTTGAAACCGCTGCGTGCGGACAATCCCGTCTATGCGGGCGCGCGTGCGCTGGCGGCGCAGATCGAACGATCCTTCAATGCGGGGCAGGCGCATCAGGGGCGGCTCGCATGGCTGCTGATGATTCTCGCATTCACGGTGCCGGTGGCGTTGCTGTACTGGATCGCCATCAAGATCGGCATCCTCGCAGTCCTGATTCTGAATGTATTGGTGGTCTATCTGACCCTCGGATTTCGTCATTACAGTCATTTCTTCACCTCGATCCAGCTGGCGCTCAACAACGGCGACGAGGCCACCGCGCGTTCGCTGCTCGGCGAATGGACGCGGCGCGACACGGCCGGCATGGATGCCAGCGAGGTGGCGCGCATCGCGGTGGAAACGGCCCTGATCACCACGCATCGCAATGTGTTTGGCGTGTTCTTCTGGATGCTGACGCCGCTGGGACCGATCGGCGCGGTGATGTATCGGGTGGCCGAATACCTGGCGCGCATCTGGAACGAACCGGGCGCCACCGCCGAGCGCGAGGCATTCGGACGTTTTGCCTCAAAGGCGTTCTACTGGATCGACTGGATCCCGGTGCGTCTGACCGCGGCGGCATTCGCGGTGGTCGGTAACTTCGAGGATGCGATCTATGCGTGGCGCAATTTCGCCGCACGCTGGCAGGACGAGGCGATCGGCATCATCCTGTCGTCCGGCGGCGGCGCCATGGGCATACGGCTGGGCGCACCGGCCGAAGTGGCGGCCGACATCATCCCGTCCGATGCCGGGATCGTCGATTCCATCAATATCGAAACCGAGGCGCCGCTGGGCGAAGAGGCGTCCGTGCGTGCCCTGCAGAGCACGGTGGGGCTGGTCTGGCGCGCGCTTCTGCTCTGGATGTTCCTTGTGTTGCTGTTGTCCATCGCAAGCTGGCTGGGGTAGGAATCGCCGGCTTTTCCGTCTCATGAGGGGAACTTCACGAAGGCAATTGTTGTTTTTGTGTCGTATTTAGTTTCCATATGGAAACTGTTTTCCTTATCAAAGCGCCTTAAATAAGTTACCCTACGGCAACAAAACGCCGGTGCGCCATCCTGTTTGTGCACGGGCGCATCGTTGCGTATCGCTCCTTCTTCCATTCTTCATGGTCCAAGCCGCCCGTCCAAGGTCATTCAACTGATGCGTTGCAGACATTCCCCCGTGTCAATGGCAGCCGTGCTGACGCTGCTGATCGGCTTGCTGATCAGCGCGATCCTGTTTACATCGTTGCGCCGGCTTGCGCACGACAATGTGGACATCGAATTCCAGCAGCGCGCCCAGGCCAATGTCGGCGCGATCCAGGGCGGACTCGAGAATTCCATGCATGTGCTGGCGAACATCAATCAGATGTTCTCGACCTTTGGCGAGGTCAGCCGCGAGCAGTTCAGGCAATTCGCCACGCCGCTGCTGGTCCGCAACGCGCATATTCAGGCGATCGCATACCGCCGCTTCATCGCGGGAGAAGAGCGGCCTGCCTACGAGGCCCGCATGCGTGCCATCTTTCCGGATTTCGCCATCACGGAGCGCCGGGAAGGAAAGCTGGTGCCGGCTGCCGAACGTGACCATTATTACGTCGTCGATTACATCGAGCCGCTGGAGCCCAATCGTTCCGCACTGGGTTTCGACGTGGCCTCCCATCCCATGCAGGACGAAACCATGCAGCGCGCGGTCGAGACCGGCAAGCCGGCTGCGACCGGTCTGTTGCGGCTGGTGCAGGACGAAGGAGATCGACGCGGCTTCATCGTATCGATGCCGGTCTATCGACCTGGCGCATCGCTGCACGATGCGGCTGCACGGAACGCGGCCAGGATCGGCGACACGGCAGCGGTGTTTCGCGGCAACGCGATGATCCGCGAATCACTGGCGCTGGCGGCCGACGACCGGAACGTTGTCGGCAAGGCCGGCAATGAGGATGGCACGCCGCGTGTCGATATCAGCGTCTATGCGGCGCCGGAACCGGACACGCAGGTGCTGGTGTTTGGCGACGGCAGCTTGCCGGCGGTACCGGAGTCGGTCCTGGGATTGCTGCCGGCATGGTTGTTCTACGACCAGCCTGCGGTCTATGAACGGACATTTGACGTGGCCGGGCAGACGTGGAGCATCGTCGTCTCCACGCCGGCCCGCTTCTTCGCCACGCGCGACAGCAACGCCTTGTGGGCACTGCTGGCAGGTATCCTGTTCAGCCTGGGAGCGGCGACGTATCTGCAGACCATCGTTACGCGCGCGCATCGCATCCAGATGCTGGTGAACGAACGCACGATGCAGCTGCGCTCCGTCAACCAGGACCTGATCGCCGACATTGCCGCGCGTCGTCATGCGGAGCAGGCCTTGCAGTTGCGCGAGCGTGCGATCGAAGCCAGCGCCAACGCCATCGTCATCACCAGCGCCGAAGGCCCGGACTACGGCATCGAGTACGTCAATCCCGCCTTCGAACGCATCACCGGTTACGCGGAAGAGGAAGTGATCGGGCGCAACATTGGTTTCCTGTGGGGGCACGATCATGCCCAGCCCGGTATCGAGGAGATTCGCGCCTGCGCCATCGAGCAGCGGGAAGGGCATGCGATGCTGCGTACCTATCGCAAGGACGGCATGCTGTTCTGGAGCGACATGTACATTGCGCCGGTGCGTGACGATCATGGCGAGGTCAGTCACTATGTGATCGCCCAATACGACATTACGGCGACCAAGCGCTACGAGTCGGAGCTCGAGTTCCAGACCAATCGCGATGCCCTGACCGGCCTTGCCAACCGCACACTGCTGCGTGACCGGCTGGGGCAGGCGATTTCCTATGCCTGCCGTTACGATCATCCGATCTGGGTGCTGTTCGTCGATCTGGACCGCTTCAAGTTCGTCAACGATACGCTCGGCCATCAGGCGGGTGATGCGCTGCTGAAGGCGGTGGCGCTGCGCATGAACGAATCGGTGCGGGATACTGACACCATTTCGCGCATGAGTGGCGACGAGTTCGTGATCGTGCTGCCCGAGCGCACCGATGCCGGACTGACCACCGGCATTGTCCGGCGCATCATGGATGCGATCGTGCAGCCAATGACGATCGAGGGTCATGAGTTCTTCATCAGTTGCAGTGTCGGCGTGGCCGTCTATCCGGCCGACGGCGATACGCCGGAAGCGCTGATCAAGCATGCCGATATCGCGATGTATCGCGCCAAGGAACTGGGGCGCAACAACTTCCAGTTCTACACCTCGGAAATGAACGAGCGCGCGCTCGAAAGGCTGCGGCTGGAGGGCGATCTGCGGCTGGCACTTGAGCGCAACGAGTTCCTGCTTTACTACCAGCCGCAGGTGGATCTGAACACGCGCGAGATCGTCGGCGTCGAAGCCCTGATTCGCTGGCAGCATCCCGAGCTTGGCATGGTGCCGCCGGTGCGCTTCATCAGCCTGGCCGAGGAAACCGGCCTGATCGTCCCGATCGGCAACTGGGTGATCGCCGAGGCGTGTCGCCAGACCCGGTTGTGGCTGGATGCCGGCTTCGGCCCCTTGCGTACTGCAGTCAATCTTTCGGCGCGCCAGTTCGCGCAGGAAGACCTGGCGCAATCGATTGCCGCCGCGCTGGACCGTACCGGCCTGCCGAGCGCGAGCCTGGAGATCGAACTGACCGAAAGCCTGGTCATGGCGGACGTCGACCATGCGATCGGCATCCTGCGCGAAATGAAGACGCTGGGCGTGCAGCTTTCGATCGACGACTTCGGCACCGGCTACTCGAGCCTCAGTTACCTCAAGCGTTTTCCGATCGATGTGCTGAAGATCGATCGTTCCTTCGTCAACGACATCACGATCGATCCCGATGATGCAGCCATCGTCAGCTCCATCATTTCCCTCGCACACAGCCTGCGCCTGCAGGTCATCGCCGAAGGGGTGGAAACTGCCGAACAGCTCAGCTATCTGCGCCAGCACGGCTGCGATCACATGCAGGGATATTTCTTCAGCCGGCCGCTGACGGCAGATGCCATGACCCAGATGCTGCGCGACGGCGTGCGCCTCGCGCTGGCGGAGGACGATCTGCCTGTCTAGGTAGGTAAACGGACGACTGCACCGTCCGCATGTCACATGCAATAATCGTGTCTGTTCACATTCCCAGACAGACATGCGCCTCTCCAGATTCTTTCCTGTAGCCAATATCCTTTTCCCTCTGATGCTCGGGTTTGCACCACTTGCGGTGCCGGCTGCCGAAGCCCTGCCTGCTCCGGTGGCCGATGCACTCGTGCGCAACGCCATTCCCATGCAATCGGTCGGCGTCTATGTGCAGGAGGTGAACGGCCCATTACCGTTGATGACGTGGAATGCGGAAGCTGGTTTCAATCCAGCCTCGACCATGAAACTGGTCACCACCGATGCCGCGCTCGAGATGCTGGGACCGGCCTTTACCTGGAAGACGCGCGCCTACACGCGCGGCACGCTGAATGGCGACGTGCTGCAGGGCGACCTGATCATCAGGGGCGAAGGCGATCCCAAGCTGGTGACCGAGAAGTTCTGGCAGTTCCTGCGGCAGATCCGCGCGGCCGGCATCCGCGAGATCCATGGCAACCTGATTCTCGACCGCAGCATCTATCGCGCTGAGGCGCACGATGCCGGCGCTTTCGATGCCGAACCGCTCAAGCCCTACAACGTCGGTCCCGATGCGCTGCTGCTCAACTACAACGTGCTGACCATGCGCTTCCGGCCGGATGCGGCACAGCGCACTGTCTCGCTGCAGTTCGATCCGCCGGTCGCATGGTCGCCGGCGCAAGTGCGTACGCCTGCGTTGTCGAACGGCGCCTGCGGCGACTGGCAAGGCGCATTGCGTCCGCAGTTCGGCGCACAAGGATTGTGGTTCGAGGGCAGCTACCCGGCCGCCTGCGGCGAGCGCGGCTGGTATGTGCACCCTTATACGATGGCAGCCACCGATTATTTCGGCCTGGTGTTCCGTCAGTTGTGGGCGGAGATCGGCGGCACCTTCAGCGGAGCGGTGCTCAATGGCGTGACACCGGCCGACGCGCAGCAGGTCGCGGAATGGCAATCGCCGCCGCTGCCCGAAATCGTGCGCGACATCAACAAGTTCAGCAACAACGTCATGGCGCGCCACCTGCTGCTGACGATCGCTGCCCAGCATGGCGACGTGCCGGCCACGCCACAGTTCGGCGCCAACCTGCTGCGTGCCTGGCTAAGCCGCAAGGGAATCGATACGCAACGCTTCGTGGTCGAGAACGGCTCGGGCCTGTCGCGCATCGAGCAGATCACGCCGGCCACCATGGGGCGCATGCTGGTGGCTGCCTGGCAGTCGCCGATGATGCCGGAGTTCGTTTCGTCGATGCCGGTGGTCGGGCTCGACGGTACCATGCGGCGCCGGCTCGTCAATGACGACGTCGCCGGCCGCGCGCACATCAAGACCGGTTCGCTCGACGGCGTGCGTGCGGTGGCCGGTTATGTGCAAGCGGTGTCGGGCAAACGCTATGCAGTGGTCTGCATCATCAACGATACGTATGCCGAACAAGGGCGTGCGGCACAGGATGCGTTGCTGCGCTGGGTGCACGACAACGGTTGATGTCGGGTCGATACCCGGACGACGAACAAGACGTGCTTCCCCGGCATTCTTTTTGCGGATGCGGTAGTGAAGTGGACGTTGTGCGTCGCACGCAATGAACCAAGGGCCGCCATGCGGCCCTTTTCAATGGCGCTTCCTCTTTTGACGTCGCACGGCCCCTGACGAGGCTGCCGGGTACCGCCGCAGTGCGGATGATGCGGGCGACAGAAAAAGTGTTAATCACTCCTTAAATTTTTCTTTTCAATCCGCTGGATTCGGTGGTATCTTTTTCCGCATAAACTGACATGTCAGTAACGTGTCATATAAGAAGAGAACGAAAATCAGCGGTTTCAAACGAGTCATCATCAACATCAAAAGGAGAGAGACATGATGCGACCACACTTCCGTTACGCCCGGCTTGCCGGCGCCATCCTGCTGGGGCTTGCGTATTCCAGCGCCGGCGCATTCGAGACCACGGGCAAATACTGCGACACGCCGTCGCGCTGCCTGAATCCGGCCGCCACCCAGGGCATGGTCACGACGTCCAACTATCTGGCAACGCAAGCCGGCCTCAAGGTACTGCGCGACGGCGGCAACGCCATCGATGCCGCCATCGCTGCAGCCGCCACGCTGTCGGTCGTCTATCCGCAGATGACGACCATCGGCGGCGACAACTTCTGGCTCATCTACAACGCCAGGACCGGCGACATGCGCGCCCTTAATGCCAGCGGCCGTGCTGGCGAAAAGGCGACCATCGATTTCTACAAGCAGAAGGGTCTGAGCAAGATCCCGTCGCGCGGCTACCTGTCGGCCAACACGGTGCCGGGCGCGGTGTCGGGCTGGGACGAGGCCTACCGCTACGGCCAGCAATCCATGGGCGGCAAGGTGGGTTGGTCGCAATTGCTGGACAGCGCGATCGGCTATGCGCAGGATGGCTTCGCGGTCACGCCCTCGCTGGCGAAGTGGAGCAAGATCAACGTCGATCCGGCCGACCAGGAATTCCGCAACCTGCAGCGCTTCGACGGTTTCCGCCAGACCTACCTGAAGCCCGACGGTGGCGCCTATCAGGTCGGCGAGGTGCTGCGCCAGCCGGCGCTCGCGTCAACCTTGCGCACGATCGCCAAGGATGGCGCCAAGGCCTTCTATGACGGCCCGATCGCACAGAAGATCGTCGACGACCTGCAGCGCAACGGCGGCGTGCTGACGCGCAAGGATTTCGCCACGCACAAGGCGAACTGGGTGACGCCGTTGAAGGTGCCATACCGCGATACGGTCGCCTACAACCTGCCGCCGAACACGCAGGGCATGGCGGCGCTGGAAATCCTCAACGTGCTGAACAACTTCGACGTCAAGAAGCTCGGCGAGGGCACGGCCGATTACTACCACCTGATCATCGAGGTGACCAAGGAAGCCTTCGCCGATCGCGACCGCTACCTGTCCGATCCGGACTTCGTGCAGATTCCGGTCGATTTCCTGCTGTCGCGCCAGCATGGTGTCGATCAGGCCAAGCGCATCCGCATGGAAACTGCCGCCACTGCCGTCAAGCCGCTCGATCCCAAGGGCGATACGATCTGGCTCGGCGTGGTCGACAAGGACGGCAACGCGGTCTCGCTGATCCAGAGCGTCTATCACGACTTCGGCTCGGCCATCGTGCCCGCGGATACCGGCGTGCTGCTGCAGAACCGCGGCAGCTTCTTCTCGCTGGACAAGAGCCACATCAACCACCTGGAACCGGGCAAGCGCACCTTCCACACGCTGAATCCGGCGATGCTGACCAAGAACGGCAAACCTCTGCTGGTCTATGGCACGATGGGTGGCGAAGGGCAGCCGCAAACGCAGGCCGCGATCGTGACGCGCGTGGTGGATTTCGGCATGACGCCGCAGGATGCGATCAACGGCCCGCGCTGGTTGCATGGCCGCACCTGGGGCGCCGCATCCAACGACCTGAAGATCGAGGGACGCACACCAACGGCGGTGACGGATGAACTGAAGAAGCGCGGCCATCCGATCAACGTGGTGGACGACTACACCGACACCATGGGGCATGCCGGTGCGATCTGGATCGATCCGGCTTCCGGTGTGCGTTACGGCGCGACCGATCCGCGCGGTGACGGCACTGCAGCAGGCTATTGATCGAAACGGGAAAACAGAAAAGCCGGCAGTCGAAGGACTGCCGGCTTTTTTCATTCATGATGCGTATGCAGAGCGTACTCCGCCTGCAAGCATACGGATTCAGGTGACGGGCAGACGCTTTTGCACACGCACCAGGCCGGGTTGCCCGCCCGGAACGATGCGCCAGGTGCGCGGCACCACATTCGTCGCATGCCGCGTGCGGTAGGCAAGCATCTGCAGCACGGCCGCTTCCGGCGCGGTTTGCAGCAGGCGGCCGCTGACGAAGACGCCATCGCTGAATTCGACCAGCACTTCGTCACCTGCAGACAGGCGGGTTTCGCCAGGCGCATCGAGACTGCGCAGCAGTGCGCCCGGATACAGGTGGGTATTGTTGGCAGAGAAGCGCCAGAGCATGGGAACCTCCTGTCGTGTCGGGGAGATGCCGAATACTGTACCGCTTTGCGCGCTTCGCCGCAGGCGAGGCCTGCTTGTGCGTACGGAAACTTGTTACAGCAGGATAGGCCTGTTCGACAGTTGATCCGGCTGCGATTCGCCTTCCGGCAGGCAGGCCTGCAGCAGGTCGTTCAGATGGCGCAGGCCGGCGATCACGCCGTCGCGGTAGTCGCCGCGCGCAAAGCCTTCCGTCATCGTCCGGCATACGGATTGCCACTGCTGTTCGGAGATCAGCCGCGCGATGCCGCGATCGGCAACGATCTCGACCTGGTGATCGGCCAGATCGATGTAGATCAGGATGCCGATGTTTTCCTCGGTATCCCAGATGCGGTACTGCGAGAACAGTTCGT
>PJTY01000867.1_pt1 | contig 13108 bp, 13 predicted proteins | sample 1512121 | NCBI WGS metagenome assembly PJTY01 (sample SAMN08177680, study PRJNA422409) | Soil metagenome, whole genome shotgun sequencing project. | isolation source: Soil enriched (2) on filter paper: alkali lignin treatment | place: USA: Madison | collected 2015-01-15 | reverse complement strand
TCCAGCCACAGCAGGCGGTTGCGGTTGGGCTGCTTGATGTTGTTGTAGGTGAAATCCTTGGTCGAGTAATACTTGCCGAAGTACTCGGGATGATCGGCGACCAGGCGCGATGCCAGCACCGACAGGTCGCGCGCGGTCGAGTAGTTGGTTTCGCTCGGCAGGCCGTGCGGGTTGGCGAAGCGGGTGGATTTCAGGCCCATGCGTTCGGCTTCGCGGTTCATCAGCGCGACGAACACATCCTCGGTGCCGGCCACCGCCTCGGCCAGTGCCACCGCCGCATCGTTGCCCGATTGCACGATCAGGCCGTACAGCAGGTTATCGACCGAGACCGGCGTGCGCGGTTCGATGAACATCTTGGAGCTGCTCGGATCGACGCGCCACGCGTGGGTCGATACCGTGATCATCTGGTCGAGCTGGAGTTTCTTTTCCTTCAGTGCATTGAAGACCACGTAGGCCGTCATGAGCTTGGTCAGCGAAGCCGGTTCGATGCGCATGTCGGGTTCGCTCGATGCCAGGATCTGGTTGCTGGTGGCGTCCAGCAGCAGCCACGATTTGGCATTGATGGTCGGCGACGGGACGGTCTGGGCAAACGCGGTGGACATGGAAAGCATGGCGGCGGCAACGAATGCAAGGAGGTTTTTCATCGGTCTTTCTGGTGGCGCGCGGCAGGGGCGCGTCGGTTGATCAATGGGGATTCGGAAGATTGTTTTGCGGCAAGATTCAGCGGCGCCACAATTGGACTACATGATTCTTGATATGTTGCAATTTGCGGTTGAAAAAATGGTCGGCGCCCGGAATCACGATCACCGGCAGGTCCTGCGGGCGCGCCCAGTCGAACACGTTCTGTAGCGGAATCGTGTCGTCGAGTTCGCCGTGGATCACGATCGTATCATTCGGCACGGTCGGCAGCGGCCATTTGCCGGGTGCGGAGCCGACCAGCGCCAGCCGCTCGGCCGGCGTGCCGGCTTCTTCGAGTCGCTTCTGCAACTGGGTCTGGACGAAGGTGCCGAAGGAAAAGCCGGCCAGCGCGAACGGCAGGCCCGGATACTTTTCCTGCGCCCACGCCAGCAGTTGCGCCATGTCGTCGGTCTCGCCGCGTCCCTCGTCGTAGGTGCCGCCCGATTTGCCGACGCCGCGGAAATTCATGCGCAGCGCCGCATAGCCGAGCGTGACGAAGGAGCGCGTCAGCGTGTGCACCACCTTGTTGTCCATGGTGCCGCCGAACAGCGGATGCGGATGCGCGATCAGCGCAAAGCCGACCGGCGCCGCCTCGCCCGGCAGGTCGAGCGCGCATTCGAGCGGACCGGCTGCGCCGTCGAGGGTGAAATATTGCGTTTGCGCATTCATGAGCGGGGAGTTTCTGCGATCAGATTTTCAGGCGTTCGACCACGCGGCCGCCGACCAGGTGTTCGTCGATGATCTCGTCGATGTCTTCCTGATCGACATAGGTGTACCACGTGCCGTGCGGATAGATGACGATGACGGGACCCAGTTCGCAGCGGCCGAGGCAGCCGGCCTGGTTGACGCGCACTGCGCCGGTGGCACTGAGGCCGAGTTCCTTGACGCGCGCCTTCAGGTGCTGCTGAGCGGCGGAGGCGCCCTTTTCGGCACAGCATTCGCGGCCGTCGTCGCGCTGGTTCATGCAGATGAACAGGTGCTGGCCAAAATGCTGTTTGTCTTCGGTCATCGTACGGCTCGCTTCAAAGAGCCAAATGATACACCGCCCTCAACTTCGCTTCACGCGATGGCTGCGGTGCAGCAGGAACCAGAACGCGATCAGCGGCCATACCAGCGACAGGAATTGCGCGGCGCCATTGAACGTGAGGAAACGGCCCTGCACCCAGGTTTCGAGCGTGGCGATGAAATAGGGATTGGCCGGCGCGATGTTGATGGTCACGAACGAGATCGCCAGCAGCAGGAGCGCGGTGTAGCGCTGCAGGCGCGCCGGCAGCCAGATCAGCAGCGCGGTCATTGCCACACCGGCCAGCAGGCCGAGCTGGGCGCCTTCCGACAGCCAGGCAAAGGCGTTCTGCGGCTTAAACAGCAGCGCCATCGCCAGCGTCTTGACGCCGAGCGCGGCGGCCAGCATCAGGATCGTCAGCACGATGCGCGGCGCACGCTCGCGCAGCATGTGGAACCAGGCAAGCAGCGCGCCGGCCGAGCTGCAACTGGTGACGATGATCTCGACCAGCCAGTAATGGGTGGCCGAAGGCTGCGCGCCGTTGCGCAGCAGCGCGCTGAGGTCGAGCTGCATGTCGAGCGCCAGCGACAGCCAGTCCGACAGCACCGGCAGCAGCTGGCCGTTGCCGAACAGATAGCTTTGCGGATAGATCTGCGCCAGCGGCCACAGCATCAGCACCACCACGCCGCGGCTGGCTTCCGGCGTGAACAGCCGGTGCCGCAGGCGGCGCAACCGGCTGCGCTCGAGCACCTGGTGGCAGCTCAGGGTGCCGATCACCGCGCCGATGACGGCGCCCACGCTGTTGGCCAGCAGGTCCATGTTGGAAGTCACGCGCGTGGGCAGGAAGCTTTGCAGGGTTTCCATCGAGGCCGTGACCAGGATGCCGAACACGGCGGCCAGCAGCAGTGCCGCGATGCCGCGCAGCGCCGGATAGAAGGCATAGACCGCCAGTATGCCGAGCGGGATGTAGCCGACGATATTGGTGACGACGTCGAATCCGGTCCAGTAGCGCGGCGGGATCGGTTCGGACAGATAGTTGCCGAGCGGGATGCCGACCTGCTGCCAGCCCGAAAACGGATACAGGCTCGCATAGATGATCAGCGCCAGATAGGCGAGCAGGATGCCGCGCGCGAGTACCGACGGTTCGCGCGGCGGGGGCGGCGGCAGTTGCGTGATTACGGTTTCGGCGGGAGCGTGGCGAGCCATGTGCGCATGTCCTGGATGACGGCGTCGCTGGCGCTGGCCAGGGCGGCGGCTCCGCCTTCGGCGTCGGCGCTGGTGGCCGGCACCTGGCGCACGAAGGTCTTCTGCGCACGCAGCACGCGGCCGTCGTAGAGCGAGGCGCGGATCGCGACTTCGCCGACGCTGTCATGCGCGCTGTTGAAGTGCTGCGAGAATTCGTCGAGTTCGAGGCGCAGCACCGGCACGTTGATGGCACCGTCCGAGGCGGAGATCACCACGCCGCCGGCGCGCGTCAGGCTGGTCTTCAGGCGCTGCGCGAAGAGCTGTGCGGGCGGCATCGTCCACTGGCTGTTGGCGTAGGTGCGCGGCTGCAGCTGGTTGGCGTAATCGAGACGATAGAACATCAGCTGGCTGTCGAGCCAGGCCGGCGCTTCGACGTTGGCGAGGCTGACAGCCGGCAGCGTGCCGGTTGCCGTATCCTGCGCAGCCGGCTGGCTGCGCGTCGGGCCGAGATCGAACAGCGACAGGCGCGGGCCGTCGCTGGCGCAGCCGGTCAGCAGCGCTGCCGACAGCAGCAGGAGGGCGGCACCGCCGCGACGGGAAAAGAAGGGAAATGGCTTACTCATCTTGATCCTTTGCGAGAGCGATGCACGTTACGGTGCCTGAAATCCGGGTTCGCCCGGGCCGGGTAGCGGCGCGGCGCTGCCGAACAGGATGCTTTGCGGGCGCTGGTTGAAGTTTTCCAGCGAACGGTTCAGCGCCCGCACGGTGGTGCGCGTGTCGTTGATCAGCGGAACGGCCTGGTATTCGACCACGGAAGCCGCCGAGCCGACGCTGTCGACCGCGCCGCCAATGCTGGCGATTGGCCCGTCCGGCGCATTGAGGCGCGTCGCGACTTCATTGAGATTGCCGGTCAACAGCGTGGCGTCGTCCGACAGCCGGTTGAGCGAGACCACCATCGAATTGGCATTGCGCGTCAGTTCCGGCAGGTGCGCCAGCGCGGGCTGCAACTGGTCGGGAATGGTGGCGATCTTGTCGGCCGCCTCGCTGACATCGGTGAAGGCGGCCAGCATGCTCTTCTGGTTTTCGTCGGAGAGGAAGGTGTTGAGCTTCTCGGCCACTTCCTCAGTCTGTTTCAGAATGGCCAGTCCGCGCAGCTGCAGCATGTCGAGCAGGCCCGGCCGCAGGCCGATGCGCGCCACCTTGTCCTTGGACGACGGCAGCAGCGTCGGGTCCTTGCCGGTATCGTCGAGCTGCACGTAGGCGAGGCCGGTCACGCCCTGGTAGCTGAGGGTGGCGAAGGTCGACTTGGTGATCGGCGTGTCCTTGGTGACGCTGAAGCGGATCAGGATCTGCCCCGGCTTCTCGGGATCGAACAGCACTTCATCGACGCGGCCGACGTCGAGGCCGCGATAGCGCACGCCGGCCTGCGGGTTGAGTCCCGGCACCGACAGCGTGGTGGCGATCTCGTAAGGTACGCGTTCGACGCGGTCGCGGTTGAACCACATCGCGATCAATGCCGCCGCGATCAGCAGCACGATCGTGAAGATGCCTGCCATCAGTGCATGAGCTTTATTTTCCATGATGCGCTTCCATGATGCGTTGGTTCGGGATGTTCATCAGACATCCTCCTTTTTTTCCTGCTGCTCCGGCATCGCCTCGAAGGCGCGCTGACCGCGTTCGCCGCGGAAAAACGTTTCGATGAACGGGTGCTTGAATTCGACCACCTTGTCCGGCGCGCAGTAGGCGATGATGTGCTTGTCGGCCAGCACCGCCACGCGCGACGACAGCGCGAACAGCGTATCGAGGTCGTGCGTGACCATCACCACCGTCAGCTTCATCTCGTCGTGCAGTTCGCGGATCAGATCGACGAAGCTTTCCGAGGCATTCGGGTCGAGGCCGGCGGTCGGCTCGTCGAGGAACACCAGGTCGGGGTCGAGCGCCAGCGCGCGCGCCAACGCCACGCGCTTGATCATGCCGCCCGACAGGTCGGCCGGCATCTTGCGCGCATGCTCGGGGCCGATGCCGGCCATCTGCAGCTTGAGCAGGGCGACGTCGCGCACCACGTCCTTGGGCAGCACGCGCAGTTCGCGCAGCGGCTGCGCCACGTTGTCGAACACGGTCAGCGCCGAGAACAGCGCGCCGTGCTGGAACAGCATGCCCCAGCGCGTGCGCAGGGCCTGCAGGCGCTCGCTGCCGATGTGGTTGATGTCCTCGCCGAACACGCGCACGGTGCCGGCGGCCGGCCGGTTCAGGCCCAGCATCTGGCGCAGCAGCACGGTCTTGCCGGAACCCGAGCCGCCGACCAGCGAAACGATCTCGCCGGCGTCGATGCGCAGGTCGAGGTTCTCGTGCACCACCGTGTCGCCGAATTGCGTGCGCAATTGCGAGATTTCGATGATGGCAGCGTCATCATGCTGCGCGGATGTCGGCTGGACCGGATCGCATTCGTTCAAAATCCGACCCCCGTGAAAACAATCGCGAACACCGCATCGGCCAGGATCACCACCGTGATCGCGGTCACCACCGAGATCGTGGTGCCGGCGCCCAGGCTTTCGGTATTGGGCTTGATGCGCAGGCCGAAGTGGCAGGCCACCAGCGCGATCAGGCCGCCGAACACCACGCCCTTGCCGAGGCCGATCCAGTAGTTGGCGAGCGGCACCGCGTCCGGCAGTTCGCGCAGGAAATACTTATAGGTCAATCCGAGTTCGATGTTGGCCGCCACCATGCCGCCGATCAGCGCCATTGCATCGGTCCACACCACCAGCAGCGGCATCGAGATCGCCAGCGCGATGACCTTGGGCAGGATCAGGCGGAAGCCGTGCGGCAGGCCCATCACCAGCATGGCGTCGAGTTCCTCGGTCACGCGCATCACGCCGAGTTGCGCCGTGATCGCCGAACCCGAACGGCCGGCCACCAGGATCGCCGCCAGCAGCGGACCGAGTTCGCGGATCACCGCCATGCCGAGGATATTGACGAGGAAGATATCGCCGCCAAACTGGTGCAGCTGCTGCGCCGACAGATAGGACAGCACCACGCCGATCAGGAAGCCGACCAGCGCCGTGATGCCGAGCGCCTGGTAGCCGGTATGGAAGATGTTGGCCGAGATTTCCTTCCACGGCCCGCGCTGCGGCAGCCGCAGGAAGCGGCCGAGGTCGATCACGAGCTGGCCGATCAGCGCGATGAAGCCCAGCATGTGATCGGCCAGTACCATCTTCCGTTGCAGCATCGCATCGAGTGAATACCAATGCTTCTTTGGCGCCTTGCTCATGTCGAGCTTGCCGGTCTCCTCGAAGCGGTGGAAGAAATCCTCGTGCTGCGGTGCCAGCGTCAGTTCGGGCGGACGCTTCTGGCCCCAGGCATTCCACAGCAACTGCGCGCCGATGTAATCCATGCTCTCGACCTGCGACAGATCCCAGCGCTGCGTGCCGGAAGTGCCGGCCGATTTGAGCTCGAGCTTGATGCCTGCCATGGTCTTTTCTTCCGTCAATGCGCGTACATGCCACGCACCGATTGCGGTGGCGGTCTTGTGACCGTCCTGGCTGAGCGCAAGGGAAGGAGAGACGGGGGTTGGCATGCGCACAAGTGTAAGGGAGAAACAAAAAGGCGTCACGTACGCTACCGCACGGCGCGCCGCGTGCCGTCTGGGTCGGGCGTGCTCGGCTACAATGCGCGCATGCAAGCTCTTCCTTCTTCCGCGCGCGTAGTCGCGCTGGCTGGTAACGCGGCCAGCGCGGTCGCGTTCGAGATCGTCGCCGAAACCGGCTCGACCAATGCCGACCTGCTGGCGCGCGTCGCCACCCTGACGCAGCCCACGCTGCGCTGGGCGCAGCGGCAGACCGCCGGTCGCGGCCGCGCCGGCCGCCCATGGCTGGCGGCGGACGACGGCGCGCTGACGTTTTCGCTCGCATGGAAATTGACATTGTCGCCGCAGGCCTTGAGCGGCCTGTCGCTGGCGGTCGGCGTGGCGCTCGCGCGGCAACTTGCCGCCAGGGGCGTGGCGGTACAGCTCAAATGGCCGAACGACCTGCTGCGCGACGGCGCCAAGCTGGCCGGCATCCTGATCGAAACCGCAGCCGACCGACGCGAGCGCGGCGCGTTGTGGGTCGTGATCGGCGTCGGCCTCAATCTTGCACAGGGCGATGAACTCGGCGCGCAGCTCGGTCGTGCGGCGGCCGACATCGGCCAGCCGCAAGCCGATCGCGAAGCCTGGATGGCGGCACTGCTGGCTGGCCTGTGCGAAATGCTGCCGGTGTTCGAGTGCGAGGGCTTCGCGCCGTTTGCGCAGGAATGGAACGGTTTCGACGCCTATGCCGGCTGCGAGGTGAACATCCTCGACCGCGGCGAAGTGCTGCACCACGGCCGCGCCGTCGGTGTCGATGAAGCGGGACGGCTACTGCTCGACACTGCGGCTGGCCGCGTCACCGTCATGGCTGGCGACGTCTCGTTGCGCATGGCGGAGAACGGATGTCATGCGGTTGGCTCATGATTGGTAGAGAGGCATGAGAAGAATCTTGCGCTACGCCCTGATGGCCATTGTCGCTTTCTCCGCGTTCATCTTCCTTAACAATACGAATCTGTTTGCGAGCCGTCCCGACGGCGAGCCGATCGTGCTTGCGCATCGTGGCATCGCGCAACGCTTTGATCCGGTTGGCGTGACCAACGATACCTGCACGGCTTCCCGCATCCTGCCGCCCCGGCACAGCTATCTGGAGAACACGATAGCCTCTATGCGCGCCAGCTTCGAGGCTGGTGCCGATATCGTGGAACTGGATGTCCATCCCACGACGGATGGGCAGTTCGCGGTCTTTCACGACTGGACGCTGGATTGTCGCACCAACGGCCATGGCGTCACGCGCGAACATTCGATGGCCGATCTCCGCAAGCTCGACATAGGCTACGGCTACACTGCCGACGGCGGCCAGACTTACCCGTTCCGCGGCAACGGTGTCGGATTGATGCCGACTCTTGTCGAGGTGCTTGAGACTTTTCCCGATCGCGCCTTCCTGGTCAACATGAAAAGCAACGATCCCGATGAGGGGACGAAACTGGCATCGTTCCTGAATGCCCTTCCACCGGAGTGGCGCGCGACCCTCATGGTCTATGGCGGAGATCGGCCGATTGCCGCTCTGCGGGCTGCCGTGCCCGGCCTGCAAACGATATCGCGTGCTTCCGCGAAAGAATGCCTGTTCAGCTACATTGCTTATGGATGGACCGGTACGGTGCCAGACGCATGCCGTTCAACGATGGTGTTCGTCCCGATCAACGTGGCACCATGGCTTTGGGGATGGCCCGATCGTTTTCTCAATCGCATGGATGCGGTCGAAAGCACTGCATTCGTGATCGGCCCCTATCACGGCGGCGATTTCTCGACCGGCATTGACAGTGTCGAGGATCTCTCTCGCCTGCCGGCGGGCTATGACGGCGGTATTTTCACCAACGAGATCGAAATGGTTTCCTCCTGGCTTCGATCGGGAAAATGACATGACACGGGAAAATCTCAACATGCTGCTGATCGATGCCGGCAACACGCGCGTCAAGTGGGCGCTGGCCGAAGCTGCCGGGGCTGGGAAAGGCATCTGGCATGCCGCCGGCAGCGTGCCGCATGCCGAGGTGGCGGAGCTGGCCGGATTGTGGCGCGGCATGCCGATCGCGCGCGTGGTGATCGCCAACGTCGCCGGGCCGCGGCTGCGCGAAGCGCTACAGGTCGCGCTCGATGCGGCCGTGGGTGACATGTCGGACAAGACACGGCCGCCGGTCGAATGGTTCGTCTCCAGCGCCGAGCGCGCCGGCCTGCGCAACCGCTACCGGCAGCCGGCCCAACTCGGCTGCGACCGTTTTGCGGCGGCGATCGGCGCGCGTGCACTGTATCCAGGGCGCGCGCTGATCGTGGCCGGCTGCGGCACCGCCACCACGGTCGATGCGGTGTCGGCCGACGGCGAATTTGTCGGCGGCATGATCCTGCCGGGGCTCGCGTTGATGACGGCCGCGCTGGCCGGCAATACCGCGCAGCTGCCGCAGGTCAGCCTGCAGGCCGATGCGTCACATCCGTTCGCCGACCATACCGACGCCGCCATCGTCAGCGGCTGCTTGGCGGCGCAGGCCGGCGCCATCGAGCGTGCGGTCGCCGCCTATCGCGCGGCGCAGGGCGGTAGCGAGGTCGCTTGCATTCTGACCGGCGGCGCGGCAGACTTGATCGCCCCGCAATTGTCGGTCGCGCACGAACGCATCGACAACCTTGTTCTGATCGGCTTGCAAACGGTAGCGACTTCATCATGTTGAAAATTCTGTTCGGGGTACTGATCGCCATCAACGGCGCCTTGCTTGCATACCAGCAGGGATGGCTGGACGCCATGCTGCCGGCCAGCCACGAGCCCTCGCGCCTGGCCGCGCAACTGCATCCCGAACGCCTGAAGCTGATCGCGCCGGAACAGACCGAAGACGCCGGATCGCCAAGCACGTCCGAAGCGCCGTCACGTGCCGCGCCGACGCCGGCACCGGCCGTGGCGGCCTGCCTGGAACTCGGTAATTTCGAGATGGCTGAGGCGCAGCGTTTCGAGGCGCAACTGGCGTCGCTCGGCCTGGGCGAGCGCTTGCAGCGTCGCATGGTCCAGGAAAACGTGCGTCACATCGTCTATATCCCACCGCTCGGCAACAAGGAGGCGGCCGACCGCAAGGGTGCCGAACTGGCGGCGCTGGGTGTGCGCGATTATTTCGTGATCCAGGACAGCTCGCCCCTGCAATGGGGGATTTCGCTGGGCATCTTCCGTACCGAGGAGTCGGCGCGCAATCATCTGCAGGCATTGACGGCGCAAGGGGTGCGCAGTGCGCGGGTCGGCACGCATGGTCTGGGCGGCAACCGGGTCGCCTTTCAGCTGCGCGGCATCGATGCCGCGATGCGCGAGTCCATCGACCGCATCAGGGAAGCGTTTCCGCGCCAGCAGTGGCGCGACTGCGCCTGACGTCAATCAGCTCCGGCGCTCTGCGCGCGCCGCGCACGCAGCATTTCCAGGCATTGCGGACAAAGACAGCGCGTTCCCTTGATATCTTCCTCGCGTCCTTTGGCGCCGGCGTCGCGCGGTCGGCTCATGCACCAGCAGGCCGCCGGTGCGCCGGTGTCGACCACGCCGCAGTCGAAGCCGGTCTGGCATTGTGGACAGGTGCTCATCTGTATCGGGAAGAGGAAGGAATTTCCGAGGGTATCTCTTTTGCGCAACAGCGGTGCGCGATCCATGGGGAATTTCCGCAGCGGCACGGAAAAGAATCGGCATTCCCTGTAAAATCGCGAGCATCGATTTTCAGGACCTGACATGACCGAATCCACCGTTGATCCTACCGGAATTTCCCCGCAAAGCAAGGCGGAAATCCTGGCCGAGGCGCTGCCGTACATCCGCAAGTTCCACGGCAAGACCATCGTCGTCAAGTACGGCGGCAATGCGATGACCGAGGAGCACCTCAAGCACGGCTTCGCGCGCGACGTGATCCTGTTGAAGCTGGTCGGCATGAATCCGGTCGTGGTGCACGGCGGCGGCCCGCAGATCGACAATGCGTTGAAGAAGATCGGCAAGCAGGGCACCTTCGTGCAGGGCATGCGCATCACCGACGAGGAGACGATGGAAGTCGTCGAATGGGTGCTCGGCGGCGAGGTCCAGCAGGACATCGTGATGCTGATCAACCACTACGGCGGCCAGGCGGTCGGTCTGACCGGCAAGGACGGCGGCCTGATCCGTGCACGCAAGATGCAGATGCCGGACAAGGAAAAGCCGGGCGAATTCCTCGACATCGGTTTCGTCGGCGAGATCGAGGCGATCAACCCGGCGGTGGTCAAGGCGCTGCAGGACGACGCCTTCATCCCGATCATCTCGCCGATCGGCTTCGGCGACGACGGCCAGGCCTACAACATCAATGCCGACTTGGTGGCCGGCAAGATCGCCGAAATCCTCAAGGCCGAAAAGCTGATCATGATGACCAACATCGCCGGCGTGCAGGACAAGAGCGGCCAACTGCTGACCGACCTGTCGGCACGCGAGATCGACGAGATGTTCGCCGATGGCACCATCTCGGGCGGCATGCTGCCCAAGATTTCGTCGGCGCTGGACGCCGCCAAGTCCGGTGTCAACACCGTGCACATCATCGACGGCCGCATCGAGCATTCGCTGCTGCTGGAAGTGCTGACCGAACAGGCGTTCGGTACCATGATCCGCTCGCACTGATCTTCATTCGCGGTCTTCAACAAAAAAGCGCATCGGCGAAACGTCGATGCGCTTTTTGTTTGGGCGCCGCGCTGCGGCCGGCCGTTTTGTTCAGGCCGACTGCAACAGGAAGCGTCCCGCGTGCTGCGCATGCCATCGCTCGAATTCGTCGGCCGGCAAGGGTTTGGCGATCGCGAAGCCCTGCGCGATGTCACAGCCGATCTCGCCCAGCAGCCGATAGACGGCCTCGCTTTCCACGCCTTCGGCGATGGTTTGCATGCCCATCTTGTGCGCCAGCGTCACCGCCGCCTCGACGATATGCAGCGCGCCCTGGTCGTCCGGCAGGCGGCGCACGAAGGACTGGTCGATCTTGATCAGCGAGATCGGCAACTGGTGCAGGTACTGCAGCGACGAATAGCCAGTGCCGAAATCGTCGATCGAGATCGTGACGCGCGCATCGGCCAGCCGCGTCAGCTCGACGATGGTGCGCGTCATGTCGGTCATCAGCGCGCCTTCCGTGACTTCGAGTTCGAGCGATTGCCCATCGACTTCGTGGCGCTGCAGCAGGTGCAGCACGAGGTCGGTGAAGCCGTTGCACAGCAGGTTGCGCGGCGAGATGTTGACGGCGATCGGGATGTGGATGCCGCAGGCACGCCACTTGACGATCTGCTCCATCGCCTGCCCGAGCGCGAATTCGGTGATGAGGTTGATCAGCGTGCTTTGTTCTGCGCGCGGGATGAACACCGCCGGCGGAATGCTGCCGCGTTCGGGATGGTGCCAGCGGATCAGCGCCTCGACGCTGTGGATGTGGCCGGTGGCGATGTCGACCTTGGGCTGGTAGTGCATCGACAGCTGACCCTGCCGCATCGCATCCATCAGGCTGCCGAGCACCGACAGGTTTTCGCGCGCCAGGGTGCCGATCTGCGGGCTGTAGGCGAGGCTGTCCTGGCTCTTCTCGTGTGCCGCTACCAGCGCGGCTTCTGCCTGCTGCAGATAGAAGGCCGGCGCGTGCTCGGCTTGCTGGAAGGTGACGTAGCCGAGGCGCGAATCGGCATGCACCGGAATGTCGTTGAAGTGGAAGGGCTGGCGCGCGCTTTCGATCAGGCGGCCCAGCAGCGTGTCGATGCCATGGCCGCTGCGGTCTTCGATCAGGATGCCGATCTGTTCGGCATCGATGCGGTAGACCTGCGTGCGCTGCGGCAGGATGGTGGCGTGGCGCTCGGCGGATTGACGCATGACGTTCTCGATCAGGTCGAAGCCGAAGGCCGATTTGAGTTCCATCGCGTTCTGCAGTCCGATCACGGCCAGCACGAAGTGGCTGCGCGGTCGTCTTTCCTGCGTCAGGCCGGCCAGTGCATCGAACAGCGCGAGGCGGTTGGGCAGCCCGGTGGCGACATCGTGGCGTGTCATCCATTTCAGGTGACGCAGATAGGCGCGCACGCTGTCGCTGACGGCGCCGCTGAACATGCCGACCAGCAGGAAGAAGCCGGTGCGGTAGAGCCAGTTGAGCGTGTCCTGCATTTCGCCGGTGGCGGTGTCGATCGGCATCAGGGGGCCCATGACGATGCCACCGAGCAGGCCGATCACCAGTCCGCCGCGCAGGCCGAACACGAAACCGGCCAGCAGGATCGGCAGGTACATCGCATGCAGGTAGGCAAAGCGCACGCCGCCGCTGGCATGGACCAGTACGCCGACGCCCACTACCAGCACGATCAGCAGCGGCAGCATGACCATGCGGATGACGCGCATGCGCGGCACCAGCCATTCAAACAATCGCGTCGTATTCATGGAGAAGGCTCCTGCGGAAGAGACGGTTCGCTCAGCGCGGAGCGCGTGTGCAGGCGCGTGACCTTGTCCGGCTGTGCAGGCATGTTGCCATGAAGAAAATACAAAACGCAAATGAATTGAGGGTGTTCTGCCACATTTGTTACATTTGCAGAACGTGCGGTGCGCATTTCACCGCATTGGTGCGGGATTTGCCCTCGTTATGCCCGATTAAGCGCTGTTAAATGACAATTGCATGACGATCGCGTCGGCATTGTTCGCCGCGACG
>PJTY01000861.1_pt1 | contig 13171 bp, 7 predicted proteins | sample 1512121 | NCBI WGS metagenome assembly PJTY01 (sample SAMN08177680, study PRJNA422409) | Soil metagenome, whole genome shotgun sequencing project. | isolation source: Soil enriched (2) on filter paper: alkali lignin treatment | place: USA: Madison | collected 2015-01-15 | reverse complement strand
TCTTAGGACCTTTGCTCTAGTCCGGGCAGCGACAACGCCATCGCAGGACGTCCATGAACAGAGCAGGTCGTCATTACACGATTGAAAAGCGGACGCTTTCCGCCGAGGACATCCATGTCCTGCGAATGAGCCCAGAGGGGAAGAATTTGCGAGGGCATGATGTCTGACCTCCGCGCGCGGATCGCGAAGATCTGGAAAAGCGCCCGGTTCCGGATCGTCTTCTGGGCGGCGCTGACCGGCGTCCTGCTGGGCGTGACCGGCGCGGCCCTGCCGCTCGAGGACGTTCTGGTGAACGGCCGCACCTGGCTGCGTATGCACCCATCCAAGGGCGAGATCGTCATGGTCTTGCAGGATGGCAAGACGCTTGAGGAACTGGAGGTTCTCGACGTTACTCGCGGGAACGATGCGCAGGTCATCCGCAACTTGCAGGGCGCCGGGGTCAAGCGCGTGTTCGTGGATCGCTTCCTGACCGATAACGCCAAGGATCCTGGCCGCGATGAGTTCCTGGAAGCACTCAAGGCGTTTCCAAACCGCGTGTTCCTGGGGGCCATGCCCGCCAAGGACGGGCCGCGGGGCAATTATGCCGCTGCGACCCCGTCGCACGCGTTTCTTGAGAATGCCGATGCCGTTTCGCTGCTGGCGCTGGATCATCCCTTCAACCTGAGCATCAGCCTGCCATTTTCGTCTGGAAGTCCGGTAGGCGACATACCGAGTCTGGCGGCAAAGATCGCCGGGGTGTCGAGACCCAGCGACCGCGTTTTTCGTCCGGATTACGCCATCGATTACACGACCATCCCGACAGTGAGCTACGTCGACATCCTGAAGGGACGGTTCGACAAGACAGCCATTCGCGGTAAGGACGTGATCATTGCACCGAGTGCGGAAGTCTATCATGACCTCCACACGTTGCCCGCGCAGGGTTATGCCCCCGGTGCATTTTTCCACGCTATTGCCGCGGAAACCCTGAAGGAAGGCGTTCCGATCGAATTGGGGTGGCTTCCCGCCTTCCTCGTGGTGTTTGGCGTCATCCTGACCGGCCTCGGACGCGGCCGTGTTCTCGATATCTATCGTTTTACGGGCCTGGTCGCCGTTCTGATCGTGGCGCCGCTGGCACTCGATCAGTTCCGTATCCAGGTGGACATCGTTCCCGCAATCGCCATGGCGGCCGTAGCTGTGTTCCGCATGCGCAATCTCGACCGTGTAGAGGTGGCTGGGGAGACCAATTCGGGTTCAGGCCTGCCCAGCGTGCAGGTCCTGCGCAAGTACGATGCGGTGTCGAGCCGCATTCTCGTGGCGCTTCAAATCCGCAACTACGGCGCGATCATCGGCAGTTTCGCGGAGCATGTCGAAGGCCAGGTCGCCAACGAGATCGTGCGCCGCATCCGCATCAGTGACAGCGAAGTCACGGTCTATCACGAAGGCGGCATGTTCATGTGGCTCTCGACGATCCGTAGTACCTTCGATTTGTTCGAGAATCTTGAAGGCCTGCACCGGATCGTCCAGAACGGCATTCAGGTCGGCGGACTCGATATCGACCTCTCGTTCAACTGCGGCATCGATTCGGAGTTTGACAGGCCGGTTTCCAGCCGCGTCGCCAGCGCCATGCAGTCGGCCGAGGAAGCCGTGCGCAACGACGAACTCGTCTACAAGTTCGACAGCCGCAAGCACGAGGCGCAGTGGGAAATCTCGCTGCTCACCCAGCTCGACCGCGCGATCGACAACGGCGAGGTATGGGTGGCCTATCAGCCCAAGCTCGACGTTGCCAGCAATCGGGTGACCGGCGCCGAGGCGCTTGTACGCTGGACCCACCCGGAGCGCGGTCCGATCAGTCCGGACAAGTTCATCCGCATTGCCGAGGAATTCCACCGAATCGAGCGAATCACGCGGTTCGTGATCGACGATGCCGTGCGCTCGGCGGTCGAACTGCGCCGCCATGGTTTCGACATGACGATGTCGGTCAACATCTCCGCCCAACTCCTGCGCAATCCGGGGCTACCCGGCATGATCGCGGAAATCCTCGCGACTTATGGTTTGCCCGCGGACAAGCTGATTCTGGAAATCACCGAGACCGACCGTCTCGACCGAAGCTCGCGGACGTTCCAGATGCTTCAGAAGCTCGTCCAGTCCGGTCTCCATCTCTCGATCGACGATTTCGGCACCGGCAACGCGACGATCGACTACTTGCGCTATCTCCCCGCGACCGAGGTCAAGATCGACAAGGTCTTCATTCAGGCGATGGAAGGGAACAAGGAAGACCTCCTGCTCGTGCAATCCATCATCGAAATGGCCCACTCGCAGGACCGGGTCGTGGTGGCCGAAGGTGTCGAGACCCAGGCGGCCCTGGAAATCCTGCGCGCGATGCAGTGCGACGCGATCCAGGGCTACTACGTCAGCCGTCCAGTCCCATTCCGGGATCTCCTCACGCAAATCGTGGGGAGAGAGCCGCGACGAACTGGTTAAAAAAGTCTTGATGACTTTTTAACCTATTGTTATCCATGTGCTCAGCCGCAACATAGCGGCGGTTCACATGGGGTAATGTTATGTACAGCTGGAACTGGGGCAGCCTCGGCCGCTAATAACCAATCGGGTGCGGCACTTCGCAAGAAGTGCCGCACTTTCTCGTTCTAGGCTCTCGAAAATCCAATGAATCAGGGCTTTAGTGCGGATATGGCGTGTTCGAAGAACATGCTGACGTCCTCTCCGACATCGGAGCAGGGCGTTTTTTATTGCTGCCAGTCTGTTAACGACTTGAAGCGGAGACGCTTTGTTCGGGCGAGAATCGTTGCTCGCGAAAGCATTTGGAAGCTCTCGCGTTAACGTTTGATTCGCAGACTGTTAACGATTTCAGTCTTCGCCGTGGCCCATGGCGAGGTAATCGGCGCTCTGCATCTCGTTGAGACGGCTGACCGTGCGCTCGAATTCGAAGCGGCCGTCTCCGGCCTCGTAGAGGTCTTCCGGAGCCGCATCGGCGGCTGCGATCAGCTTGACCTTGTTCTCGTAGAGCGCGTCGATCAGAGTCACGAAGCGCGCGGCTTCGTTGCGGCGGTCGGGGCCCATCTTCGGGATCCCCATGATGAGGACCGTATGATAGGCGCGGGCGATCGCCAGATAGTCCGCAGCACCGCGCGCCTCTCCGCAGAGGCGCTTGAAGCTGAACACGCCCACGCCCTTGAGGCTTTTGGGGACGTGCAGCATGCGCCCACCGCCTACATCGAGGTCGGCCGAGGGCACGTGTTCGCTGTCTTCCGGCGGATAGTCGGTCAGGCGATAGAAGACCTCACGCGCCTGTTCCGTGGCTTCCTCGCCCAGCGGATGGTACCAGGTCGCCATGCCGCCGAGGCGGTGTAGGCGATAGTCGGTCGGGCCGTTGAGCGTCAGGACGTCCAGTTCCTTCTCGATCAGGTCGATGAAGGGCAGGAAATGCTCGCGGTTGAGGCCGTTCTTGTAGAGATCCTTCGGCGCCCGGTTCGACGTGGTGACGATCGTCACCCCTTCGTCGAGAATGAGGTGGGTGAACAGCCGGCTCATGATCATGGCATCGGCTGAATTGTTCACGACCATCTCGTCGAAGGCGAGAACGCGCACATTACGGGCGATCGTCGCCGCGACGGGCGGTATCGGGTCGCCGCTTTCCTTGCGGCGCTCTTCACGCAGCAACGCGTGGACTTCCAGCATGAAGGCGTGGAAGTGAATGCGGCGCTTTTCTTCGATGTCGAGGGTCTGGTGGAACAGGTCCATCAGCATCGACTTGCCGCGCCCGACGCCGCCCCACATGTAGAGGCCGCGCGGGGAGGGGGCCTTCTTGCCCAGGAGCTTGCCGAACAGGCCGGTGGACGTCCGCGCCTTGTAGATTTCGCGCTGAAGCTGGTTCAGCCGCTCCGCGGCGGCGGCCTGTTCCGGATCGGAACGAAGCTCGCCGGTCGCGACCAGCGTTTCGTAGCGTTCGAGCATCGCGGTCATCGCACGTCCCCCTTGAAGGGACGGCCTGCGACGGGAGCTGGTTCGAACGACACGGGGTCAGTGCGCTTGAGAGAGGCCGGGTCCGAAGACTTAGACCTGACGCTCGGCCTGCATCTTCTTGATTTCGGCGATCGCACGCGCGGGCGAGAGGCCCTTGGGGCAGACGTTCGCGCAGTTCATGATCGTGTGGCAGCGGTAGAGACGGAAGGGGTCTTCCAGCTCGTCCAGGCGCTCACCGGTCATTTCGTCGCGGCTGTCGGCCAGCCAGCGATAGGCCTGAAGCAGGATCGCCGGGCCGAGGAACTTGTCGGAATTCCACCAGTAGCTCGGGCACGAGGTCGAGCAGCAGGCGCAGAGAATGCACTCGTAGAGACCGTCCAGCTTCTCGCGCTGTTCGGGGCTCTGGAGGCGCTCCTTACCCGAAGGCGTGGTCGAAACCGTTTGCAGCCAAGGACGGATCGAGGCGTACTGCGCGTAGAAGTGCGTGAAGTCGGGAACGAGGTCCTTGATGACTTCCATGTGCGGCAGCGGGGTGATGCGGATATCGCCCTTGAGGTCCTCGATCGCCGTCGTGCAGGCGAGGCCGTTCGAGCCGTTCATGTTCATCGCGCAGGAACCGCAGATACCTTCGCGGCACGAGCGGCGGAAGGTCAGCGTCGAATCCATCTCGTTCTTGATCTTGATGATCGCGTCGAGAACCATCGGGCCGCAGTTGTCGAGATCGATCTCGAAGCTGTCGTAGCGCGGGTTCTCGCCCGAATCCGGATCGTAGCGGTAGACGGTGAACTTCTTGACGCGCGCGGCGCCCTCGGCCTTGTGAACCTTGCCCTGCTTCTTGATCTTGCTGTTGGCCGGGAGGGTGAAGCTCGCCATGAAGAAATCCCCGTGATCTTGCACTGCGGCACGAACCGCGACTGTGAATGTCCCCTTAGCGATTCAACCGCGCGGGGCAAGGGCCAGAGTGCGTGTGATAGCGGTTTCGTGGTCTCAGGGTGTTGCAAATCGGTCCTGCGGGATTGCGGCAGGCGAATGATTCCCGGCGCGGAGCCGACGGAACGGGCGTATGATCGCCCGGTGCAATGGTCCGCGGGCCAGGCTCGCAGCCCAGTGCGCGGTCCCCAACCGATGGGAGAGCGACGATGATGAAGCGCTATGTGATCGAACGCGACTTGCCCGGCGTGGGCGCGATGAGCGGGGCGGAACTCGGCGGTGCGGCGCGGACCTCCAATGCGGCTCTGGCGCGAATACCCGGCGTGCAATGGGAGCATTCCTATGTCGCCGGCGACAAGACCTTCTGCATCTACCTGGCCGAGAACGAGGAACGGATTCGCGAACATGCGGAGCTGTCCGGCTTTCCGGCGACGCGCATTACCGAGATTGCGGCGATCATTGATCCGACGACCGAAAGCAGCTGCGCGATCTGAGAATTGGGCCAATCGGCCGGGATAACAAAAAGGCCCCGCACGCTGCCGTGCGGGGCCTTGATGATCTTGCCGGGAGGAGGGCGGCCTGGACCGCCCTCGCGCCGTCAATTGCCGAAGGTGCGCTGCCACCAGCCGCGACGGGGTGCCGAAGCGTCGTCCGAAGAATCGGCCGCGACGGTCTCGTCGTTGGCAGGGGCAGCCGTGACGGGCTCTTCCGTCACCGGCTCGGCAGCGGCCTTGGGGGCGGCAGCCTTGGGCTTCGCCCGGGTTGCGGTCTTGCGTGCAGGCTTGGCCGGGGTTTCGGCGGTGTCTGCCTTCTTGGCGCGGGTGCGCTTCGGCTTGGCAGGCGCTTCCTCGGCGGCCGGAGCTTCGACAGGTGCTTCGGCGGTTTCCTCGGCGACCTCTACCTTCTTGCGGCGGGTGCGCTTCGGCTTGGCCGGAGCCTCTTCCTCGGCGGCAGGCGCTTCGGCAGCAGGGGCTTCAGCCACCGTTTCGACCGTCTCGGCCTTCTTACGGCGGGTGCGCTTCGGCTTGGCCGGAGCTTCTTCCTCGGCGGCAGGCGCTTCGACAGCCGGGGCTTCAGCCACCGCTTCGACCGTTTCGGCCTTCTTGCGACGGGTGCGCTTCGGCTTGGCGGGCGCTTCCTCAGCCTCGACGACCGGTTCGGTGGCAACCAGCACTTCGGCGACGACTTCGACCGGTTCTTCGGCTTCGGTCACGGCCTCGGCCGCTTCCTCGCCACCGTTCTCGGCGCCTTCACCGTTCTCGTCGCGACGTCCGCGCCGGCGACGGCCACCACGGCGGCGACGCTTGCGCGGAGCCTCCGAGTCGTCACCTTCCGCGACAGGCGCGAATTCGCCGTCGGTTTCGGCATCCGCTTCGCCTTCATCGGCAGCGGCTTCAGCTTCGATATCAGCCTCACCTTCGCCTTCGGCCTCGAATTCGGAGCCTTCTTCCGAGCCGTTTTCGTCGCGGCGGTCGCGGCCGCGGCCCCGACGACGCTTGCGACGCTTGCGGCGCGAACCGCCTTCGTCATCGTCACGGGCTTCACCGCGCGATCCGCCCGAACCACGCGCTTCCTCGCGCTCTTCTTCCTCGAACTCGTCCTCGTCGTCGATGAAGTCATCCTCGACGTCTTCGGCGATCGGATCGAAGCGCGGAACGAACTCGTTGCGCGGGCCGGACGAGATCACGCGCATCTTCGCGCCTTCGTTCTCGCCTTCGGGGATTACTTCGACGTTGACGCCGTAGCGGTCCTCGATGTCGGCCAGGTCGGCGCGCTTGGCGTTGAGCAGGTAGATCGCCGCTTCGGTCGAGGCGAAGAGCGAAACCACGACGCCCTTGCCCTTGGCCGCTTCGTCTTCGATCAGACGCAGCGCCGAGAGGCCCGCCGAGCTGGCGGTGCGGACGAGGCCGGTGCCGTCGCAATGCGGGCAGGAGCGGGTGGTCGCTTCCAGCACGCCGGTGCGCAGGCGCTGGCGGCTCATTTCCATCAGGCCGAAGCTGGAAATGCGGCCGACCTGGATGCGGGCGCGGTCGTTCTTGAGCGCTTCCTTGACCGCCTTCTCGACCTTGCGGACGTTGGAGCCGTACTCCATGTCGATGAAGTCGATCACGACTAGACCGGCCATGTCGCGCAGGCGAAGCTGGCGGGCGATTTCCTGCGCGGCTTCGAGGTTGGTGGCGACCGCCGTCTGCTCGATGCCGTGCTCCTTGGTGGCGCGGCCCGAGTTGATGTCGATCGAGACCAGCGCCTCGGTCGGGTTGATGACGATGTAGCCGCCCGAGCGCAGCTGCACGACCGGGTCGTACATCGCGGTGAGCTGGTCTTCGGCGCCGTAGCGCTGGAACAGCGGCACGGGGTCGGAATAGGGCTTAACCTTGCGGCCGTGGCTCGGCATCAGGAGCTTCATGAAGTCCTTGGCCGCGCGGTAGCCTTCCTCGCCCTCGACCACGACTTCCTCGATATCGCGGTTATAGATGTCGCGGATGGCGCGCTTGATCAGGTCGCTGTCCGAATGGATCAGCGCCGGTGCGGCCGAACGCATCGTCTGTTCGCGCAGCTCGTCCCAGAGGCGGGCGAGGTAGTCGAAGTCGCGCTTGATCTCGGTCTTGGTGCGCTGGAGGCCGGCGGTGCGGACGATGCAGCCCATCGAGCGCGGCAGGTCCATTTCGGCGATGATCGACTTCAGGCGCTTGCGGTCCGAGGCCGAGCTGATCTTGCGGCTGATGCCGCCGCCATGGCTCGAATTCGGCATGAGCACGCAGTAGCGGCCCGCGAGGCTGAGGTAGGTGGTGAGGGCCGCGCCCTTGTTGCCGCGTTCTTCCTTGACGACCTGCACCAACAGCACCTGGCGGCGGTGGATCACGTCCTGGATCTTGTAGCGACGGCGCAGCGCCATGCGCTTGGCGCGCAGCTCGTCGGCTTCCTTCGAGCGACCGCCGCTGCGGCCACCCTGGCGGCGACCACGGCCGCGGCGGCCACGGCCACCGTTCTCTTCCTCGGACGCTTCTTCCTCGGCGGTTTCGAAGCCGTTCTCGACGGCGCCGTCCTCGATCGTGGCGACCTGGTCCTTTTCGGACGTGTCGACTTCGGTCAGGCCGCCGTCCGAGTAACCATCGGCATCGTAGCCTTCGCCGCCGTCTTCGTCCTCGTCGTCGCCTTCCGAAGCGCGCAGGGCGGCTTCTTCCTCGGCATGGGCGGCTTCTTCCGCCAGCAGGGCCTCGCGGTCCTCCTTGGGGATCTGGTAGTAGTCGGGATGGATTTCGCTGAAGGCAAGGAAGCCGTGGCGATTGCCGCCGAAATCGACGAACGCCGCCTGGAGCGAAGGTTCCACGCGGGTGACCTTCGCCAGGTAGATGTTGCCCTTTATCTGCTTCTTGTCGGCCGATTCGAAATCGAACTCTTCAATGCGATTTCCCTTGAGTACCGCCACCCGCGTTTCTTCCGGGTGGCGCGCATCGATGAGCATGCGCGTTGCCATTGTATAATCTCCGTACGCGCTCTGCCCCGGCCGGATCAGCCAGGGTGGCGCGTGTCTGTGCGATGGTGCCCGCCGTGAGGACATGAGGCCTGCCGGATGCGGCAAGGCCAGCCTCGAAACGGCTTGTCTCCAAGCGGGCATGGGTAAGGTGTGAAACGGGGCAATCCAGCGCCCCGAGTGCGACGGTTTTTCTGTCTGCCGCGCCGGAGGGCGCGGTGGTGCCTGCGGTCTTGCGGCGAAGTGCCGAGAGACTTGCGGGCGTGTCTGCGAGCGGAAGTGCGCGTGGCGAATTCGGACACGCGAAGAATTGCGCCCACACCGCCACCGCCCTTTCGGGCGTCGGCTGGCAAGGCGGCAATTGGCTTCTCATCTCTCGCGTCAACCTGTTCGATCCGGAACGAATTTTCCGGTTTTTGACGACCGGGACTGGCTCGACCGATCCTGCCCGGCACCATTCGAGAGGCGTCTTTCCGGATTGCGAGGACCGGAGCTTGTTTGGCCCGGGTCGGAACGGCCTAGCATCCAAGACACTGTACGGCAAGTTCATTGCCGAACTGTGTGCCATATCGCCTTCGGAATTGCGGGCAGTCGCGTGAAATCGGGGGAAAAGCGCGTGCCAGCGGGATTGCGGGGCGGGCGGGGCAATCCTAGGCAGAAGCGATGTCGCGCCCCGTCCAGCTCGCCATGATCCTGTCGGCGCCTCTGGCGCTGGTGATCGCGTTGTGGGTGCTCTGGCCGCGTTTCGTCCTTTCGCCCCGCGCTCTCGATTACGTCGTCCGCTTCGACCTGCCGGACGGCAACATGCCGGTCGATCTGCCGCGCGTGGACGGACCGCCCGACGCCAGCCGTCCGCTCGTGGTGATCGATGCCGGGCACGGCGGCTTCGATCCCGGTGCCGGGCAGGGCGATCTCAAGGAAAAGACCGTGGCGCTGCGGATCGCCACCGCCTTGCGCAATCGCCTGCTCGAAGGCGGCGGTATCCGCGTGGCGATGACCCGCGATGCCGACCGCTTCATCGCCCTGCCGGATCGGCCGGACATCGCGCGCCGTCTGGGCGCCGATCTCTTCGTGTCGATCCACGCCGACAGCGCCGACGCCGATTCCGCGCGGGGTGCCAGCGTCTATGTCCTCTCCGAGAAGGGATCCAGCGAGGCGGCCGAGCGTTTCGCCGCGCGCGAGAACCAGGCCGGGCGGGTCAACGGCGTGGCGCTGGCGCAGACCAGCCAGACGGTCGGCGCGATCCTGCTCGATCTTTCGCAGCGGGGGACGCAATCGGGATCGACGCAAGTGGGCGAACTGGTCCTGCGCGAGATGCGCGGCGCCGGACTCGGCCTGCACCGCGACGAGGTGCAGACCGCCGCGCTTGCCGTGCTCAAGGCCCCGGACATTCCCTCGATCCTGTTCGAGACCGGCTATATCAACAACCCGGCGGACGCCGAACTGCTTGGTTCGCGCAAGGGGCAGCAGGCGCTGGCCGACGCCGCCGCCCGCGCCATCCGTGCCTATTTCGCGCGCAAGGGCGGGGCGTGAAACGGAACTGCTGGCAGAGCCAGCGCTGCGACGAAAAGAGTGCCGGGCGTCTGGCCTTGCCGGAAAAGGGCGTGCTAGGGCGTGAGGCGTTCGACCGGAGCGGCTCAGTCTCCGATTAATCTGTTGTTGCCGCATTTTCCGGACGCTCGGTGTTTCCACCTGACCCGAAAATGCTCTAGAGGGCAGTCGAAATGACCGACGAGATCATCGACAACGGCGCCGAGCAGCCGCCCGAGGACGCCCATTATCGCATCCATCGCGGCGCCGGTTCGCGCTTTGCCCGCCCCTTCGCCGCGCTCGGCGGAGCCTGGCGCGAACGCAAGTGGCTGCGGCGTTTCACGTATGTCGGCGGGGTCGGCCTCGTCGCGCTGGGCGGGCTCTACATCGCCTTCACGCACGATCTGCCGGACGCGAACAAGCTGCTCGAATACCAGCCGCCGCTGCCGACCATGGTGCGCGGCGTCGACGGCGCGATCGTCTACAGCTATGCGCGCGAGCGCCGCGTGCAGCTTCGCTATGTCGATTTCCCCAAGCCGCTGGTCGATGCCTTCCTCTCTGCCGAGGACAAGACGTTCTGGACCCACGGCGGCGTCGACGTCACCGGGCTGGGGGCCGCGGTAATCGACTATGCCTCGAAGCTGGGCACCGGCAGCCGCGCGCGGGGTGGTTCGACGATCACCCAGCAGGTGGCCAAGAACATCCTGATCGGCGACGAATATTCGGTCACCCGCAAGCTTAAGGAAATGGTGGTCGCCCGCCGCATCGAGAGCGTGCTGAACAAGCAGCAGATCCTCGAACTCTACCTCAACGAGATTCCGCTCGGCCGCCAGAGCTTCGGCGTGCAGGCGGCGGCGCGTGCCTATTTCGGCAAGGACGTCGACCAGCTCCAGCTTCACGAGGCGGCGTTCCTGGCGATCCTGCCGAAGGCGCCCGAGCGCTACGGCCGCAAGCAGTACGAGGACATGGCGATCGAGCGCCGCAACTGGGTGCTCGACCAGATGGTGACGAACGGCTGGGCCAGCCGCGCCGATGCCGATACCGCCAAGGCGCAGCCGCTCGGCCTGATCGCCCGCCGTGTGGAGACTTACCCCACCGGCAACGGCTATTTCATCGAGGAAGTACGCCGCCGCCTGATCGACCAGTACGGCGAGAAGGCTGAGGACGGCCCGAACAGCGTCTATGCGGGCGGCCTCTGGGTGCGCACCTCGCTCGATTACCAGATGCAGGACGCCGTGCGCGACGCCTTGCGCGCGGGGCTGCTGCGCTATCAGGGCGCCCGCGCCTGGTCGCGGCCGATCGCCCATATCGACGACATGAGCACTTGGCAGTCCCAGCTGATCGTCTCCAACAAGACGATCGACTACAAGGACTGGCGCGTCGGCGTGATTATCGACCGCAGCGGCTCGACCGGGCGGATCGGCTTTGCCGACGGCAACATCTCCGCACTGACCAACATTTCCGATCTTGCGAAAGTGGGCGATCTCGTGGCGGTCGCGCCGGTTTCCTCCGGCACTTACGCGGTGCGCACGATCCCCGAGGTCTCGGGCGGCATGGTCATCGAGCAGCCCGGCACCGGCCGCATCATGGCGATGCAGGGCGGGTTCGATTCCGGGCTCGATTCCTTCAACCGTGCGGTTCAGGCCGAGCGCCAGCCCGGCTCCACGATCAAGCCCTTCGTCTACGCCACCGGCCTGCAATACGGCATGACCCCGGCGACGCAGGTGCTGGACGGCACCTTCTGCGTCTATCAAGGCGGCGCGCTGGGCAACAAGTGCTTCCGCAACTTCGGCGGCGAGGGCGGCTCCGGCAGCCATACGATGCGCTGGGGCCTCGAACAGTCGCGCAACCTGATGACCGTGCGCATCGCCAACGACACCGGCATGAACCGAGTGGTGAAGACCTTCAAGACGGTCGGCATCGGCGACTACAAGCCCTACCTCTCCTTCGCGCTCGGCGCGGGCGAGACCACGGTCTCGCGGATGGTGAACGCCTATTCGGCGCTGGCCAACAACGGCGTGCAGTTCGCCTCCTCGCCGATCGACTATGTCCAGGATCGTAACGGCAAGATCATCTGGAAGTCGGACAACCGTCGCTGCGACACCTGCAACACGCCCGAGTGGGACGGCAAGCCGATGCCGCGCATCCAGCGGCGGGGCAAGCAGGTGATCGATTCGGGCACGGCCTACCAGGTCGTGCACATGCTTGAAGGCGTGGTGACGCGCGGCACCGCCGTCGTCCTGCGCGATCTCGGCATTCCGATGTTCGGCAAGACCGGCACGACCAACGGCCCGACCGACGTCTGGTTCGTCGGCGGTACGCAGGACTATGTGGGCGGTGTCTACCTCGGTTATGATACGCCGCGTTCGCTGGGCGGCTATGCCCAGGGCGGCCGCATTTCCGCGCCGATCTTCAAGCAGGTGGTCCAGGCCACCAGGGAGCGCTGGGGCACGCAGCCCTTCGTCGCGCCTGCAGGTATCCGCATGGTCCGGATCGACCGGGTCAGCGGCAAGCAGGTCATGGGCGCGGAGCCGGGCAACGACCCCAAGGCCGCGGTGATCTGGGAAGCCTTCAAGCCCGACACCGAACCGCGCCAGTATTCGCCGGAAGACGAGTTCGCCCGTCGCCGCGACGCGCTCGTCGCGCAGATTCGCGGCGTGCAGGAGGCGCGTCAGGCTGCCGCTGCGGCCAAGGCCGGAGACGTGCAGGACTTTGCCGAACAACAGGGGGGCGTTTATTGATCCGGGCTGAGGACGCTTTCACGTCTTCCGCTCGCAAAGGTTGAACTGCGCCAGTACAAAGCTCCTTCAAAACAGGGAGGACAGGATGCAGTTCGTGATCGATACGAAGAAACGCGCTTCGACTTTCGCCTATCTGGCACCGGGGCTGGGTGCTTTGCTGGTACTGGCCGTACCGACAGGGCTTGCGGCCAAGGACGCCGCTCCGGCGGTCTCGACCGCAAGGCAGGATTCCGCCGGCACCCCTTACGTTCGCCCGGACGTGGCCGCCTATCTCAAGGCCTCCAATGCCCAGCCGATGCCGGCGCTGACGGCCGAGGTCATTGCCCAGATCCGCAAGCTGCCGCCTTCCGCCATGCCTTCGCGAGACCTGCCGATCGGCAATATCGCCGTGGTGAAGGATCTCACTATGCCGGGGGGCGAGGCCGGGCCGATCGCGCTGCGTCTGTTCGATAGCCGGACGGATCGTGGACCGGGGCCGGTCGTCGTCTATTACCACGGCGGTGGCTATGTGCTCGGCAGCATCGATACCCACGCG
>PJTY01000860.1_pt1 | contig 13213 bp, 10 predicted proteins | sample 1512121 | NCBI WGS metagenome assembly PJTY01 (sample SAMN08177680, study PRJNA422409) | Soil metagenome, whole genome shotgun sequencing project. | isolation source: Soil enriched (2) on filter paper: alkali lignin treatment | place: USA: Madison | collected 2015-01-15 | reverse complement strand
TATCCCACACGGGCATCTGCCATCTCTTTCAGGCCCTTGATGGCCACACAGTTAAGGCGATTGCGGCTTACCATAAATTAGTCGGAAGCGTCCCCGAGAAGCCGGCCACAAGCCGGCTTTTTAATTCCTAACCCTCTGAAGTAAAAGAGAATTTGTGCTAGGCCAAGGTCAGCCCATGCTCTGTCTAAGCACATCCCCCGCATCTATCTGTGCCAAGTCGGCATGAGAGTGAAGGCAAGTTATTTCTCACTTGGCCTGAAAATCTCGGGATAGCATCGTCGAAGCCAATGACGGCTCAATAGCTTGATCACCTCAGAACTGTCGAGCAGCGTGATACACGACGGAATCGCGTCAGCATTTCATCGTAGTTTGTGAGTGATTGCGTATTGAGGCGCAAGCGAAGTGCTGTTCCTTGGTACGAGGTTACTCGGTCTTCTTTACCCGTTGCGCCAAGGGGAAGCCCTGCCCATTACTCGCAATGAAGAAATTGCCCCCTGCTCTTGGCCCTTTCAGTTTGCAGCAAGTAACGCAACCAACGGGAAGCTGACAGAAAAGTAATGTCGGGCTCAGTTATCTGACAGCATCAGGTAGCTAGATTGTCCTTGAGCATAGCGCCATCAGGCCTGTCCGCTTGATTAGGAAGGCAAGCAAACCGGCACACGAGTTGCTGAGACGCGCTTCCAAAAATGTAATTACCCCAGCATCAAAACGATGGCAGCGTCGAGCTTCTTTCCCCCGTAAAGCTTGTGCTCTTTTGAACGTCGTCGAGGCTGATGGGAGCGCTATTGAAACCGTAGGTTGCTACATCCAGCAGCCTGGACACCAGCAATCCATATGAGTGGACGCAACGGCATGCAAAGCAAAACCACCAGACGCTCCTTCGTCAAAGGCCTGGCTGCTACCGGAATACTCGGCGGGTTGGGTATGTGGCGCATGCCAGTGTGGGCGTTGAACAGTCCTGGCCAGCCGAATGTGCTGACGGGCACCGACTTTGATCTCTACATCGGTGAACTGCCGGTGAATATCACAGGTGCAAAACGGACAGCCATGGCAATCAACGGTTCTGTACCTGGCCCAACGCTTCGGTGGCGTGAAGGCGATATCGTTACGCTTCGTGTGCGCAACCGCTTGAAACAGGACACCTCGATCCACTGGCACGGCATCATCCTGCCGGCGAACATGGACGGCGTCCCAGGCCTGAGCTTCCATGGCATCGCACCAGATGGCATGTATGAGTACAAGTTCAAACTCCATCAAAACGGCACCTACTGGTACCACAGCCACTCTGGCTTCCAGGAGCAAGTCGGGGTGTATGGCGCACTGGTCATCGACGCGAAAGAACCCGAGCCTTTCGCCTATGACCGGGATTACGTGGTTATGCTAAGCGACTGGACGGATGAGGACCCTGCCCACGTTCTATCCAAGCTTAAGAAGCAGTCTGACTACTACAACTTCCACAAACGGACCGTGGGTGACTTCGTCAACGACGTAAGCGAAATGGGCTGGTCTGCTGCGATGGCCGATCGCAAGATGTGGGCCGAGATGAAGATGAGCCCCACTGATCTCGCGGATGTGAGCGGGTATACCTACACCTACCTCATGAACGGCCAGGCTCCGGATGGAAATTGGACGGGTGTTTTCAAGCCTGGCGAGAAAATCCGGCTTCGGTTCATCAACGGCTCCGCCATGACGTATTTCGATGTACGCATTCCTGGCCTGAAAATGACAGTGGTTGCAGCGGATGGGCAGTATGTCCATCCGGTCTCGGTCGACGAGTTCCGTATCGCAGTAGCCGAAACCTACGATGTCATTGTTGAGCCAGAAGACGAACAGGCATACACCATCTTCGCTCAATCCATGGACCGTACGGGCTTTTCCAGGGGCACCTTGGCCATCCGTGAAGGCTTGCAAGCTGCTGTTCCAACCGTTGACCCACGCCCCCTCATTTCCATGAATGATATGGGCATGGACCACAGCAGCATGGCCGGCATGGATCACAGCAAAATGGCTGGCATGGACCACAGCAGCATGGCCGGCATGGATCACAGCAAGATGGCTGGCATGGACCACGGCAGCATGGCCGGCATGGATCACAGCAAGATGGCTGGCACGGACCACGGCAGCATGGCCGGCATGAGTAAGGAAATGCAGAGTCATCCAGACTCAGAGCTCAACAACCCATTGGTCGACATGCAGACGATGACCCCGACGGCAAAATTGGATGACCCGGGCATCGGGCTACGTAACAACGGCCGCCGCGTCCTGACCTATGCAGACCTGCGGAGCACCTTCATCGACCCAGATGGACGAGAGCCTAGCCGGAATATCGAGCTGCACCTGACGGGTCACATGGAGAAATTCGCCTGGTCCTTCGACGGCATCAAGTTTTCCGATGCTGCCCCCCTGCGCCTCAAGTACGGAGAGCGCCTTCGTATCACCTTGATTAACGACACCATGATGACTCACCCCATCCACCTTCATGGGATGTGGAGCGACCTGGAGGATGAGAACGGCAACTTCATGGTTCGAAAACACACCATCGACATGCCACCAGGCTCAAAACGAAGCTATCGCGTAACTGCGGATGCTTTGGGGCGTTGGGCCTATCACTGTCACCTCATGTTCCATATGGAAACGGGCATGTTCCGAGAAGTCCGTGTGGACGAATGAACGGGAGATCCGAGATGAGCAAACCAATGAAACGAAGCACGTTTTTCCTCTCCGCTGCGATGGCTGGCCTGTTTGCTATTTATGCCCCGTTGTCGTGGTCCAGCGATGACCATGAGCAGCACGCCCAGAAAACTGCCGATGCTGCGAAAGGCAAAGGTTCCCAGGGCATGGATCATGGATCCATGATGGGTATGGATCATGACTCGATGAAGGGCATGGATCATGAATCCATGATGGGTATGGACCATGACTCGATGAAGGGCATGGACCACAAAAAAATGATGGAATCACATGGCAGCGACAAAGCTAAGGCAGGGAAAGATGGCCAATAGCCTGGCGCGACCATCGCTGCTGGCCTTGACCCTTTCAGCCGGCATGCTAGGCGCTGTGCCCAGCTTTGCCGCTGACGAAATGGACCATTCGGCAATGGGGCACGGGTCCATGAAAATGGGCAGGGCCCCGTCGCATGACTCGATGCCAGGCATGGACCATGGGGCGATGGATCACTCTACGATGAACCATGGCTCTGGCGAGCCTGCGACCAGCAGCCGTACCCCGATTCCCGAACTAACGGACGCGGACCGCCAAGCGGCCTTCCCCCCACTGGGCGGGCATCAGATGCACGACAGCGCGATCAACAGCTTCTTCTTGCTGGATCAACTGGAGTATCAGGACGCAGACGACGGCAGTGCGCTGTCGTGGGACGCTTCTGGCTGGATAGGCGGCGATATCAACCGGCTCTGGCTCCGCTCCGAAGGTGAACGCACTAACGGCGTCACTGAAGATGCCGAGTTGCAAGTCCTCTATGGCCGTTCTATAAGCCCCTGGTGGGATGTGGTTGCCGGGGTGCGCCAGGACTTCAAACCCGAATCCCCCCAGACCTGGGCGGCGTTCGGTATTCAGGGTATGGCACTTTACGACTTCGAAGCCGAAGCCACTGCATTCATCGGTGAAAACGGTCAGACCGCCGCTCGTCTGGAAGGCGACTACGACATTCTCCTGACTAATCGCCTCGTCCTGCAGCCAACAGTTGAAGCCAATTTCTATGGCAAGAACGATCCCGCGCGCGACGTAGGTTCCGGCCTCGCGAATACCGAAGTCGGACTGCGGCTACGGTATGAAATCGTCCGTCAGTTCGCACCCTACATAGGCGTCACCTGGAGCCGCTCCTACGGCAAGACCGCAGACTTCATCCGCGATGAGGGTGGGGATGTGGATGAAGCGCGTTTCGTTGCCGGTATCCGCATGTGGTTTTGAGAGCCTTACATGAAAAGAACAATTACAACGCTCGTAGTAGCGGGTGCCGCGGCCAGTGCAGGGGTATTGGGTGCAGCTTACCTTGGCCTGGTCAACGTCGGCGCTGACGATCCGCATTTCCCTGCAGTGCATGCATTTCTGGTCATGGCTCGGGATCGCTCCATTGAGGTACGCGCAAGAAACATCGAGGTACCGAACCTCAAGGATGAAAACCTGATTCGTGTCGGCGCCGGCAACTACAACGCCATGTGCATCGGTTGCCATCTTGCCCCTGGCGTCGAGAAAACAGAGCTCAGCCAGGCGCTTTATCCGTCTCCTCCCAACCTTGGCAAGCTTGGGGTCGGTGGTAAACCCGCCGTAGCATTCTGGACCATCAAGCACGGCATCAAAGCCTCTGGCATGCCTGCCTGGGGCAAGAGCATGGGCGATGAGTACATCTGGGGACTCGTTGCATTTCTGGATCAACTACCCCAGATGAACGCCCAACAGTACAACGCGATGGTAGCGATCAGTGGCGGTCACCAGCATGGTGGAGGTGAAAGTGAAATGCACAGCCATGAAGGCCAACACGGCGACGACGTGCCCAATCACCCTGCAGAGGCAGTCTCGGGGAGAGATCATCATGACAGGGGACATGCAGAGGCACACCATCCCAAATCACCATCACCAGAGCCCGCACCTGAACACCACGGCCATGACGAAACCGGCAGTGATCACCACTCAAAGCCGGCTCAGAAGAAGCCTATTCACCGTGATGGTGCGGAGCATACCCATGAAGGCTGATTACGATCCTCCCATGAATCAGCCGTCATAAGTCGCAGAAAAAGCCGGTCAAAAACGACCCAAAAGTGGCGGGTTTCAACGCTTTAAAAAGGTTAAAAACCAATACTAATCATATGGATAGTTTTTAAAAACCAACCATAAGCCGGCTTCTTAATTTAACAAGCCTTTAAAAACAGCAGTCACAATCCGCGGGTATCCACCCCCGACCTACGTGCATAGCACGCAGCCCCTTGCACCTCCTGTTGTGCTCAGCCCCCCGCTGTTCAAGGACAGCACGCAAGCGATCCTGGTGTGCCTGCGTCTTCTTGCAATGCATAGAGACATCAAATTGATATTTCGAAATCTTCCAAGGGGGCGGCTTTTTTGAAGGTGAGCGTTTCGCACCAGACTATAATTAAAAGATTAGATGTAGGCCGACACGTGCAGCTATCCTTGGAGATTGCTTAATAATAATATTTAATTTGTAACGGCTTGGTGTAGTGATGAGGACTTAGCATGAACGCCATGTTGAAAGAGCTGCACGCCTATCATCATGAGGTGGCTACCAAAATTACTCAGATCAAAGAGTTACTGGAGAGGATAAGGCACGGATCCGCGGGTGCCGATGACTGCAAGCTGTTGTTTAAGCAGCTGGAAGCCTTGCATGGTGATGCAGAGCGACACCACCATGAAAATGAAGAGCTTATTCGGCTGGCCTTGCTGGCAACCGACGCACCGATTCACCAACGGGTCATGGCTATCGAGCAAGATCATAAAGCCTTCAAGCGAATTGCCGGACAGCTCAAGATGTTGGAGCAGTCAACGCAAGAAGCGAGAGTAATCGCCGACACGATCGAAGACTTCATCAAGAAATATTATGACCATATGGATGCCGAGGAGAATATTTTCTTTCCGGTGGCAGACAAGTGGTTGTCAGACACCCAATGGCAGGAAATAAAGCATCAATGGCACCCCGCGTAGATTTAATTTTCTTGAATTAAAAGCACGCTACTTATTAACACGCGGCCTCACAATTTTATGGCCCTGATACCCGAGGGTGCAGATACGCTCCCACGCTTCTCATCATTCAGCCTGAAGGCCGCGCCCTTTGCCGGCGCGGCCTTGTTTTATGGCGCACCTAGCAGCCACAGACTTCGTCAGAAGTCATACCGCGCCCCAACCATCATGCTGCGCGACGGCCCGTAGAAGTTGAACGTCGAGGTAGACCCCACCCGCGACAGGTAGTCCCGGTCGAACAGGTTGTTGACGTTGAGGGTGGCCGTCAGCTTCGAAGTCACCGGGTAAGACAGCATCGCGTCCACCGTGGCATAGCCCGGTGCATCGATACGCACGCCGCCACTCTCGGAATGGAAGTTGCTCATCGCCGATATACCGCCACCCACGGCTAAGCCAGTCAGCGGCCCTTGGCTGATGGTGTACTTGCTCCAAAGCGAAGCCTGGTTGCGCGGCATGATGAAGAACGTGGTTTCGGCGTCCCCCTTGACGGTTTCGGTCTCAATCCACGTGTAGCCAGCCAGCAGTTCCCAGTTTGGCGTCAGCTTGCCGCTCACTTCCACTTCCGCGCCCTTCACGCGGGTCTTGCCGGATGCAACAGAGTCGGTGGTGGCCACACCATCAGCATCGTACACGGTGGTAGCGCGGTTCTTGTCGGTCAGGCGGAATACCGAGAAGCGCGTATTCAAGTCGCCGCCAAAGTAGCTGCTCTTGAGGCCGAACTCGTACTGCTCGCCTTCACGCGGTTTCAGCACCCGACCATTGCTGTCGGTGTCGGACTGCGGCTTGAACACCTGCGAATAGCTGGCGTACAGCGCGTGGTTGTCGGTCAGGTCATAGACCAGGCCACCATAAGGGGTGAAGTGGCCGTCGACGCGCTTGCTGTCATTGGTGGTGGCGCCGCTGCTAAGGGTGGTGGTGTAGAAGTCACCGCGATACCAGCTGAAGCGGCCACCGGCAATCAGCGCCAGGCGTTCCACCGGGCGGAAGGTCACTTTGGAGTACAGGCCGTACTCCTCTTCCTGCATGCCGGTCTCGGTGCTGTAGTTGGGCGACGGCTTGGCGAACTGCTTCGGCGAGTAAGTATTCACGTTGATCGCGCCGAGATTGGTGGTGCCGTTGAGGTACTCGGTGTCGTAGTTCTTGTAGTCACTCCCGACTACAAACTCGCTTACCTGCCCGAAGGTCTCGAACGGCTGGCTGTAGCTGGCGTCCAGCGAATAAGTGTCTTGCGTGAAATCACGGGCGCTGGCGCGCTCGGAGTTGGCGCCTGTGGTGGCATTGGTTGCAGTGAAGGCGTACAGATAGTTGGTGTCGCGGTGCGAGCCACGGGCCGCGACACGGCCGTAACCGCCATTGTCGAAGCGGTGTGTCAGCTCGGCGACCAAGTCGGTGGTCTTGCCGTCGAAGTAGTTCCAGTCGGCGCCCAGGAAACGCGAATGGCTGAAGTCGGGCACCTCGCCGGACAACGTGGCCGGGTAGCCGTTGTGCGGGGTGATGTTCTTCACTTCATGCATCAGGCCGAACGACAGGGTGGTGGCGTCGTCCAGGTCGATGTCCAGCGCACCGTAGTAGGTGTTGCTGGTGTTGGCGTTGTAGTCCACTTCACCATTGGTGTCGTCACGGGATGCGATGAAGCGCCCGCGCACGCGACCGGCCTCGTCCAGCGGCCCGCTCAGGTCGATTTCCTCATGATTGGTGTCCCAGGTGCCGTAGCTGCCTTCGATATGCCCCTGAAACTCGGCGGTCGGGCGCTTGCGCACCATGTTGACGATGCCACCCAGCTCGCTGGTACTGCTGAACAGCCCGGCCGGCCCGCGCATGATTTCGACGCGGTCGAACGCCGCCAACGACGGGACAGTACCGAAGATGCTGGCCATGGGCGCCGGCAGGCCGTCGATATTGAACTCGCTGTACTCGTAGCCACGGGCGTAGATCGACGAGCGGCCGCTGTCATTGGTCAGGGTGCGCAGGCCAGCGGTGTACTTGGCCAGGTCATCCAGGTGCACGAACTGGCGATCCTTGACGTAGTCCTGGGTGTAGACGGTGATCGACTGCGGGATGTCCTTGAGCGCTGCCGGCGTCTTGGTGCCCACGGTAGCGGCATCGACGCTGTAACCGCCGGTTTCTTCCGAAGGCAGCATGTCGTACAGGCGGTTGCCTTCGATGGTCAATGCAGGCAGATCAAGCGAGTTGTCTTCGGCCGCCACCTGGGCCGCTACCGTTTCGGCCACTGCCGATAAAGAAAACGGCGCCAGCAACCCCAGCGCCAGCCATCCCCGAACCCGCTGTAAGCTGCCCACACTTTTGAAACCGGTCATGACACACCCTTCGCCCAAATGATATTGAATCGCAAACGAAACAAGTTGCTTTTTGCGAACGATACCGGAGCGAAAACCAGGGTGCAGCAGGATTAACCTTCTTAACACATCAAGGCGTTGCCCTTTCCCTGCAGCCAGTGGGATGATTCGCAACTGATAAAAGTTCTCATCAAGGCTCGCCGTGCCCACCTCACTTCTCCTTGCCGAAGACGACCCACGCCTGCTTCAGGACCTGGACCGTCATTTCCGCAACCGCGGTTTCCAGGTGCACGCCTGCGCCAGCGGCACCCAGGCCCTGAATGCCATACAACAATCGCAGTTTGAACTGGTGCTGCTGGACATCATGCTGCCAGGCATCGACGGCCTCAGCCTGCTCGACGCCCTGCGCCGCCAGCAGGCCGTGCCGGTCATGCTGATGTCGGCACTAGGGGCCGAGCAGGATCGCATCAGCGGCTTCACCCGTGGTGCAGACGACTACCTGCCCAAGCCCTTCAGCCTGGCAGAGCTGGACGCACGGGTAGATGCCTTGCTGCGTCGCGTGGCATTCGATCGTGGTACGGCGCTGCGTCCCGACGTGGGGGAGGTGATGCTGGACCACGACCGCCAGGACGTTATCCACAACGGCAACGCCGCTGGTCTTACCGCTTCCGAATTCCGCTTGCTGGTCACGCTGCTGGCCCACCCCGACGAAGCGTTGAGCAAGCCCTTCCTGTACCAGACCGTGCTGCACAAGGCCTATACCCGACTGGACCGAGGCCTGGATGTGCATGTGTGCAACCTGCGCCGCAAACTGGCCGACATCAACGCCCAGCACCTGCAGATCCAGGCCGTGCGTGGCCAAGGGTACATCCTGGTCGACACGGAGCAGACCTGATGCGTCGCCACCCGTTGCTGTGGAAACTGGCCTTGCTGCAAGTCAGCTTCTGCCTGTTGCTGATCTGGCTCATCTGGACCTGGGGCCTTTCGGTGGAACGCAGTACCTATTTTCTGTCCCAGGCCGACCAGGACTACCTGGCGCGTTATGCTCAACAGGCCGAACAGGCGTGGGAGCAGGACGGCGCAGCCGGCACCGAAGCCTGGCGCAAGCAGGTGGCACTGGCCGAGGACACCTGGGTGGCCGTGATAGGTCCACACCTTCAGAGCCTTGGCATCACCCCGCTGAGCGCCGAGGAAGCCAGCCACCTGACATTCATGCGCAAGCTCGACTGGCCGATGAGCCGGCGCCTGCAGGATGAATTGCCATACGTCAGCATCGAATTTCCGCAACACCCCGAGCATGGCCGCCTGGTGCTGCAACTGCCCGAACGGCTGCTACCCACAGGCCTGACACCCTGGACCCATGTGGTGACTCATGGCGTTGCCCCCGCGCTGCTGGCCCTGCTGCTGGGCCTTGCGCTATACCGGCACCTTGTCGTGCCGCTGAACCGCCTGCGCGACCGCGCCGACGCCCTGCGGGCCGATGACCTGGACAGCCCCGCCCTGCCCCTGCAGCAACGCCGTGATGAGCTGGGTGAACTGGCTCAGGCCTTCGAGCACATGGCCGGGCGCCTGCGCCAGAGCCTTGAGCAACAGCGCCTGCTGTTACGCACGCTGTCTCACGAACTGCGCACGCCGCTGGCGCGGCTGCGCATCGCCCATGACAGCGACTTGCCACCGCCGCAGTTGCGCGAGCGCCTGGACCGTGAGGTGGCCGACATGCAGAAGTTGCTGGAAAACACCCTCGACCTGGCGTGGATGGACACCGAACAACCCAGCCTGTCGACCGAGCCGGTATTGGTGCTTTCCGTGTGGGAAGCCTTGTGCGAGGACGTCTGTTTCGAAAGCGGCTGGGACCGTGCGCGCCTGCCGTGTTCACTTGGCACTGACTGCCTGCTGCAGGCCCATCTGGACAGTCTGGCCCAGGCCCTGGAAAACCTGTTGCGCAATGCCATTCGCCACTCGCCGACCGAAGGCCGGGTCAGCCTTGATGGCTGGCGCGAGGGCGCATGCTGGCACCTGCGCCTGAGCGACCAAGGGCCAGGCGTACCGGATACCGACCTTGAGCGCATTTTCAAGCCCTACCAGCGCCTGGCCGACAGTGGCGCAGGCTTCGGCCTGGGCCTGGCTATCGCCCGCCGCGCCATCGAACTGCAAGGCGGGCGGTTGTGGGCCAGCAATGAGCACCCGGGCCTGTGCCTGCACATGACCTTGCCTGCGGCCTGAGACTGTTTAGAAAGTTAATGCGCTTTACGCTCGATCGGGACTGGTTATCATCTGGGCGCTCAAGCCTTGCGCTCCTTGCAAAGCCCTGACGAGACGCCCGATGAGCAAGAAGACCCTGATGCTGGCCTTGGCACTTGCCCTGGCGGCCCCTCTTGTCCTGGCCCAGCCCGAGCATGACCAGAAGATGGACACGTCGGTGTTACAGCGCCAGGACCTGGCCTATCACTTCAGCCAGCTTGATCTGGACTCGGCCGATGGCCTGCGTCACTACCGCCTGTGGGTTGGCAAGCCGAATCGTCCAGCGCCAGCATCGGGGTACCCGGTGCTGTGGATGCTCGATGGGAATGCTGCACTGGGGACGCTGGATCAGCAGCAACTGGACAGGCTCGCCGCGGGCCAGGCGCCCCTGCTGGTGGCGGTGGGTTACCGGACCGAACTGCGCATCGACAGGGCCGGCCGCACGCTGGACTATACCCCGGCGCTGCCGGAGCAGGTGCAGCAGCGTGATCCGCTGACCGGCCAGCCCAGCGGCGGGGTCGATGCGTTCCTGAAGCTTCTGACCGGGCGCATGCGCACGATGGTGTCGGCTGTGGCGCCGATCGATCCGCAACGACAGACGCTGTGGGGGCACTCCTATGGTGGCCTGGCTGTGCTTCACGCACTGTTTACCTGCCCCGGCGAATTCAGCCTTTACGCTGCTGCCAGCCCGTCACTGTGGTGGCGCGATGGTGTGATTGTCCGGGAGGCGCAAGGACTTTCCTCACGCCTGGGGGAGGCGCGCCCGCACCTGTTGCTGATGCGCGGCGGGCAGGAGCCCGCCAGCCCGCATGGTTCGCCGCACGAGAACGACGAGTTGCCTGCGCGCCAACTGGCGGCAGATCTGGCCGCGATCAAAGGCCTCGACGTGCGCTTTGAGCGCTTCGAGGGTCTGGGGCATGGGCCCATGCTGGGCGCCTCCCTGCGCAGGGTGATCGAAGGCATGTCTGGCCAGTGACCAGCCCTGTGCCTGCCCGGCTCAACGTTGCGCGTACTTGAGCACGTACAGGCACAGCTCGCGGTAGACATCGACAGGCAACTGCGACATCAGCCTCTGAGCCTGGCCGAGGGTTTTGCAATTGAGTTCGGCCATCGCCCGACGGTGTTCCGAACCCAGCAGGCCGGCATGCACCACCTGCGCATACTGAATATAGGAACAGGGGAAATCGGCCTGGGGACTGCGCTGGACCTTGAAGTTGATCTTCAGGTCTGCCCCGCGGAAGAATGCTCTGCCCTGGTAGGTCTGCTGGGGCACGAGGAGCCCTTTTTCAGGACAGGTGCTGTGACAGACCGGCAGGCTGTTCTTTTCCGTCTCCAGGCCACGTCGATAGATCACGATTTCGGAACCCGGTACCTCGATACAGGCGTTTTCGAAAGCATCGATGATGGACCTGCCATTGATTTGCGCCTCTTCGATCTGCGTCAGGCTGACCACACGCTCGATCTCATGATTGCCAACGCTGTTGACCACACGGTCCAGGGTCGACCAGTGGCTGAACTCTTTCTGACACGCTATCAGATGGACCTCGCTCTGATAGCCCTGCCGGGCGGCTTCAGGTGGAAAATCAGCGAAATGAGGGCTGTCGAGCGCGGTCTCCATGATGATGTTGTATTTGTTTTCCATCGCATACGTGCAAATCATGGCCCCCAGCCGCCAGATGAACGACTCGGTATGCTCATAGACATGCAGCACGCCTTTGTCTTCCATCGCCCGATAATGAGGGTGCAGTTCACGAAAATGGGTTTCGTAAAGGCGAACATAATTGTCGTAGCGCCCGCTCTTCAGCAGCGTGTTTTCCAGCAAGTACGTCTTACCCGAGCCTTGTGTACCGGCAATGATGAGCATTTTGGGCTTGAGCACGCCGTCGACGTAGTCGCGCTTCTTGTCGAACAAAGTGTCGACGACCTTTCTGAATGCGAGATGGAGATCGGTATCGGTAAAAGGATAGAGAGAGGACATGACGGTTCGTTTCCTAGGTTTGCCAATGTGACCGTCACGAAGGTAAGCGCTGCGGCAAGTGCAAAGGGGTAGATGGTTACTGCTGCAAGTCTCGTCGAAGGTAGTAGAACCGCGGGTTGCCACTGGGGTGGCCCTGTGCTGTATGCTTGGTCGGTCTTCAGGGCGGGGTGTAAGTCCCCACCGGCGGTAAATCGAAAGATGAGCCCGCGAGCGCCCCGACCATGTCGGGGGTCAGCAGATCTGGTGCAACTCCAGAGCCGACGGTCATAGTCCGGATGAAAGAAGGCGTCATGCAGGGGCCATCCGGGCGCCCTTGCGCGCGCATTTTGTTCGCCCCGAGACGTTCATCGATCATTCACGAGGAGCGTTTCATGTTCACCCAGCACCACACGCAATTTCCCACTGTTTCCGCCGCCATCGCCGCCTTCCAGGCCGGGCGCCCTGTACTGTTGCTCGACGATGACGACCGCGAGGACGAAGCGGACATCATTGCCGCCGCCGAGAACATTACGCTGCAGACCATGGCCATGATGATTCGCGATTGCAGCGGCATCGTCTGCCTGTGCCTGGACGAAGCCACCGTCGACGAACTGCAACTGGCACCCATGGTGCAGAACAACCAGGCCCGCCACGGCACCGGTTTCACCGTCACCATCGAGGCGGCCGAAGGTATCACCACCGGGGTTAGCGCCCAGGACCGCATCACCACCATTGACGCAGCACTGCGTTCCAGCGCCGAACAGCGCCATATCGTCAGCCCGGGGCATGTTTTTCCGCTGCGCGCCCGCAATGGCGGTGTGCTGACCCGCCGTGGGCACACCGAAGGTTCGGTAGACCTGGCGCGCCTGGCCGGCCTGCGCCCGGCAGCGGTCTTGTGCGAGCTGATGAACCCCGATGGCAGCATGGCCCGTGGCGAGCAGGTGGCGGTATATGCACGGCAGTACAATTTGCCGGTGCTGACCATCGAGGAGCTGGCGCGGTACCGTGAGGC
>PJTY01000858.1_pt1 | contig 13222 bp, 13 predicted proteins | sample 1512121 | NCBI WGS metagenome assembly PJTY01 (sample SAMN08177680, study PRJNA422409) | Soil metagenome, whole genome shotgun sequencing project. | isolation source: Soil enriched (2) on filter paper: alkali lignin treatment | place: USA: Madison | collected 2015-01-15 | reverse complement strand
TACCCCGCAAGTTGGCGGCGGTTCCAGCTGCCATGCTGGCCGACGAAGGCACCGTCGGCGTAATCTCCGCCGAAACCGCCGCCTGTCAGGAACGTCAGGCCGAGCGCAGCGACGTGCGAGCCTAGCGCATAGTCAGGGACGATGGCTTTGCGCGCCATCTCGGGCTTCTGCGGGTGGACGCGAGGGTCGAGATGATTGCCGTAGTAGCTGTAGGGCCAGCCGTAGAAGGCGCCAGGCTTCACCGAAGTCATGTAATCCGGCACGAGATCGGCGCCGAGTTCGTCGCGCTCGTTGACGACGGCCCAGAGCGCTTGTGTTGCCGGATTGATGGCGAGCGCGGTCGGATTGCGGATGCCCGAGGCATAAGTCCGGTGAGCGCCGCTCTCCCGATCGATTTCCCAGACGACCGCGCGTTCTTCTTCCAGAGCCATGCCGCGTTCGCCGATGTTGCTGTTCGACCCGATCCCGACATAGAGGCGCATACCATCGGCGCTGGCGCTCAGCGACTTGGTCCAGTGGTGATTTGGATTGGCCGGCAGCTTCGTTACCACCTCGCCGGGGTTGGCTATGCGGGTCGCGCCGTCAGGGTACGGGAACCGCAGCAGCGCGTCCTGATCCGCAACGTAGAGATTGCCATCGACCAGCGCCAGTCCGTAAGGCGCATTAAGACCGCCGATCAGCACGGTCTGTAGTTCGTACTTGCCGTCACCGTCGCGGTCCCGCAGCAGCGTCACGCGGTCGCCCCCCTTGGTGCCACTCTTGCCGAGGCTCTTGATGTAGCCTGCGATCACGTCTTTCGGGCGCAGCTTGGGTGCGCTGCCCCCGAGCCCCTCGGAAACGAGTATGTCGCCGTTGGGCAGGACCAGCGTCTGGCGCGGCACCTTGAGTCCGGTCGCGATCGGGGTGATCGTGAAACCCTGGGGAACGCTCGGCATGGCGCCGTTCCAGCCTGCAGGCCGCGCGATCTTCATCGGCGGCAGCAGCGTTTCCTTCATGCCCGGCAGCTCTGGACTGGCGCCGGTCTGGTCGAGTTCGGGAGCCTTGTCGCAGGCGGTGAGGGCGAGCGGGGCGGTCAGTGTCAGCAGGGCATGGCGCAGCATGGTCATGCGCGCAGCTCCCTCGGCACGGTATAGCCGATCCAGCCTGCAGCGAGCGCCAACACGGTGGAGATGAGGGAAAGGACAAGTCCGGTGGTGCCGACTGAACTCCACCCGTCGTGGCTGTGCTGGAAGGCGTTGATGAGGCCGATCACGAACAACGCGCCCAGCACGCCGGCAAGCCGGATACTCCCCGCGCGGTACGCTCGAACGAGCGCCCATGCCAGCGACAGCCCGGTGAAGACCAACGCGCCCGCAATCAGCCAGGCGGCGAAGTTCGACCACTGCATTTCGGAGCTGTTGAGGTAGGTCACGTCCGCCGCCAGCGCGCCGGGAAACAGCCCGACTGGAAAGGCAAGCAGTATGCCGTTGAGAGGATGGAGCACCCTGGGTACGCTGCGTGAACGGGCTGCTGGCAAGTCGAGGTCCTCAGGCGCCTTGGGCGGGGTCATCACCTTTAAATGCGCCGGATTGCGATGGGTTGCCGACAATCTTTATACCTCTCATGGCCCGACATCGCCGCCATTTGCGCGCAGCTGGTGACTGGCGCTGGCAGCAAAGCCCAGTGCGGTCGCCACCCGATCATTCCAGCCATAGGGATCGGAACGGATTACCGGTTCACCGTCATCGCCGAACAGGACGGTGTGGTAGAGCAGGCGCACTGGAATTTCATGCGGCAGCGGCACGAAAGTCTCCTTGCCGGTAGCGCGGGCGCGGTGCCAGTCGTCGAGGACGCCTTCGTCCTTCGCCAGCATCTCGGCAAAGCCCAGTGCGTCCTCCACACGGACGCAGCCGTGGCTGCGTTGGCGCTGGACTTCCTGGAACAGTTGCTTCGCCGGAGTGTCGTGCAGGTAGATCTGGTGCTCATTCTTCATGTCGAACTTGACAAGGCCCAGCGAATTCTTCGGGCCTGGCTGCTGCACGATCCAGCCATCCTTCCAGGCCATGTTGTTACGGCTCAGATATGCACTGCCCTTGCCCGCAATTTCCTTGCTCTGGATCGAGCGGGGCACCGTCCAGGTCGGATTGGCGACCAGGCGATAGATCGGCGAACCCAGTTGCGGGGTCTCGTTCTCGGGTTCGCCGACGACGACCTTGCGGGTATCGATCATTTTGCCATTACGCCAGTACGCCAGACGACCGGCGGCGATGTTGACGTCGATGCGCGTTTCCGGCGGATTACGCTCCAACCAGCGAAGGCGCTCCATGGCGACTGCGATCTCGCGCGCCTTGTCGGCATCGGACAGGTTGAGGATCTCCAATGCATCCTTGCCGATGACGCCGTCGGGTTTGATGCCGTAGTCGGCCTGCATACGCTTCACTGCCATGACCATCGCCGGTGAATAGCGCTCACCCTGCATCTGGCCGGCATCGAGGTAATCCGATGCGACAAGCTGGCGTGCGATCCGTTCAATGCGCGGATCGGTATCGCCCGGCTTGAGCGGCTTGCTGTCCTGAGGGATGGCAGGCGTCGGAGCATCCTTACTCCCGCGCAGGGTCAGGTACGCCTTCGACAGGCCCCGGTAGCCGTCGTCCTGCGGTGCAAGGCCCTCCAGCCAGGCCTTGAGATCCCCATCCTTCAGGGCCTTGGCGAGCCCAGGCAGCAGATCGGATCCGGGCCGCGCAACCGTGTAGATTTCGTAAAGCTTCTTCGGATCGGTGGCGCCGCGGGCAAGCGCGGCAGCATAGCGCAGGGCGCCTTGCGTCAGGGCACGGTCGCCCTCGGCATTGCCGGGACGGCCTTCGACAGGGAATGGCACGTGATCGAGCCCATGGGCGGCGCGTCCGTCTATCGCGGCCCGAAGATCGCGTAGGTCCGCGTCAGTCCAGTGAACCTGGTCGATGCTGACAGCCGGAGCTGGGGCGTCTGGGGTTTTGGAGGAGGGACCACATGCCGCCAACGCACATGTCACGGCCAGCAGGGGAAGAACGATCGACCGGTTACGCACACGGATCTCCTTGAAAGACCCGTATAACAACTGGTTGGTGCGCCGGATGTTGCCTGCCGCGCGAAACGATGCGCCGCACTCAGGTTCTCGCGGCGAAGATCATCCTGTCCTTGCCCAGGAACGAGAACACATCGTCGAGCTTGTTCTCACCCACTGCAAAGCATCCTTGGCTGCGGCCAAGCTTGCCATGCGCGCGGATCATGTCCTCGTTGGCGTACCAGGCGCTATGGACGACCACTGCGCGGCTTAGCGCGTTGCTGTTCGTGGGATCGAGGCCAATCAACTGCTGCGAGCGCCCGTGCTTGCCGACGTAGTAATCCCCTGTGAGAAATGCGCCTTCGCTCGATGCGTTGGAATTGAAGGCATTGGAGAACCGCTCGACGAATCCGGTGTGGTGCGGGTCGGAACCGGAGCCGTGCGCCACCAGGAAGCGCAAAGCCTTTCCATCGACGACATCAAGGAAATGCATCCTCATGTCCGATGAAGATGCAGAGAAATCGACGATTGCGATACGGTCGCGCGCCTTGATCCGATCAGAATGCCTGTCGAGAGAGGCCAGCGCCTTGCGCAGAAGGCCGGGCTCCACTGTCGAGAATGTTCTTGGCGGGCTGTTGCCGCGAACGGTCGCGGGGGCGCTCGGCGTCTTTCCGGGCGGTAGCGCAGGCGCGGCGAACGGCGAGGGCTTCATGAGCGAAGAGGACCGTGAACAGGCGCCGACTACCACGGCCGCGCCCGCCATCATCATCGCCCGGCGATGCATTGCTATTTCATGCTGGGCCATAGGAGGTGATATGGGAGGTGACCGCGCGAATGGAAGACATTTTCCTGTATAATCAGATCAGGCGAGCGGCTGCGGAGGATATTCTCAGCAGCAGCGACAGGACTACCGCCAGCCGGGCCGCGGTACCCTACACGGTCAGCGCAAGCGCAGGCCGCTGCAACGCTTTCTTGCCCTGCTGCCGCACGAGTTCGCGGACTATCTTTGGAGAACGGGCGCCGCTGCTTGGCGTTTTGCGCCTCGTCCACATTTATCTACTCATAAGGTTCGGCATTCGCTTCGGGGGCCTTGTTTTGCGAGCCGCCGGTCATGATCCGGCGTTTCCGGCAGGTTTTTGTTGCTCCAGCAGACGCTTCAGCGCGGACAGGTCCTTCCTAACCATCGCGGCATCCTGATCGAAGTTCATATCATCCATACCGGGCTGCCGGAACAACGTGAACATCACCTGCGTCCCATTGCCGTTCTCGATCATCCGCAGAGGAATGTAGATCATTGGTTTCCCGGGCAACATGACCCAATGGTCGAGCACCCCGAAAGCGTTCGGGGGGCTGAACCGGACCGTGGCTTGCCCGAGCGGAGTCTCCGCCAGCCAGCGGTCTCCTTCGCGGTGGAGCGACGAGGACATGCCCGCAGCCCACTCCGGAAAGTTCTCAGGCCTACTGGCGAACGCATAGGCTTCGTCCATGCGGCGATCGACAAAAATATCGATTATGCGGGTTTCGAGAACGGTCATGGGTCAACCCCTTCACCGGTCGATAACCCGTGAGCAGGTGAGGAGTTCTCGCGTTGGTTTCCGGCAGGTTGAGCGAGCGCCGGGTCGAGGTGGGAAACGAGGCGGTGTGCGATGCATTGAATCCGACAACGTTTTGCACGGGAGCCTCCATTCGATGGCCGACTTCGATCTTTATTATTGGCCTGTTCCGTTTCGGGGACAGTTTGTCCGTGGCATCCTCGCCTATGCCGGGAAGAGCTGGAAAGAACACGACAGCGACGAAATCGGCGAACTCATGGCCCGCCCGCCCGCAAGCCAACCGGTGCCCTTTATGGGGCCACCTGTCCTTATCGAGAAAGCGGCAAAGTTTGCCATTGCCGAGATGCCCGCTATCTCGCTCTACCTTGGCGAGAAGCTGGAGCTCCTGCCGTCGTCTTCCGAAGATCGGGCGCGTTCGATGAAGGTCGTTAACGACGCAAACGACGTTCTGGACGAGCTGACCCTCGACGGCGGGCGCGAAATGTGGACCACGGACAAATGGCGTGAATTCGTGCCGCGCCTGGGCCGATGGATGGAAATCTGGGAGGCTACCGGATCGGCGAACGGGCTCCGAGAGGCAAGCGGCACCCTGCTCGGAAGCGAGAAGCCTGAGCTTGCGGATATCGTCACCGCCGTTCTCTGGTCGACGATGGCAGATCGCTTCGGCGTCATCGCGGCCCTTCTGGCACAAAACGCTCCTCGGGTAGCCGCCCTCACACGGCGGATGCAGGCAACGCCCGAACTCGCTCGGCTGGCCGAAGAAAGCCGCCGGAAGTTTGGCGACACGTATTGCGGGGGTGAGATCGAGAAATCCCTGCGCGCCGTCGCTGCCTGAGGGGGCGCCTTTCAACGCACTGTCGCACACATTGGTCCGATCAGCGACGACCGGGCACCAAACGCTCTCCGGCGGGTTGTGCGGATGCGAGGCAGGTCCACGTCAGGCGTGCCTGCTGCGAAAGGTGCGCGCATGGCCATGACCGTCAACGGCGAGGTCGCCGAAATTCCCCTTGATCCGCGAGTTTCGCTCCTCGATTTCCTGCGCGAGCATCTGCATCTATCCGGCACGAAGAAAGGCTGCGACCAGGGCGCTTGCGGCGCCTGCACCGTTCTTCTCGATGGTGAACGTATCCTGTCTTGCCTGTCACTTGCCGTACAGTGCGAGGGACGCTCGATCACGACCATTGAGGGGGTCGGGGCCCCAGGCCACCTGCATCCCCTGCAGCAGGCCTTCGTCGAGCATGACGGCTTTCAGTGCGGCTACTGCACCCCCGGTCAGATATGTTCCGCCATCGGCATGGCGGCGGAAATTTCGCGGGGGGTGCCAAGCCATGTGACCGCCGATCTCTCCGACGATCGAATAGAACTGAGCCATGACGAGTTGCGCGAGAGGATGAGCGGCAACCTGTGCCGCTGCGGGGCCTACAACGGCATCGTAGCGGCCATCGCCGAAAAAATTGCCGAAGAGCCGCTCGTGGAGGCGGCCGAATGAACCCGTTCACTTATGCGCGTGCCGCCGGCGCATCCGATGCCGTCCAGCAGGGTGGTAGTGACGGCGCGAAGTATCTCGGCGGCGGCACCAATCTCGTCGACCTTATGCGCGAGACAATCGAGCGACCGGCGAGTCTGGTGGATGTCACGGGATTTTCGCGTGAGATCGAGGAACTGCCCGGCGGCGGCCTGCTGATCGGCGCTGGAGTGCGCAATACCGTGCTCGCTGGGCACAGCCGGGTGCGCCGAGGCTACCCCGTGCTCACCCGGGCGATCGTTTCGGGTGCCAGCCCGCAGATCCGCAACATGGCAACGGTCGGCGGGAATATTCTTCAGCGGACCCGTTGCGCCTATTTCTACGATGAAGCAGGATCGCGCTGCAACAAGCGCAAACCGGGCGCGGGCTGCGATGCGATCGGCGGGTTCACCCGCAATCATGCGATCTTCGGTGCCTCGTCTTCATGCGTCGCGGTCCACCCTTCCGACATGTGCGTGGCGCTCGCGGCCCTGGACGCAGTGGTCCATCTACGCGGCCTCGGCGGCGAGCGGCGCATCGCGCTGGCGGACTTCCATCTCCTGCCCGGCGACCGGCCGGACATCGAGACCAGGCTGGAGGCGGGCGAACTCATCACCGGCATCGAACTGCCGCCGCTGCCAGGCAAGGTGCGCTCGACCTATCGCAAGGTGCGTGATCGTTCGAGCTACGCCTTCGCGCTGGTCTCCGTAGCGGCGGTGCTGGAAATCGAGGACGGACATGTCCGCGACGTGCGCATCGCATTCGGCGGGGTTGCGCACAAACCGTGGCGCGCGGCGCGGGCCGAGGCGGTGCTGCGCGGTAGCCCGGCGGAATCGTCAGCCTTTGCCATGGCGGCCGATGCGGAACTTGCCGCGGCGAGGACTCTAGCGGGCAATGCCTTCAAGATCGAGCTGGCCCGTCGCACGATGGTCGCCGTGCTTGAAGATCTCGCCGGAGGAGAAATCGCATGAGCATCGTCGGCGACGCCAAGCAAGCCATACAGGGTGCAGTGCAGGGCGCGATGGCGAAGGCTGTCGCACTCGCGCCTGACAGCTGGATTCCTGGAGGCGATCCCGATCCCCTGATCCGCGAGCGCTACGGTCACGTCGGCAAGCCGCTGTCGCGCATCGACGGCCCGCTCAAGGTATCGGGGCAGGCGCGCTTCGCGGCGGAATTCCCGATGGAAAGCATGGTCTATGCCGCGCTGGTCTTCAGCACCATTGCAAAGGGCCGCATCACGACGATCGATACAGCGCCGGCCAGCATCGCTCCGGGCGTTGTCGCGGTTATGGATCATCGCAACGCCCCGCGCCTTGCACGGCCGCCAGTGTTCATGTCGGCGCCCAAGGCGGCCGGCGGGGACGAGCTGCCGATCATGCAGGGTAATGAGATCCGCTGGAATGGCGAGCCGGTAGCGGTCGTGGTCGCCGAAACGCAGGAGGCGGCGGACCACGCCGCTTCGCTCATCCGTGTGACTTACGAGGAAGCGGGTTCACTGACCTCCTTTGCCGAGGCGCGGGCAGGGGGCACGCGGCCCGCGATTTTCATGGGCCAGCCTCTCCATGACGAGCGAGGCGATGCCAGGGCGGCGCTGGAAGAGGCCGAGGTGCGCATCGATGCCACGTACGCGACGCCGCGCCACAACCACAATGCCATCGAACTTCACGGCGTTACCGCCGCATGGCAGGGCGACGTGCTGCGCATCCACGATGCCTCGCAACTGGTCGCCCATACCGCCTGGTCGATTGGCCAGATGTTCGGCATGGCCGAAGACAAGGTGGTCGTCACTTCGCCCTATGTGGGCGGGGGTTTCGGCGGCAAGTGCCTATGGCAGCATCAGGTTCTCGCGGCCATGGCTGCGAAAGTAACCGGCCGCCCTGTGCGTCTCGTCCTCTCGCGCGAAGGGGTTTACCGCGTCGTCGGTGGCCGCTCGCCGACCGAGCAGCGCGTCGCACTCGGCGCCGACCGCGACGGAAGGCTCAAGGCGCTGATCCACACGGGCGTCACCGTCAAGACCGCGACCAACGCGATGCCCGAGCCGTTCATTCTGCCAGCGCGCAGCGCCTACGCCTCGGACACATTGAAGCTCGACGTGCAGACGGTGGAACTCGACATGCTGGCCAACACCTTCATGCGCGCACCGGGGGAAGCGGTCGGCACTTTCGCCCTGGAGAGCGCGATGGACGAATTGGCCGAGGCGCTCGGCATCGATCCGGTGGAACTGCGCATCCGCAACGAGCCGGAAAAAGACCCGACCACCGGCCTGCCATTCTCGTCCCGCCACATAATCGAGGCATGGCGCAGCGGCGCGCAGCGCTTCGATTGGGCGCGGCGCGACCCTCGCCCGGGCATGCGCCGGCAAGGTGAATGGCTTGTCGGCATGGGCTGCGCCTTGGGGACTTATCCCTATTACCGAATGCCCGGGGGTGCAGCGCGGATCACGCTCACGCGGGACGGCCGCGCCATCGTCGACATCGCGGCGCACGAGATGGGCATGGGCACTGCAACCGCGCAAACGCAGGTCACCGCCGAGCGCCTCGGGCTGCCGCTCGACCGAGTGACATTCAACTATGGCGATTCCACTTTGCCCGGCGTCGTTCTCGCAGGCGGATCGCAGCAGACTGCAGCGATCGGAGCGGCGGTGGGAGCTGCACATCGCGATCTGGTGAAGACGCTCCTCAAGCTGGCCGGCAACGATTCCCCGCTTGCCGGGCTCGGGCCGGGCGATGTCGTCAGCCGCGAGGAAGGGCTGTGCAAGGCCGACGATCCGACGAGGCATGAGAGTTACGCCGCCATACTCGCTCGCGCCGGACAGGATATGGTCAGCGTCGAGGCCGATGGCCCGCCGCCGCTGGAGACGATGCACTGGTCCATGCACAGCCATGCCGCAATGTTCTGTGAGGTGCGCGTCAACGCCGTAACTGGTGAACCACGTGTCAGCCGCTTCCTCGGCTCCTTCGATTGCGGGCGCATCCTCAATCCGAAGACCGCGATGAGCCAGTTCCGCGGCGGCATCATCATGGGGCTTGGTCTTGCGCTGATGGAAGACGCGCAGTTCGACGAGCGCAAGGGCCGGATCATGAACCCGAGTCTGTCGGAGTACCATGTTCCGGTGCATATGGACGTCCCCGAAATCGACGTGATCTGGACCGGCATCCCGGATCCGCACGCCCCGATGGGCGCCCGCGGCATCGGTGAGATTGGCATCACCGGCACCGGCGCCGCTGTCGCCAACGCCGTATACAACGCGACCGGCAAGCGCGTCCGCGACCTACCGATCACGCTCGATAAGCTCCTTTGAGGCTGAAGATCATGGCGCATCTTTCCTTTCCCAATGAAAGCGCGGCCTACCGAGAAGCCCGCAATGCGCTTCTCGACGCAGAGATCGAACTGCGTGCGCACAGCGAAAAGGTCGCGGCCATGCGCCGTGCATTGCCGCCCGGCGGCGCTGTGCCGGAGGACTACGTCTTCGAGCGGATCGGCGAGCACGGGATGCCCGAGCACGTTCGACTGAGCGAACTGTTCCATCCGCACGATACGCTAATCCTCTACAGTTTTATGTACGGCCCCGAAAAGACACTGCCGTGCCCGGGGTGCACGCACTTGCTCGATGGAATGAATGGGGCAGGCCGGCACGTCGAACAGCGCGCCTCGCTTTATATCGCCGCGAAGTCGCCGCTTGCCCGGCTGGTCGAGTGGGCACGCGTTCGCGGTTGGGATCATCTCAGGATGCTGAGCACTGCTGGCAACAACTACACTGCGGACTATTTCGGAGAGACAAGCAGGTTGTCACCCGAAATGCGCAGCGCCCACGGCATTGCCGAGGGCGAAGACTGGGACGAGACGATCTACAACGTCTTTCGCCGGGAAGACGGCAACACGATCCGTCACTTCTGGGGCAGCGAGTTGACCTATGCGCCCTCGGAGCCTGGACAGCACCACCGCTCGGGCGACGCCGCAAATCCGCTATGGGGCCTCCTCGACATGACACCCGAGGGGCGAGGCAGCTTCTTTCCAAAGGTGTGGTACGACTGAAGGCATGGGCGGTCGGCTGCGGGGCGGAGCAGTAAGGCGCGGCCTTTCAAATCCTCGTACCCGAATGCCAGCCCGCGCCCATGGGATCTTTTTGCACTGCCCGCTTCTTTTCGCACTGGCGACCGTTCCGGGCATCCTGGCCTTCGTCCGATACGCGAACAGCGGGTCTTGGCGACCGCGGCCGCTGGCCTCGCCATCGGTAAACGGCGTAGTCTGGGGCGCCAGCTGTCGGAAAAAGTGGATCGTCGGTACCTGGCGGCAAAAATCGGACGCTGAGGGTATGCGACGGGTCGGTGCCGTCTAACGCTCGTGCGACACGGCCCGCAACGCGGTTATGGGATACGCCCGTCAGCACGAAGCCGTCCAAACAGCGCGGAGATCCCATCCGCGGTGGGTTGGAATCTGGCGAAACCAGGATCCAGACACTCCTGCCGGCTCGTGACGGTTTGTCTGGCAATGATCAGCCATGTTCTTGCCGGTGCCTCCTTCGCAAGATTTGCGGAACATAGGGACAGAACAGATGTTCTAGAAACGAGCTGCTCGAAAAGGTCGACGCAGCGCTTGCATCAAGGGAGAGCCCCATGTTTCGCTGGGCCATCATTTTCGCTGTTGTTGCACTTATCGCGGCGCTGCTGGGCTTTGGCGGCGTTGCTGGCCTTTCGGCCAGTCTTGCAAAGGTCTTCCTGCTCGTTGCGGTCGTGATCCTGGTTCTTGGTTTCTTCTTCGGTCGGGGCAAGAGAGTTCCTTGACCCCCGGCTCGGGGCATTCTGTGTAGGCAGAAATTTTCTGCGGTGCCTTGAGCTGGAAATCGAGCCTCAGGATCATGCCTTGACGGCATGATCCTGAGGCAGTTTGCGTTCAATCATCCCTAAAACTGTATGGATCAACGCAGCAAGCGGCCGGTCGTGGCTCCGCCAAATAGAGTAGCTGCGATCATCGCCCCTCTCACCACCCGCATTACGATAGCGGCAACGTTGTCGTTCCCCCTCGGCTTGCCCGCCCCGTGCTCTGACCAAATCCTCCAAACCCTTGAAATGGCGGAACGAGTTTGATGGCGGGCAGGCCACGGCGAACGCCGCAAAATCCGAAGACGAGAAGACGAAGGCATGTATGCACCTGATCGCCGAATATGGGGCCATTAAGATCAATAAATTGGATCAGTTCTGCGCACTATTCGAAACAACGCCATCTTTCTTGGCGCCAGTCAATTCCTCGCGCGTCGAATGGCTGTCTGGAAGTTTTTACAGGCCATGGAGCTCGCTCGCTCCAACGTCAGTTCAAGAGCTAAAGGGGCCGCACTTCGACTAACTTCGGCGTGCCGTTGTAAACTGTCCATCTCGCTTCGGCCGTGAAACCATTTGCCCACGCGCTGTGTTGAATCCAACGAAACCGCGATTAAGGAACCCGATCATGCCGTCGACACCCAAAACGACTGAAGGCCCGGATGAGACCGGCGCTGGCAAGCGCACCAATCGGAAGGCCGAGGAAAAAGTCTCGCCCGGAGATAACAGCGCAACGATAGCAGGCCAGGGTCATGGCAGCCCGGCCATCGTCACTACGGAAATCGACGAGCCCGGCGCCCCCGAACCGACCGCGGATCGCCCGGGCCGCGGTCCGAGCGGCGCGGCGACAGCTGGCAAGTTCCCGGATGGGTTACCGGACAAGCCCTGAAACTATCTCAGGGCGGGGACTACCGGGGAAGGAATGAAGGACAGCAGAGATGCCTAAAGGTGACAAGAGCAGCTACACAGACAAGCAGAAGCGCCGCGCCGAGCATATCGAGGAGAGCTACGAAAAGCGTGGTACCCCCAAAAAGGAGGCCGAAAGCCGCGCCTGGGCAACCGTCAACAAGGAAAGCGGCGGCGGCAAGAAATCCGGATCGGGTCGAGGAAAGACCGAAAACCGGAGCGCGTCATCCCGGGGCGGCAAGGCGCATAAGTCCGGGTCGGCGGAACAACGATCGGCTGCTGCACGAAAGGGATGGGAAACCCGGCGGAGAAACGGCAACGCGTGACCGGTCGCATTGAAAACCGGGATGGTGCCAGGCTAGCATGATGGCGTTAGAGCTTGACCTACGGGTAAATCGGGCGCGCGCCTCCGTTGAACCCAGCCCGGTTTTGCTGAAGACAACTTGAGTGCCCGTCGAAGTTTGCGCTCCCCCGCAGAATTACAGTGCGCATCCTCGAACTCCTCGAACAGGATCTGGACTTTCCGGTTCAGGTCGCGCTGTTTCTTCGAAGGAGGAGATCAAGAGTACTCTTCATGACCTTATCGAATAGATCGCTGAGGGAGGGAAGGGCGCCTTGGACGGCAGTGTGGATGAAATACCTGGTTTTAGACAGGAAGTTTCACGATACTTTGACTTGATCTCGGGACCTCAAACGGAGCGGCATGCGCTCGCAACAAGCTTTGCCTTTGAGATTTACGGGGCCACATAGTCTTTCCCGAAATGCGCCGCCAACCGCTCGGCTTCCGATGGCGAAATGGGGACTGCGCTAAGAGCTGATAGCCTGATCGCATCGGATGCACGTTCGAACAAGGCGACGCACCGCTGATTGTCGAAACGCGAGGTGTAGAGGATGCCGTCGGCACTCGTCGTTTCGTGAATATGGCCGCTGATCTCCCAGGTACGGGCGTAAGCGTCGCCATGAACATCGGTGAAGGAAAGTCCATGTGCGGAAACCCCGGCATCCACCAGCGGATAGAGCCTGAGCGCCCGCGTGGTCACGAGCTCGCTTCGGACCCGCCCATCGATCGTGGTCGAAAGAATATAAGGGATCGCGGGCGTGCGCACGAAGGTTTCCCCAAACGCCGTCTCGATGGACCGCGCAGCGTAGAGGATCTTGTAGCTCCCGTCCGGGGAATCGAACCTGTTGACGGGATCGGGGCCGACCGGACCAAAGAAGACCGGGCTATGAACGGCGCGATGATAGCGGTGCAGATGTGCGCCCGCGCCGATACGGCGCATCAAAGTTACGGCCATGACGCGTCAGGCAGTCCAGCCCGTGACGAGCGCGACAAGTTGCTTTAGCGCCAGCGCGCCGGGCTTGCGAACCAAGATCTGCAAGGGTGTTTCCGGCTTCGGGCCATAACCCGTAACGGGTGTCG
>PJTY01000856.1_pt1 | contig 13234 bp, 7 predicted proteins | sample 1512121 | NCBI WGS metagenome assembly PJTY01 (sample SAMN08177680, study PRJNA422409) | Soil metagenome, whole genome shotgun sequencing project. | isolation source: Soil enriched (2) on filter paper: alkali lignin treatment | place: USA: Madison | collected 2015-01-15 | reverse complement strand
GGATCGCCTGGTCGGTAGCGGGTCCCCCACGGCACCGTGATCGGTTGCACTGCCACTTTACCTGCGAGCGGCAATGGAACACGGTCCTTAAGCCTTGCCATCATCAGTCGGGATTTTCTTTGCCCCGGCTCGGTAGAAACGGGGCAGGGCAGGGGATTGACGCCGCCGCAATCCGGCGCGTTCACCAGGGCCTGCCAATACACGACGCTCGTTCCATCGGGCGACCATGCCGGGTCGGCTCTTGCGTTCCAGTTCGGATCGCTCGCACTCCCCGGAGCGCCGTCTCCGGCGTTCAGCTGTTGGCCGGAATATGTGGCGCGGTCGCCATCCCGATCTAGCAGAATCGGCTGAAAAAACCGCCGCATACCGTTACGATATCCGTATCGTGCGCTCAGCATCACCATCCGCGTCAGTTCGTCCGTAAGCGGCGGAACGCCCTGCATTGCGCCGTAATACATGTGGCGATCGGTGGTGCGGTTATCCAGCACCACGAACCACGTATCGTCCGGCGACATGAGGATCGGGTCGGCGTAGCCGGGGGCGCTGGTCAATCGGTGCGAATCTCCGGACACGAGGTCGGTGATGAACATGTCGACATTCCCGGACTCGGGAATGCCCATACCCACGGCGTTTCTGCCGTCCCGCGTCCAGCCCCGGGCTTCGCCGATCGCGCCCTTAACGGGATTGCGTATCAGGCGGCCCGGCGATTTCGGGTCTTCGCGGAACGGCGCGAATTCCGGGTTCGTCGCATTGGTGAGGACCCAGGCGTCCTCCAGTTCATAGCGCGGAGCCAAGGGTGTGCCGCTGCGCGGTGACGGGTTGAACACCAGCCTGCCGACCAGACCATGCTGATCGATATCGGGGCCGGTAGCGATCATATGGCTCCACATCAGATGCTCGCCATCCGGGTTCAGGCGCAGCTCGCGCATCGATCCTCCAGGACCGGAACCATCGGCTGTGGTGTTCCAGCGGATCGGATAGATCCGAATGCGCTCGGGCGTGCACTTGTCGTCGACCAGCCTGTAGGGGCCGCAATCGACGACGTTCGTGCCAGCGATCATCCGGGTATCGCCCGGGAATGCCTGGGGATGATCCAGACTCAACCAGGTTGCATTCTCGGGGACACGCCGCCCATGCTCATTGGTAGAGGCTGGATTGGCATCGGCGCGGGCGTCCTTCGGGACACCGCAGGTGATGCATTTCCACCCATCGCCATTGGCAAAGTTCGTGCCGTCGGTCTTGATGACGATGACCTGCGGACCATCATAGACGCTGCCCGGGGCGGGTGCGGCAGGGGCCCCTGCGAACTGGACGGTCAGCAATACATGTTTGGCATCGCCCAGATATGCCGGCCCTTCGACGATGCCATCATCAGCAGCCGTCATGCATCCAGTGCCTTTCGGATTGACGATCCTGGTGCAGGCACCTGGGGCCTCCGAGGGAGCCGTGGGAGGGAGCGGCAACGATGAGACGACGACATTTTCAGGTTTGGGAGGGGGCTTGGGGGCATTCGTCGTCGGTGCGGCCGCGCCCGCAACGATGCTTGCGCCCAGGCTTGCAACCGCAATCGAAATCCGGGCCGTTGCGCCCAGTCGTTCTTGAAGGCGTATTTTCAGATAAGTTGCCATTTAAGGATCTATCCTGATTCAGACCGTTGCAGGCTGACCTGAGGGACTTGAAGACCTGAGGTGTACTGCATGAATGTCGGTGATTTGGATGCCATGGATGCGCGCCATCGCGGTTGCGACCGCCAGGCTTTATGCCAGTCTGGTAACGCTTAACGGAAGTTCTGCGGTCGTCCGGATTCCCGGGGGAGCCGCGCAAAGCGATCGAACCATGTTTACGGGGCGGTGCGCGGTCAGATTGGGCAAAGTCGCTTGTTGTTCCTCGGGGGGAATGGGGAAGCCTATGCTGATATCGAAGGGCGTGTCGCCTTCCACGGTGACGCGCCAGCCGTCGGCGCGAAGGTCCCATGCCGGTTGAAGCTGTTCCGTCACGAACCAGTTACAGCGAAAGCGCATCACCGGCTTTCCTCCCCGATATCCGGTCGTGACCATTCTTTGCCCGGCAACCGTACCGGCGGGAATGACGGTTTCGTGGAGTTTGACGGGGGCTGTGGCGAGGGCGACCTCGCTTGCCACCTCGAATCTCTCGATCTCGATGCCCAGAGCCTCTGCAAGTGCGTGCAACGAATGATTGAAGACTTCATCCCGTTCATAGAACGGGCGTTCCGCGAATTTTTCCGGGCTTTCGCCAAAACCCATGATCCCGAGCAACATTTCCTCTGAGCAGCCATCGATGCAATTGGCAAATTCGTCGATGGTGAGAAGATCTAGCCGCCTTGCAACGGAAAGGAGAACCAGTGGAAGCGCTTCGGTTATGAAACCTGGACTGCTCCCTGAACTGTGGAGCGAACTGCGGCCTCTGGAACAGGCGGCCTCGATTCTTGCGCGTACGTCAGGGGCCATGCTTCCGGGATGGAAGAACTCGGCGCGCGTCGAGGAAATGTTGATGCCGTTTTCCAGAAGAGCGCAGACATCGTCGTAATCGGTCTGCTCCGGCATGTAGAGCACGCAATCCGGTTTCAACGCCACGATCTCGGCGAGGTCGCGCACGGCCTTGATGCCGGTATGCCCGATACCGCAAAGCTCGCCGGCATCCTTGCCCACTTTTGCAGGCGAATAGACTTTGACCCCGACCAATTCCAAATCGGGGTGTGAAAGGACTGCCCGCAAGGCCGCTGCTCCAACGGTGCCGGTGGCCCATTGGACAACGCGCAGTTTCTCCGCACCGGATGGCTTCGTCATCGCTTCTGCTCCAGGACTTCGATGGTGATCGGCGAATGGCACCGTCCCGCGGGCGGGACGGTGCGCCTGCCAGGAAACGCGGTTCAGCCGATGAACATGCCGCCGTTCACGGCCAGGACTTGTCCGGTGACGTAGCTCGCCCCATCCGATGCCAGGTATTCGCAGGCCGCGGCGATATCTTCCGGCGTGCCGGGGCGGGGGATCGGGATGTGCTGGGCGATCACGTCCAGCGGCGGGAACGTGCCGGCCGCGACGCCTTGCTCGGCCATCGGCGTTGCCACGACCGAGGGCGGGATCGTGTTGACGGTGATGCCGTCGGCAGCGAACTCTCGAGCGAGGGCGCGGGTCAGGCCGATCACCCCGCCTTTCGCCGCCGAGTAGTGGGCGCGATCCGACGCGCCGGATTGCGCGGCATGCGAGGAAATGGTGATGACGCGCCCCCACTTCGCCGCGACCATGTCGGGCAGGGCGGCCTGAACCGTGTGGAAAACGCCGGTCAGGTTGATGTCGATCATGCGCTGCCAGGTCGGCTGATCCACGTCGAGGAATCGAACGCCCTCGGAAATGCCGGCGTTGGCCACGACGATGGCAATGGGCCCCAGCTCCGATCGGATCGCGGAATAGGCCGTTTCCACATCGTCCCGATCGGATACGTCGACCCGGCGTGCCAGTACCCGCGCGCCTTCGGATTGGAGCGCGGCACTTTCCCGCTCGAGGGCTTCATCCTGTAGGTCGAGCATGGCAACGGGGTGCCCCTTGCGCGCAAACAGCCGGACGACGCCCAGGCCGATACCCGATGCCCCGCCCGTGACCACGACGACTCGATTGGCTTCCATCTACACTCTCCCATTTCTTCTTTGGCCGTTTGCCCGGCAACAACCCTGCTGTTTCCGAACGGGCGAAACGCGCGCTCCGGACCTTTATGCGATAATGTGGCGCACAACTTGCGCGGTGTCCAGCCTCCAGATAGGCGTAGCCAAGGCGCGATTCGCATTGGGCGGACAAATCGGCACTTCCCGGTTGCAGGCTCTGCGGGGAACACCGCTGCAACCGGAGCGGAATGGGCTGTCGCGATGAAAATGGGAGAATGAAATGCCAGTTCCGGACGTCTCCAGCCGCTCGATAGGCGAGCTGGTTTCCCTTACGGGTAGAAGCGCGGTGGTGACGGGAGCCGCCTGGGGGCTTGGAAAGGCCACGGCGAAACGCCTTGCGGAAGCGGGCGCGGCCGTTCTCGTTGCCGATATCGACGAAGAAGCCGCTGCGGCGACAGCCGAGGAACTGGGCCGGCAGTACTCGGCGGATGTTTCGTTCGCACGGCTCGATGCCGGTGACGCCGGCTCCATCGCTTCGGTTGCGGATCTCGCCGAGAGCAGGTTCGGCAAGCTGGACATATGGGTGAACAATGCGGGAATCCCCTCTTTCACACCCTTGCTCGAACTGGATGAAGAAGAGTTCGATAACGTCCTGGCGATCAATCTTCGCGGGTCGTTCGTCGGGGCCAGAGAAGCTGCCCGCCGGATGATCGCCGCGAACCAGGGCGGCGTGATCGTCAATGTCGCCTCGCTGGCCGGGGTCCGGGGCATTTCCGAGGGACAGGCAGCCTACTGCTCGTCCAAACATGGTGTCGTCGGCCTGACCAAGCAGCTTGCCATAGAGCTTGGCGGCCATGGTATCCGTGTCCTGGGCGTGGCGCCCGGTTTCTCGTTGACGGAAAAGACGATGTTCATCGCGGATTGGGACGAGGAAACCATCAGGAACTGTCCGATCCCCGGTATAGGAGCGAGCCGTCTCGGCCGTGTGGGCGTTGCCGACGACATTGCCCGGGCCATTCTGTTCTGCGCCTCGGACCTGTCGATGTTCATGACCGGCAGTACTTTGCTTCTCGATGGGGGAATCGCCGCCTGATTGTCCGATAGTGGGAGCGGGAGCTTCCGGAAAAATCATGGGGGGGCGTGCAGGCCCTTGTACGCCTCCCTTTACTGCCTTTTGACGCCGTGTTGATAACGGGCTCGGGTTGCGGCAATGGATTGGCGCGCCGCTGCTATAGCATCTTCTTCAAGCGCAAACAGCAGATGGTCGAGCACCGCGCGAAGGTGCGCATGCATCGCATTTCTTGCTGCGACCGGTTCGCGTGATTTCAGTGCGAGGACGATTGCGGCATGTTCCTCGACTACCGGTTTTACGTTCGCGGTTCTCGCCTTTTCCAGCAGGAGGCGACACTCAGAAGAACTCGAGCGCAGTTCCCAGAGTTGCTCGATCGTCCGTGCCACGGCGGCATTGCGGCTCGCGCCGGCGATGGTCATATGAAACAATTTGTCGGCGTCCTCTTCGTCGCCTTCCTTCGCATTCTCACGCTGCATCGCCGAGATCAGCGTCTCCAGCCGCTGGAGTTCCTCATCGGTGATGTGCTGTGCCGCGAGTGCTGCAGCCTCGCCTTCGAACAGCAGGCGCGCTTCAATGAGTTCGAAGGGGCTGACGGTGAAACTCGGCTCGTCGTTCTCGCCGGGCAGGCGGAGTACGAATGTGCCTGCGCCTAGCCTAGCTTCTACAAGGCCGAGAACTTCCATCGCAAGCATCGCTTCGCGCACGACGGGCCGGCTCACCCCCAGCTTGACGGCAATATCCCGTTCCGCAGGCATTCGGTCTCCGATGCTGTAAGCGCCGGATTGCATTTCCTTGATCATAGTGTGAGCCACGCGCTTATAGAGGCGCGATCCGCTCGTGGTGGAGTCAGACGGCTGTGTATCCGTCGGGCCATTCGCTCTGGTTATGTCTTTCATCTCCCTCACACCTGTCTTTGTGGTCAGTCCAATTTTCTACAAACGGTAAAGTGACGTTGACGGAACCGCGCTTCACTTCGATATCTGGGTGCCCAACTTCGACATTCAGGAATATATGCGTTACAGCGAAGAGGCCGACGTGGTATTCCCCCATGACTACCGGTTCGCGAGCGGCGAATTGTTCTGCGGAGAGGTCCCTCGCCACGGCGTGGACATCGGCGAGACGCTCGCGGCCAAGTATCCATACAAGCCTGATTACCTGCCGGTCGCGCGGCTCGACGATGGAACCATGTGGAACTGGTGAGCGGCGCAAGTATCCGCGACAGCGCTGCGGCCCGGTGGTATCTCCCAAGGGGGTGGCACCGGGCTGCATCCGGTCAGATCAGTTCGACGAGTGCGAGGCCTTCCGATGGAAGATCCAGAATGAGGGTTCCGTCGCCGTCAAGACGGCGGCGCTCGACCACGGGCTGAGAGGCCCTGCGCAGGTGAACGACCTGATCGCGGGAAGGATACTGCGGAGAGCCCATGGCGCGCCAGGTCGGCATGGGCGAGCCGCGCTCCCAGTCGACATAGCGGACTTCAGCGGCCTTCCGCCCGGCGATGCCGTCGAGCTTCAGGACGATGCGCTTGGCCTCGCCCCGGATCTTTCGCTCAGAGGTCATGCCGGGAATGCCGCCGGGCTGATCTACCTCGGCAAGATTCCACACGAGCACGGATATGCGCCCGTCCTTGCCACGTGATGCCAGGACCGGACCCTGGGCGGAAAGCCGCTCGGTTCCAAGGCGGTGCAGCAGGCGGTAGGCGTTGAAGGAAGGCTTGGCGATCCCGTCGATCATCATGCTCCATCCCATCGAGCCTTCCTTGAGCATGTAGTCGTCGACGCCGAGTTCCTCGTACATGCCGCTGAGGGTCCATTGCGACATTCCTGCGCAGTGTGCCAGGCCCTGGGCGATGACATGGGCGATCATCGCCGGACTGTCGGAAGACCATTCGGAAAGCCACAGCGCCTTGCCGGAAAACGGCCCGGAGTCGATGGTCCTGCGGGCATTGGCGAGAGCATCCGGAATGACGTCGTTGATGCCGCGACGCGGCGCGTCCTTGCCGAATACCTCGTTCTGATCGTCGCCTGCGTAGACATGGGTGGCAAAGAAATCGACGGGGGCATTGTTGGCCGCGCACCACTGCGCGAAGTCGCCGATCCAGGCCGTCCTGGAGGTCGCCGGCCCGCCTACCTGAATGCGTGGATCCACCGACTTGATGGCCACGGCGGCGGCCTTGTACATGTCGAAGTAGCGCTGCTTGTCCCCCGTCCAGAAAAACGAGAGATTGGGCTCGTTCCAGACTTCGAAGGGCCATGTCCGCACGGTCTCGATGCCGTAGCGATCGACCATCGCCGCCGTGAAGGACTTGATGAAACCCGCGAACTCCGCATCGGAATTCGGAGGGGTGATGTTGGCGCCGTAGAAGCCGAACTGGGTTTTGCCGGAAGCCAGCTTGCCGGGCATGAAGCTCAGCTCGACGTAAGGACTGACGCCAATATCGAGCAGGCCGTCATACACCCGGTGGACATTGAGCCAGTTCGGCCCGCCATTGCGCCGCATCTCCAGGATGCTCTTGCCGAAGACGCCCAGTTCATCGTTGAAGATGCCGTGGAATCGGGCGCGCTTGAAGCCGGCCTCGGCATGGCCGATGCGCATGTCCTGACGCCATTCCTCGCGCAGGGTGATCGCCGCACGGTCGGAGCCGACGGATTCTTCCCAGACGTGCGGGAGCTTGCCCGTAACTGCGCGCGTATCGACGCGGATCGTTTCCGTGGCGATGCCCACGGCGCGGGCGCCCCCGGCGGACAGGGCTGCCGCTGCGGCGCTCGATGCCAGGAATGTGCGGCGGTCAAACATCTTTCTCTCCAGGATATTTTGCGATGGTATCGGTGTGGGGCAGGATCAGTGCGAGATCTCTATTCCGGCGAGCGCGGCGTTGCCGGAAACGCTCGAAAAATCGAGCTTGAGGCGGCCATCGGTTATTGTGACGGGGAAGCTGCGCACCACTTCCCTGAGCGGTGCGCCCGCTTCCTTGCGCACGTTGAAGCCTGCAAGCGCGACCTTGCCGTTCGCCCTCACCGTCAGCGCCTGTTCCGGGGCGGAGTCCTTGCGGGGTTCGAACAAATGCAGCGTGACCTGCCATTGCCCGTCGGGCAGCGGGATGTCGTAGCTATACGCACTGCCGTCGCGCCAGTAGTCGAACAGGGCCGGATCGGCAGCCTCGACCTGGCGGATGGGGGCCATCGAGCGGCCGCCAAAACCCACGAGATTGAGCACGACCGGCCTGCCGCCGGTGACGAAGGTATCTGAGCCGAAGTGCCGCGCACCCAGGTCAAGGCCCGCGAGACTGCCGGTATTGATGCGCAGCCCATCGCGATCGACGTTCGGCCCGTTCCAGACGGCGGTGTCGCGAACGGTCTTGCCGCCGACATTCGCGGATACAGTCGCCGCATTGGCGCCTGGGTGCAGCGCCACGCCTTTCCACTCGCAGACGAAATCGGGGCAGGGCGCTTCGCCGATCGCCTTGCCGTTGATGGTCAGTGATGCGGAAGGCGTGTTGGTATAGGCTTTCACGTCCATGACCGGATAGGCGCGATCGGCGTAGCGCTTTCCGGCGAAGCGGATCGCCGGACCGTCGCTCCAGGCGACTTTGTAGAACCAGAAGGCGTCCTTGCGTTCCTTGCGGTCGGCCGTCACCAGTCCCTTGTCGTTGAGGTCGACACTGTCGCCCTCGTCCCGCAGGTCGCTGGAAAAATCGAACATCGCCCAGACCCAGCTGGCGAAGACGAAGTCGCGGCTGTTGATCGCGGGCCAGCTCTGCTCATGCACCCATGCCTCGAATTCCTCGGGGTGGGGGCGTCCGACGAAGTTGACGAAGCCGTTCTTCGTGTCGTCGCTGTGCTGGCTGATCGCGCCGCCTGCTCCATATTCGCTCAGCGAAAGCGGCAATCCGGGATGCTCTTTGTGGAACGTGTCGAGCGTATCGCCGAGATCCTTCCTGGCCTGAAGCGGATTGGGATAATACCAGCCGTAATATCGATTGTAGCCGATGAGATCGGCGGTCCCGGCAAGCCGCTCTCCTGCGGTCTGGACCAGGGTCAGGCCTTCGCAGCAGTCCGCGAAAGTGGTCGGCCGGTCCGGGTCTTCCTCCTTGGCGACGGCGTTGAGATGCCGGAGCAGGGCAAGCGGTTTGGGCGGGTTGCCCTTGACGCCGAAACCCTTCGCGGAATCCACTTCGTTGCCGACCGACCACATGAGGATCGCGGGGTGGTTGTAGTTCTGGCGGATCTGCTCGCGAAGCTGCTGCTCCGCATTGGCCCAGAGCGCTTCCGAGCCTTGCCCCCCGGAAAGACTGGGCGTCGTCACGTAAGGCAGTTCGGCCCAGACGACCATGCCGGCCTTGTCGGCGAGATCGGACCAGGCATCCGCGTGCTGGTAATGGGCCTGCCGAATGGTGTTGGCGCCGAGCTCCTCGATCAGCGCCATGTCCTGCTTGTGCTGCGCGGGCGTGAGCGCCCAGCCTGATCCCAGCGCATCCTGATGGCGCGATACGCCGCGCAGCTTGAGGTGGCGGCCGTTGAGCGAGAAACCGGCATTTGCGTCGAAGCGGAAGGTGCGCAGCCCGAGCGGCTGCGAGACGCGGTCGAGCACGGCCTTGCCTTGCGTCAACGTGGCGATGACCGTGTAGAGGTAGGGATCGGTCCTCCCATCCCAGCGACGGGGATGGGCGATGTCGAGTTGGGCGCTCTCCTCTTGAGCACCGGCGGCGAGCGTTACGGGTTGGGCGAGGCGCGTGACGACTTTGCCCTTGGCATCCCTGATCTCCGTGGTCAGCGTGAGAGCGCGGGCATTCCTGCCGGCGTTGCGCAGGCGCGCCCGCACCTCGACAATTGCCCGTTGATCGGTGATCTCCTTGGCATGGGCGTAGATCCCGGGACCGCCGAAATCGAGCGGGTCGATCGACGCTTTGGGCAGTTGCAGCAGCGAGACTTCACGGTAGATCCCGCCGTGGACGAAGAAGTCGCCGGAGAGCGGGATGACTTCGGCCGTGCTGCTGCCGGGTTCGGGCTTGGAATTGTCGGCGCTGACGACGATGAGATTGCGTTCTCCCGGCTTCCAGGCCTCGGAAACGTCGAAGCGGAAACGGGCAAAGGCGCCCTTGTGCGTGCCGACGTGGCGGCCATTGACCCAGACCTCGGCAATCTTGCCGACCGCGGCAAAGTCCAGATACTGCCTGTCCTGCTGCTTTGCCTTGGGAGCCTGAACCCAGAGCCGGTACCAGCCGACGCCTTGTCGGTTGTCGCTTTCGCTGCCGCGTTCCAGTTCGTAGGCACCGATGCGGTTCCAGCTATGCGGTACGGAAACCCGGTCCCAGGTGCTGTCATCGAACGCGGGGCTGGTGACGGTGGACGGCTCTTCCCCGAACCGGAACCGCCAGCCTTGCGAGAGATCCATCGCAGGGCGCTCGGCATTGGAACGGGCGCTGGTCGCACTGGGCGCCGCCAAGACGGACGTTGCACTCATGACGCTGCCAAGCGTCACGCCGAGCAGGATCGTTGCAGCAGTTCGCTTCAAATCAGCCATCTTGTCCGTCTCCCGATTGCCTCTGCTGTCTTTTTGAAAGAGGTCAGATCATGTTCGTTGTCGGTTTCACCGGAGCAGGCGCACGGGGCCGATCAGGCCGGAGGGACGCAGAGGGGCATCTTTCCGATAGGTGGGAGTCGCCGTCCAGGTCACCTTGGCCGCGCCGGTCTGCGCATCGCCGACGAGGCGATTGACCCAGAGGTTGGCGACACGGATCTGCAAGCGATTCCGGCCGGCCTTCGCCTGCTTGCCGATGTCGATGAGCAGGGGCTTGTGCCAAGCGTAGCCTGCGAGCCGACCGTTCACCAGGACTTCCGCTATTTCGCGGGCCTCGCCGAGGTCGAGATAAAGCGGCGTTCCTCTGCGCCAGCCACGCGGCGCGTCGAATTCCTTCGTGTAGGTGGCCGCGCCCGAGAAGTAGCGGATGGCCGGGTCCTGATTTTCGTTCAGCGCAGTCAGAGCGGCAAGTCGGGTAGAGGCAGGGGCGCCGCGTCCCAGTTCGAATGCGACATCCCAGGGACCGTCCAGCAAGGCGGCTTCCGAAAGCGGCGCCGAGACCACATCCCGTCGGGTTTCGGCGGCATCCTTTCTAAAGACGACATGAACTGCCCCGTCCGGCTCCAGCGTCAGCGGAACGTGCGTAATTCCTTCGCGCGTTTCGTAGCTGACCGGCTCGAACCGGCCGGTTTCGGCATGCCAGAGTTCAGGAACCCTGCTGGCGACGCGAAACGCGGCGTCGAACTTTTCGGTGCGGTCTTTCTGGTTCGAGATGAAATAGAGATCGCCGTCGTCGAGCTGGCGGTGAACGAAGGGCAGATCGCTGCCCGGCTGCGCGCCGGTGATACGGAAATCCGGAACCAGGCCGAGTTGTGTCAGCGCCGAGGCAAGATCGGCGGTCGCGATCACCTGGCCTTTCCCGACCGGGGTGCTCAGCGGGCCGGGCCACAAGGCGTTTCGTAGCGCTTCATAGCGGCCGGGATCGACGCTGAGGCCAGGGTCGCTTTGGGGGCGTGGTCCAACGATCGTCGCGCCGCCCTCTGCGAGTTTTGCGATCTTCTCGAGCACCGGCAGGCTTATGCGGTTCGACGAGCCGCCGAGGAACAGGACGCGGTAGCGGGCGCCGCCGACGCTTGCGATGGCGTTGCCGTCGTTGTCCAGGGCTTCCAGAAGCGCGTCGGCATTCACGAAATCGTAGGCATGTCCGGCGGGAACCTGCGGACCGCCCTTGTCTCCGAACAAAGCCGTCAACGGAGCTTCCTCGCCATAGAAGTAGGCGATGTCCGCAAAGTTCCGGCCCTGTTGCAGCATCAGCGAATTGCGCGCGATGTAATCGACCCACGGCCGCGCCAGTTCGCCCCAGGCCTCGTTGCGGTTGAAGTCCTGCCCGAAGATCGACAGGCGAAGTCCGGGCTTGCGATCGTCCACGGGGACATGCACCGAGGTGTGGATGACCGGCCGATTGATACCGGTCGCGAACTCCAGGTCGATCATGCGCTTGAGATCAGCAGGGGCGAATGACCAGGGCGACAGCATCGAGGTCAGGGATTCCGCTGCAACGAAGCGTCGGCCGTAAACGTGCGCGACCGAGGCTGCTCCCTTCATGTCGGCCAGATAGGTCGGTTTCGGCCCACTGGCGCGGGAGAAGGCCCACATCGCGGCCATCGGGACGTCGGCCGACTTGCGCATGGCCATATCGTCACCGAGCAGGGGGCGACGGTCCTCCAGCGCCTCGCCGTAGACGATCAGCCCGTTCTCGTGCGCCGCACCGGCAATCGTGGCGTAGTGTTCGCTTGCGAGCAGGTCCGCCAATGTCCGGCGGAAGTCGTAGAGGAAGCGGTCGCTGCTCTGGCGCGAGCCGACGATCATCCCGGTCAATGCCGGAAGCCACGGAGTCGGATCGTACCCGCGCAGTCGCCTGAACTGGTCGATCATGTTCGGCGTCCAGTTGGAGGCACCGACCTCGATACTGTCGGTCAGGATGGCGCGAATGCCTTTCCCGCCGAGCAGCGCCGGGCCTACCGTTTCGCGGTAGGTATCGATGTAGTGGTCCATGTAGCGCCGCACGGCCGCCGCGTCGTACTTGTCCACTTCCAGTCCCGTCGCCTCCAGAGGCGCCGGATGGTTCATGGTGCCGACCAGCGAATAGCCCAGGCGAAGGATCTGCCAGCGTCCCGGCGGAGGAGACCAGTCCAGCGTCCCGTCGGCGCGAAGACGATCGGTCAGGTTCAGGACCGATCCCGGAGCAATTCCCGCGGCATCGGCAAGGCCGCGATCGAGGTCGTAGTAATCCGGTACGATGTCGAACCCGGCCTTGGCTTCGGCGCGGTTCACGCGGTCGGTGCCGGAGAGAACCAGTTCGGCGATCCGGATCGTCGCCGAGGGCTTTCCCCCCGAAAAACCGGCAGCAAGCGCGGAGAGGTCGACGCCGGGCGGCGGCGGGGCAATGTTCGGAAGGCTGCTGACCTCCTGCAAGGTCAGTCTGAATCTGCTGGCGGTTACCGGCGCCATGGCCACCGTCGTCGGCACCCGGGACAGCGGGACATCGACGACCTTGGTCCACTGACCGACCGCCGTCTCGGCTTCGAGCGCGGCCTTGAGATTCGCGCCCAGAAACTTGCCGGCCCCGTCGGGGATGAACAGCGTGATCGCGCGCACGGTGCGGGGATGGGCGTAGGCGAGTTGCAGGATCGTCGGCGCTTTCGGCGTCTTGGCGAGGTCGATGCCGGTTTCAAGATCGCCGTCGGTCAGGGCGGTGCCGTCGATCTGCTGTTGCAAGCCGTCGTAGTACGCGCTCGGCCCCGCCTCTCGCGTTCCCGAGACGGGAAATGCGAGCACGGCGACATCGCGGTAGAACGGCTTGGGAACCGCCGGAGCCTGTTCGTTGATGGTGGAATTCGTGCCTGACTTCGCGGCGATCGACTGGAAAGGGCCGGTCACGGAAGGAGGTACGGGGAGCAGCCGGGGCAGGGGCCTTCCGCCTTCCGCAGAGGTTTCGCTCCAGACCAGTTTCTTCATGCCGTCC
>PJTY01000853.1_pt1 | contig 13271 bp, 10 predicted proteins | sample 1512121 | NCBI WGS metagenome assembly PJTY01 (sample SAMN08177680, study PRJNA422409) | Soil metagenome, whole genome shotgun sequencing project. | isolation source: Soil enriched (2) on filter paper: alkali lignin treatment | place: USA: Madison | collected 2015-01-15 | reverse complement strand
TTGGAACCACCTGATCCCATCCCGAACTCAGCAGTGAAACGATGCATCGCCGATGGTAGTGTGGGGTTTCCCCATGTGAGAGTAGGTCATCGTCAAGATTCATTTCGCAAAACCCCTATCTGCTCATGCAGGTAGGGGTTTTGTCTTTCTGGCCCGGAAGTCCCGGGCCGGCACAACCCTTCTCTGTGGGAGCGGGTTCACCCGCGAACACCGGCAAAGCCGGTGCCATCCACCGCGCTGCCTGCTTCGCGGCTAAAGCCGCTTCCACAGGGGCCCGCGTAGCTCTCAAAAGCAATCATGAAATGTGCGTCATTTATGCCTGACGAATCACAGGTCGATGCTACGCTCGCGGAAATACTCAGCACGGATACCCATCATGGAAATGAACTGGCACCAGGCGCTGCAAGAGAGCCTGAGCTGGCTGGCAATCGCCTCGTTCATCACCCTTGTCTGCTTCACGGCAGCCGCCGCACTGGCCGTACGTTATACGCGTTGGGGCAGCCAGTTCTGGCAGCTTGCCGGGCCCTATTTCAGCTTCAGGCGCAGTTGGCGGCCGTTACTGGTGTTCGCCCTGCTGCTCGTACTGACGCTATTCTCCGTGCGCCTGAACGTGCTGTTCTCGTTCTGGTACAACGGCTTCTATAGCGCCTTGCAGGGCCTTGACCAAACTGCCTTCTGGTACCTGCTCGGCGTTTTCGCGGTATTGGCCACCATCCATGTACTGCGTTCGCTATTCACCTTTTATGTAAGCCAGGCGTTCAGCATCCAGTGGCGGGTCTGGCTGACCGAGCGCCTGACCGAGGACTGGATGCAAGGCGATGCCTACTACCGTGGCCAGTTCCTCGCCGAGCCCGTTGACAACCCCGACCAACGTATCGAGCTGGACGTCAACGCCTTTGTCAGCAATTCGGTGACCCTTGCCCTGGGCGCGGTCAGTGCGCTGGTTTCGCTGGTGGCATTTACCGGCATCCTCTGGGGGCTGTCGGCGCCGCTGGCTGTTGCCGGTGTGGAAATTCCCCGGGCGATGGTGTTTGCCGTGTACCTGTATGTCATCGTCGCCACCTGGATCGCCTTCCGTCTCGGGCGACCGCTGATCCGCCTGAACTTCCTCAACGAAAAGCTCACTGCCAACTTCCGTTACGCGCTGATGCGCCTGCGCGAGAACGCCGAGAACATCGCTTTCTACCAGGGCGCGCAGGTCGAGCGGGGAACCTTGCTGGGCCGCTTTGGTGCCTTGATCGTCAATGCCTGGGCGCTGGTGTTCCGGAACCTGAAATTCAGTGGTTTCAACCTGGGCGTGAGCCAGGTAGCGGTAGTGTTCCCGTTCATTCTCCAGGCACCGCGCTTCTTCAGCGGGGCGATCAAGCTGGGTGATGTCATGCAGACCTCCCAGGCCTTTGGCCAGGTGCAGGATTCGCTGTCGTTCTTCCGCGAGTCATATGATGCGTTTGCCCAGTACCGGGCTACCCTCGACCGTCTGACCGGCTTCCTCGATGCCAACGAGCAGGCGAGTGCTTTGCCGCGCGTCATCACCAAGGACCAGGAGCATGCCTTGGCGATAAGCCGTCTGCAGGTGCTGCGCCCGGACGGGCATGCCCTTATCGCCAACCTGGACCTTGACCTGCATGCCGGTCAGGCACTGTTGATCAAGGGGCCGTCGGGCAGCGGCAAAACCACGCTATTGCGTGCGCTGGCGGGCCTCTGGCCGTACGCCGAGGGTGAGGTCAGGCGGCCGCTGGGCCACCAGGCGCTGTTCCTGTCGCAGCGGCCCTACCTGCCGCTGGGTGACCTGCGCGCCGTTATCGCCTACCCAGCGGCCGGCAAGCCTGAGGATGAGTCGCGGATGCAACAGGCCTTGTGCCAGGTCAACCTGGCCCACCTGGCCGAGCGATTGGACGTCAGCTGTGACTGGTCACACATTCTCTCGGTCGGCGAGCAGCAGCGCCTGGCATTTGCCCGGGTGCTGTTCAACCGGCCACAGGTGGTGTTCCTCGACGAGTCCACCTCGGCCATGGACGAAGGGCTCGAGCATGCCCTGTATTCGCTGTTGCGCACGGAAATGCCGGCGGCGTTGCTGGTCAGTGTCGGGCACCGCAGCACGCTGGCAGGTTTCCATACCCATCGGCTGGAGGTGGATGGGCATGGTGGCTGGTCGCTACTGGAGCAGCAGCCAGTGCTGGCCTAGTTCGGCTTGCCGGTGATCGGCCCTGGCCTGAGCAATGCGACCCCGACCAAAGTGCTGCCGGCGCACGCTGCGCCAAGCAGGAATGTCGCCTTGAAGCCGACCCCGTCCCACAGCAGCCCGGCGACCACGCTGGCCGCCAGCAGCGCCACCCCGGTCAGCAGGTTGAACAGGCCGAAGGCTGTACCGCGCAGGTCGGCGGGGGCGCTGTCGGCAATCATGGCGGCAAACACGCCCTGGCTGAAGCCCAGGTGCAGCCCCCAGGCCGCCACCCCCAAGGCCAGGCCGCTCCAGCCCGGGAGCAGGGCCAGCAGCAGGTCGGCGGTAACCAGCAGCCCCAGCCCGGTCATCAGCACGCCGCGGCGGCCTACGCGGTCCGACAGTACCCCGGCGGGGTAGGCCGACAGCGAATAGGCCAAGGCCATGAGCACCAGCACCGCCGGCGCCCACAGCGGCGCCAGGCCCATGTCCTGGGCGCGCAGCAGCAGAAACGCCTCGCTGAAGCGGGCGAGGGTAAACAGCGTGGCCAGGCCGATCAACCGCCAGTAGGCCGGGCCCAGGCGGGCCAGCTCATGCAGCGCCAACGGTGAGCGCACTGGCCGGGTGGTGGCTGGCGTTTCAGGGTCGCGCACGAAGGCGATGAGGATGTATACCGCTACGAACGCCGGGATCACCGCCACCCAGAAAACCGTCTGAAAATGGCTCGCCGTCAGCCACATCAGCACGATCGCCAGCAACGGCCCCAGGAAGGCGCCCACGGTATCCAGCGCCTGGCGCAGGCCGAAGGCTGCACCACGCAGTTCAGCAGGCGTAACGTCGGCCACCAGCGCGTCGCGCGGCGCCCCACGAATGCCTTTGCCGACCCGGTCGACGAAGCGTGCCACGGTCAGCCACTCCAGCCCGGAGGCCATGGGGAACACCGGCTTGGTCAACGCCCCCAGGCCGTAGCCAAGCACCGTGAGCAGCTTGCGTTTGCCCAGCCGGTCGCTGAGGGCGCCGGAAAACACCTTGGTGATCGAGGCGGTCGCCTCGGCGATGCCTTCGATAAAGCCCACCGCCACTACCGAGGTGCCAAGCACGGTGACCATGTACAGCGGCAGCAGGGCGTGAATCATTTCCGAGGAAATGTCCATGAACATCGATACGAAGCCCAGCGCCCAGACACTGCGAGGGATCTTCGACAGGGACCTGGTGGCGTTCGTGGCGTGGCTTTCTTCATGGCTGCGCATCAGGAGGCTCGGCAGAGGGGCTACGATCGAAACTTTAGGAGCCCTCACGCAGGATGCAAATCGGCAGCTGCATGAAAGCACTGGTAGCCGGACTGCACCGCAGCGTCGGCAGCTCCATCGTGTCAGCAAAGTTCCGTTACAAACATGTAAACTTCGTAAATAAGATTTAAACTCATTTGCGAATCTCTATATTTACCATCCCTGTTGGCCACCAAACTGTGTTTGCGAGGCCGGTGGGCGAGGGCTCCCGGTTTCCGACAGGGATGTGCCGTTTCGCTCATGAATCGCAGGAGATGTACCCATGCAGTGCAAGACTTCACCCAACAGCCTGGCCCTGGCGTTCGTCGCGCTGGCGTCACCGGCCATGGTGGCCACCGTGGCCCAGGCCGAAGAGCAGCGCACGGGTGAGGTGCTGGAGATGCCGGTCGCCGACAGCGCATTGGTGATCCAGGACACCCTGGTTACCGCCGAGCGCGAGGCACGCCAGGCCCTGGGTACGTCGATCATCACCGCCGAAGACATCAAGCGCCATCCGCCGGCCAATGACCTGTCCGACATCATCCGCCGCGAGCCCGGGGTCAACCTGACCGGCAACAGCGCCAGCGGCGCACGTGGCAACAACCGGCAGATCGACCTGCGCGGCATGGGCCCGGAAAATACCCTGATCCTCATCGACGGCAAGCCATCCAGCGCACGCAACGCCGTGCGCTATGGCTGGAACGGCGACCGCGATACCCGCGGTGAAACCAACTGGGTACCGGCCGAAGCGGTCGAGCGCATCGAGATCCTGCGTGGCCCGGCGGCCGCACGTTACGGTTCTGGCGCCATGGGCGGGGTGGTCAACATCATCACCAAGCGGCCCACCGACGAACTCAAGGGCAGCGTCAGCCTGTACACCCAGCTGCCGAAAGACAGCGCCGAGGGCGCCAGCCGCCGGGCCAACTTCAACCTCGGCGGCGGCTTGACCGACAACCTCGGCTTCCGCCTGTACGGCGGCCTGGCCAAGACCGATGCCGACGACCTGGACATCAACGCCGGGCATGCCACCAGTGCGCTGGTGGCGGGCCGCGAAGGCGTGCGCAACAAGGACATCAATGGCTTGCTGAGCTGGAAGCTGAACGACGAGCACCGCCTCGAGGCCAGTGCCGGCTATAGCCGCCAGGGCAATATCTTTGCCGGCGACACCATGAACAGCAACGGCGGTGGTGACGTCGAATTCGTGTCCAGCCTGTACGGCCACGAAACCAATGTGATGCAGCGCAGTACCTACGACCTGACCCACCTGGGCGATTTCACCTGGGGGACCAGCAAGACCGTGCTGGCCTACGAATACGTGCGCAACTGGCGCCTCAACGAAGGCCTGGCAGGCCGCACCGAAGGCGCCCCCAATGCCGAAGGCGCCGCCATGTCGCGCCTGCGCAACACACGCCTGAGCAGCGAAGTGAACCTGCCATTCGCCATGGGCAGTACCGAGCATGTACTGACCCTGGGCGGCGAGTACCTGTACGAAACGCTCAATGACCAGGGCTCGCTGCGCCCGCAAAGTTCGGACCCCACGGGTAATGACGGGCCTGTCGGTTTCGACCGTAGCAGTTCGAAGATGACCGCTCGCAGCTATGCACTGTTCGTCGAGGACAACATCATTGTCGGCGATACCACCATTACCCCGGGCCTGCGTTTCGACCACCACGAAACCTTCGGCGACAATTTCAGCCCCAGCCTGAACCTGTCGCACCAGCTGACCGAAGCACTGTCGGTCAAAGGCGGCATCGCGCGCGCCTACAAGGTCCCGAACCTGTACCAGTCCAACCCCAACTACCTGCTGTACAGCCGCGGCAATGGTTGCAGCGTGCAGCAGACCAACAACGGTGGCTGCTACCTGCAGGGCAACGCCGACCTCAAGCCCGAGATCAGCGTCAACAAGGAAATCGGCCTGCTGTACGACCGTGGCACCTGGCGCACCAGTGCCACGTACTTTCGCAACGACTACAAGAACAAGATCGTCGGTGATACCGATGTGCTGTACGCCATCGGCACCGGCAGCCGCGTGACCCAGTGGGACAACGCCGGCAAGGCGCGGGTGGAAGGTATCGAAGGCAACCTGTTCATCGAGTTGACCCCGGCCCTGGACTGGAACACCAACCTGACCTGGATGCTCGACAACGACAATCGCGAGACCGGCGAACCGCTGTCGGTGATCCCGGAATACACCGTCAACACCACCCTCGACTGGCGCGCCACCGACAAGCTGTCATTCCAGGTGGCAGCGACCTACTTCGGCAAGCAGAAGTCGCCGACCTTCAATGACCGCACCCAGCAAGACTACGACAAGGCCGCGCAACAGGACGTGGAAGCCTACGGCCTGATGGATGTGAGCGCCGGGTACAAGTTCAACGCCAACTACGACGTACGGGTGGGGGTGAACAACGTGTTCGACAAACAGATCCTGCGTGGTGGCAATGCCAGTACTTCGGGCGCCAATACCTATAACCAGCCGGGCAGGGCGGTGTTCGCTGCGCTGAACATCAACTTCTGATCCAACGGGCCGCTGTGCGGCCCATTCGAGCGCATCGACCTCAAACCATGCGCTATCCCTGTGGGAGCGGGCGTGCCCGCGAACACCGGCGCAGCCGGTGCCATGTTGTTGCGGCAAAAAGTGCCAAGGCATGTTAAACCATGCGCCCCAACCCGCCGCGAGAGAAACCCGGTGAAAGCCGTCCGCCTGACCATGATCTGCCACGCCCTTACCCAGGCCCAGAAGAGCGGGCGCCTGCACCGTGCCGACGATGGCATCCTGCCGTTGGGCCAGCAGCCTTTCGCCGACCTTTTCGGTGTGCGGGTGCTGACTGCACCAGAGCGGCGAGCCTGCGAGACGGCGGCGTGGTTTTCGGGGCCGGTGCAGGTCGAGCCGGCCTTGGCCGATTGCGACCTGGGGCGTTGGCAAGGGCTGACGCTGAAGCAATTGCAGGCCGAGCAACCGCAGGCGATGGCCGAATGGCTGCAGGCCCCGGCCAGTGATGTGCACGGCGGCGAGTCGTTCGCCGTGCTTTGCCAGCGCATCGCCGCCTGGCTGGCAGCCTTCGACAGGCCGGGTGAATGGGTGGCGATTACCCACCCGATGGTCGTGCGCGCCGCGCTGGTGCACGTACTTGGCTGCCCGATGAGCGCCAGTCAGCGGGTCGACGTGTTGCCGCTGTCGCGCCTGGAGCTGAGCTTTACCGGGCAGTGGCGCCTGCGCCTTGGCTGAAGCTCAGAACGCCAGCTTGTAGCCGATCAGCAGCAGCATCGCCGCCAGGCAAGGACGCAGCACGCGGTCGGAAATCCGCCCGGTGAGGTGGCTGCCCAGGTAGATGCCTGGCAGCGAGCCCAGCAGCAGGTAGCCCAGCAGCGACCAGTCCATGTTGCCCATGCCGGCATGGCCCAGGCCCGCCACCAGGGTAAGTGGCACGGCGTGGGCGATTTCGGTACCGACCAGGCGGCGGGTGACCAGGAACGGGTACAGCAGGAACAACGCCACGGTACCCAGTGCGCCGGCGCCGATGGAGGTGAGGGTGACCATCACCCCCAGCACCACGCCGGTGAGCACGGTAAGGGTGTTCAGGCTGCGGTCGCTGAGGTGGTAGTGGTCACCGGCATGGCGGCTGGCGAAGGCCTGCAGGCGCGATTTGAACAGGATGGCCAGCGCGGTCAGGATCAGCACCACCGCCAGGCCTTGCTTGATGATGGCGTTCAGCGCCGAGGTGTCGGTGTGCAGGGTGCTGAGGAACCACAGGGTCAGCGCCGCCGCGGGCACGCTGCCCAGGCTGAGCAGGCCGGTGATCTTCCAGTCGACGTTCTTGTTGCGCGCATGCACCCAGACGCCACTGGCCTTGGTGATGGCGGCATAGAGCAGGTCGGTGCCGACGGCCGTTGCCGGGCTGATACCAAACCACAACAGGATCGGGGTCATCAGCGAGCCGCCACCGACGCCGGTCATGCCGACGATAAAGCCCACGACCAGGCCCGCAATGGTGAAACCGAAAGAACCTACATCCATACGCTACTCGACTGCCCAACTTTGCCCGTTATCGGATGCAGCCAGCATATAGATTTTTTTATAGCCAAATAGACTTGTTCGTTATTAGGTTATAACCGGGTCAGGGGTTGCAGAGGTTCCCTGTGGGAGCGGGTTTACCCGCGAAGCAGGCGCTGCGGTGGATGGCACGGGCTTCGCCCGTGTTCGCGGGTAAACCCGCTCCCACAGGGGATCTCGCCAGTTTTCAGATTTTCAGCTAGGCAGTTGCTCTCATGAAAGCCTGTCAACGATCAGTCATCACCACCATCACATGCGCATCTGCGCCATCGTCACTTTCCGACAGGTAGATATGCCCCACCTGGCTGTCGAAATACGCCGTCTCCTGCGGCCCGATGCTCACTGCTTCGCCGGTTTCGAACTCGATACGAACGCGACCGCTGAGCACCAACGCGAACTCTTGCCCGGGGTGGCGGATAAAATCGTCGAACTGGCCGCGTTCACGGGCAATGATGCGGGCATAGGCGGGTGTCATGCGCCTTTCGGGGAAGTCGCCGGCGAGCGGGTGATAGTCATAGGTGCCGGTCGAGTAACCCGCCGCCGCTGGCAGCGAATCGACCACCACCGTCACCGGCACTGGCGCCGTGACCGTGCCGCTGGCGCGCAACAACTGGGCAATGTCGACATTCAGCGCCCGGGCGGCGGCGGCGAGTTTTTCATAGCTGACCGACACCTGCGCCAGCTCCATCTTCGACAGGGTGGACAGCGGTACGCCACTGGCTTCGGACAATTGCTTGAGGGTCATCTGGCGCGCCTTGCGCACCTGGCGCAGGCGCTGGCCGACTACGGCACGGTCCAGCAGGGGTAGGGCAGCGGGCATTCGGGGTCTCGGTATGCGGCGTTGGTCGGGCATCTTACCTTGGACCCTTGCGTATTCGTAAATTCTCATATATTAGAATTCTCATAAATGATAATTTGCTGGCAGGAGCGTGCATGACCCCGATCTACGACACCCTGATCATCGGCGCCGGCATTGCCGGTGCATCCCTGGGTTATCGCCTGGCCGGCCGGCAGAAGGTGCTGCTGCTCGAGCGCGAGGCGCAGCCTGGCTACCATTCCACCGGGCGTTCGGCAGCCATGTTCATGGAGGCCTACGGTACCCCGCAGATCCAGGCGCTTACCCGCGCCAGCCGGGCCTTCTACGAAGCACCACCGCAAGGGTTCTGCGAGCACCCGCTGCTGGAACCGCGCGGCTGCCTGTACGTCGCCAGCCTGGAACAGCAGGCGCTGCTCGAGCAGACCCATGCGCAGAACCTGGCCAACGGCACCGAGGTCAGCCTGCTCGACCGCGACGCCGCCCTGGCCTTGGTGCCGAGCCTGCGTGGCGAGAACCTGGCCGGCGCGGTGCTCGAAGCGGGTGCCATGGACCTGGACGTGCATGCCCTGCACCAGGGCTTCTTGCGTGGATACCGCGCCGCTGGCGGCGAACTGCGCTGCAACGCCGAGCTGATCCAGGCGTGGTACCTGGATGACCTGTGGCAGGTGGAATTGGGCGATGGTAGCCGCGTGCAGGCACGCCAGTTGGTCAATGCCGCTGGCGCCTGGGCCGACCGTGTGGCCGAGCAGTGCGGGGTGGCGCGTATCGGCCTGCAACCCTGCCGGCGCAGTGCCTTCACTTTCCCCGGCCCGTCAGACCAGGACTTCGCCCACTGGCCGGCGGTAATCGGCGTGGACGAAAGCTTCTACTTCAAACCCGATGCCGGCCAGCTGCTGGGTTCGCCGGCCAATGCCGACCCGGTCGAACCCCAGGACGCCGCGCCCGAGGAGCTCGACGTGGCTTTGGGCATCTACAACATCGAAGCCATGACCACCCTGGTGATCCGCCGGCCAAGCCACACCTGGGCCGGGCTGCGCTCGTTCGTCGCCGATGGCGACCTGGTGATCGGTTTCGATGCGCACGCGCCAGCGTTCTTCTGGCTGGCGGCACAAGGTGGCTATGGCATCCAGTCGGCGGCGGGCGCCTCGCGCCTGGCCGCCGACCTGCTGCTGGGCCAGCCGCTGTGTCCTGGCCTTGTCAGCCAGGGGGTGGTGCCCGAGCGCCTGTCCCCGGCCCGTTTCCAGCAATCCTGAAAGGAGCATTCCATGAGCAATGATATCCAGCGTTTCCCCAGCAGCCTGCCGTTCCCGTTCTCCCGTGCGGTGAAAGCCGGCGGCTTCCTGTTCCTGTCCGGCCAGGTGCCGATGAGTGCTGGCGGCGAAGTGGTGCGCGGTGACATCCAGGCCCAGACCCGCGCCGCCTGCGAACGCATCGGCGAAAGCCTGGCGGCCTGCGGCGCGCGCTTCGACCAGGTGGTCAAGGCCACGGTGTGGCTGTCGGACATGAGCCACTTCGCCGGCTTCAACGAGGTGTACAAGGAGTTCTTCGGCGCAGCGCTGCCGGTGCGCTCGACCGTGGCCTCGGCATTGGCGCTGGGGGTGGATGTGGAGATCGAAGTGCAGGCGTTTGTCGGCGAAGCCTGAGCGGGCAGAAATCTGCGCATGAACAACTGTCTTGCGCAAAACCAGGAAGATTGCTTGGCCCTGTGGGAGCGGGTTTACCCGCGAACACCGGCGTAGCCGGTGCCATGCAGCGCGGTACCTTCTTCGCGGGTGAACCCGCTCCCACAGGCCAGCGCTGCATTCAAGGACAGTGGATTACCTGTAGGAGCGGCGGTCTGACTTGCCCGCCAAAAAGCAAAACAACAATAAATCCAGAGGTTCACATGCAAGAGCAGCTGAAGATAGCCGGCGCGTTTGTCGGCGTGATCGTGGGGGCGGGGTTCGCTTCGGGCCGGGAACTGTTGCTGTTCTTTGTCGATTTCGGTGTGTGGGGGCTGGTCGGTGCACTGGTAAGCGCAGCCCTGTTCACCTTCCTCGGTATGGCCCTGGCCGGGCTGGGCAATCGCCTGCAGGCCACTTCGCACAAGGATGTGATCCAGGCCATCTGCGGCCGTCACCTGGGCCTGTTCGTCGACTGGCTGATCACCTTTTTCATGTTTGCCGTCACCGTGGTCATGCTGGCAGGTGGTGGTGCCTTGCTGGAGCAGCAGTTCGGCATCCCGGCGCTGACCGGCAGCGTGCTGGTGACGCTGGTGGTGGTGGGTATCGTGTGCCTGGACGTGCGCAAGGTGATCCTTGCCATCGGTGCCATCACACCCTTACTGATCCTGGTGGCCTCGGCGATTGCGCTGTACGCCGTGTTCAGCCGGCAGCAGAGCTTCGCCCAGCTCGACCAGCTGGCCAGCCAGCAACAGGCGGGCACCCGTCACTGGCTGCTGGGGGCGTTCCTGTACGTGTCGTACAACATCGTTGCCGGCGCGCCGATCCTGGCCATCCTGGGCGGCTCGGCCAAGGGCGAGAGAACCGCGGTATGGGGTGGGCTGCTCGGTGGTGCAGCACTGGGTGGGCTGATGCTGGTGATGAGTGCCGGGCTGTTGTCGCGCCTGGACAGCGTGGCTGACTTGCCGATGCCGATGCTGTCGATCGCCAACGAAGTATCGCCACTGCTGGGGCTGGTGATGTGCCTGATCATCTTCGGCATGATCGTCAACACAGCGGTGGGTACGTTGTTCTCGTTCCTCTCGCGGCTGATGCCGGCGGGTACGGCGAAGTTTCGCTGGGGTTCGGTGGTGACCGGAGTGGTGGCGTTCGGCTGCAGCCTGGTGGGGTTCATCAGCCTGGTGGGTGAGGTGTACCCGCTGTTCGGCTACCTGGGCTTCGTGCTGATGGCGGCGGTGCTGCTGGCCTGGGTGCGGCGGGGTAAAGTGGTTAAAGCGGCGGTGGCGTAGGGGGCTGCTGCGCAGCCCTATCGCGACACAAGGCTGCTCCCACAAGGATCGCATGGCACCTGTGGGAGCGGCCTTGCGTCGCGATTGGGGCGCAGAGCGCCCCCCTGGGCCATCAGATCCTGAAGCTGCCTACCAGCTGCTTCAGTCGCCCGGCCTGCTGGGCCAGTTGGTCGCAATGGCGCAGGGTCTCGTTGAGGTTCTCCACCCCTTGCTGGTTCAGGGCGTTGATCTGGGTGATGTCCAGGTTGAGGCTCTCGACCACGGCGGTCTGCTCTTCGGTAGCGGTAGCCACCGACTGGTTCATGCCATCGATCTCGCCAATGCGCTGGGTCACGCTGGCCAGGCGTTCGCCTGCCTGGTTGGCCACCTGCACGGTCTGTTCGCTGGAAACCTGACTGGTATTCATGGTGTGCACCGCTTCGCGCGAGCCCACCTGCAGGCTGGTGATCATGCGGTGGATTTCTTCGGCCGATTCCTGTGTGCGGTGCGCCAGGTTGCGTACCTCGTCTGCCACCACGGCAAAGCCACGGCCGGCCTCACCAGCACGGGCCGCTTCGATGGCGGCGTTCAGCGCCAGCAGGTTGGTCTGCGGCGAGATACCCTTGATCACGTCGAGGATCTTGCCGATCTCGTCAGTGCTGGCGTTGAGCGTTTCGATTTGCGCGCAAGATTCGCTGATGCGCTGCGACAGGGCGGTCATGGCGCTGATCGCTTCTTCGACCACTTCACGGCCACCGTGGGCCTGTTCGCTGGCTCCGCTGGCATGCTGCGAGGCATCGGCGGCGTTGCGGGCGATTTCCTGGGTGGCGGCCCCCAGTTCGTTGATTGCTGCGGCCACGCTGTTGGTGCGCATGCTTTGCTCTTCGGAACCGATGATCGACGCATTGGAGGCGTTGACCACCTTCTCCGACAGGTCGTGCACCAGGCGGGTTGCAGAGGACACTTCGCTGATCGAGGCATGAATGCGCTCGACGAAGCGGTTGAACGAAGTGGCCAGCTCGCCGAACTCGTCCTTGTTCTGCACCGTCAGGCGGCGGGTAAGGTCACCTTCGCCCTCGGCGATGTCGCGCATGGCGCGGCCCATGGTGGTCAGCGGGCTCATCAGCACCGGGATCAGCAGGCCAAGCAGGCCGGCGATGGCAGCCACGGCGATGAGCATGGCGATGATCGCCGACGTGCGGAACTGGCTGAGCGCGGCGTAGGCCTTGTCCTTGTCGATCGACAGGCCGATGTACCACTGTGCCGAAGGCAGGCCGGCCACCGGGGCGAAGGAGATGATGCGGTCCTGGCCATTGAGGGTGACATCCTGCATGCCGGCGGCGACTCGCAGGTTGCTGCCCGGGTAGATATCCTTGAGGTTCTTCATTACCTGGTCTTTGTCGGGGCTGACGATCACCTGGCCATTGCTGTCGGCCAGGAAGGCGTGGCCGATGCCGCCGAAATCGACCGAGTTGATGATCTCGACCAGGGTATCGAGGGTGACGTCGCCGCCGACCACACCGATCAGCTCGCCATTGCCCTTGCTTTTCACTGGCGTGGCGATGGTTACCATCAGGCCGCCGACAGCACCCTGGTACGGGGCGGTCAGCACGGTCTGCCCGGCGCTGGCCGCGGCGCCGTACCACGGGCGCTGACGTGGGTCGTAACCGTCGGGCATCTGCGTATCGGGGCGCTGGGTGAACACACCGTTGGCCTGGCCCAGGTAGGTGAACAGGAAATTACGCGTGTAGGACGGCTGCTCGATCAGCCCGGCCAGGGTATCGCCGGCGCCTTGCTGGGCGATGTCCTGGGCCAGGTTTTCCAGGACCAGGATGCGCCCGCTCATCCAGTTCTGCACGCTGCTGGCGGTCAACGCGCCGGACTGCTGCACCGAAGCTTCGATGTTCTGGCGGATGGTGTTGCGTTGCAGGTAGTCGTTGTAGAGCGTGAACAGGGCAAATGCCAGGACCACGACGCCGCAGGCGCTGAGCAGGATCTTGTGGCGAAATTTCAGGTTCATGTTTCGAGACCTTGAGCCAATG
>PJTY01000848.1_pt1 | contig 13287 bp, 15 predicted proteins | sample 1512121 | NCBI WGS metagenome assembly PJTY01 (sample SAMN08177680, study PRJNA422409) | Soil metagenome, whole genome shotgun sequencing project. | isolation source: Soil enriched (2) on filter paper: alkali lignin treatment | place: USA: Madison | collected 2015-01-15 | reverse complement strand
TGTGGGTCGGCGCGGGGTGCCTGGGCTTGACCCTGTTCAAGAAGCGCAAGGCCCTGTTCGATCGGGTGATGGGCCGCAAGGCGCCGGCCTCGGACGTTTGACCTGACGGTCCGGTCCGCCTAGGAACGGCGCAAAGCCTTTCCAGACCGGACCGGATCATGCCTCCCCGCCATCTCGAAGCCGTCATTCCTCCGCCCGAAGAGATCGTGGTCTCGACCAAGCGCGTCGCCTGCGACGGCGGCGGCGGGGCCCTGGGCCACCCGCTGGTCTACATGGACATGGGCGAGGACGACTTCATCGAGTGCGGCTACTGCGACCGCCGCTTCGTGCTGTCGGCCCATCCGCACCCCGAGAGCGAATATCTCGATCCGGCGGCCCGCCCGCCTGAGGCGCACTGAGTCCGGTCATGCGTTATCTGCACGCCATGGTTCGGGTGAAGGATCTGGACGCCTCGATGCGTTTCTACCGCGACCTGCTGGGTCTGGAGGAGACGCGCCGCGTCGACTATGAGGCCGGCCGCTTCACCCTGGTCTATCTGGCCGCGCCCGCCGACAAGGCCCGCGCCGAGGCCGAGAAGTCGCCCGAGGTCGAGCTGACCTACAACTGGGACGATCAGGACTACGACGGCGGCCGCAACTTCGGCCACCTGGCCTTTCAGGTCGACGACATCTACGCCGCCTGTCAGCGCCTGATGGACGGCGGCGTGGTCGTCAACCGCCCGCCGCGCGACGGCCACATGGCCTTTGTCCGCTCGCCGGACGGCATCTCGATCGAGCTGCTGCAGGCGGGCGAGCGCCTGGCCCCGGCCGAGCCCTGGGCCTCCATGCCGAACGTGGGCGCCTGGTGAGCGTTTCGGCGCGGCTGATCCTTGGTCTGGCGGTCCTGAGCCTGGGCGCCTGCGCCTCGGTGACGGAGACCAATCCGGCGCGGACGGCCACCGACATGCTGCTGGTCAACCGGGCGGCCGACCGTGCTGTCGAAGGCCTGACCCTGCCGATCCCGCAGGGCGCGCGCGTCTTCGTCGACGAGACCTATTTCCAGGCCGAGAACGCCCGCTATGCGTTGAGCGCCATCCGCGCCGCCCTGTCGGAAGCGGGCTACGCCATCGTGCGCGAGCGCGGCGAGGCCGACGCCATCTTCGAGGTGCGCGCCGGCGCCCTGTCGCTGGACCAGCTGCGCCGGGTGGTCGGCATCCCCGACATGCGGGTGCCGATCAATGAGAGCCTGAACGTCGTCTCCCTGCCGGAGCTGTCGCTCTACTCCAACCGCGACCGGATGGGCGTGGCCGAGTTCTCGGGCTTCCTCTACGACGCCCGCACGGGGATGCCGCTGGGCGCCGTCACGCCGATGATCGGCCAGTACAAGATCCGCAGCCACAAGGCCTTCATGATGATCACCTGGGGCCAGCAGCTGGCCCAGCCGGGCGAGCGTGATCCGGGTTCGAGCTGGAAGGAATTCTAGCGCGAGCGCTCAGTCCGTTCGCGGAGCGAGACAGCCGCTTCGGACCGTGTTAGGGCGCAGGTGAGCATAAGGCGTTGGCCGCGCTCATCCGTTCGCCGCCGCCGCAAGAGACGCCCTTGTCCTTCTTCCACGCCGGTCCTGCGCCGAAAGGCTCCGGTCTTCGCCGAGGCGCCCTGCGCGACGGGCTGGACCTGGCGCCGGGGATGAAGGTCGGCCTGTTCGGCGGCTCGTTCAATCCGGCCCACGACGGCCACGCCCATGTGGCGGCCACCGCCATGCAGCGGCTGGACCTGGACCGGGTGGTCTGGCTGGTCTCGCCGCAGAATCCGCTGAAGTCCGGACACGAGACCGCGCCCCTGGCCGAACGCATGGCCTCGGCGCGCGCCGTGGCGGCGAGCGTCGGCCCGGCCATGATCGTCTCGGACTTCGAAACGCGCGCGGGCACGCGCTGGACCGTCGACACCCTGCGCGCCATCGTCGCCCGTCATCCGGGCGTGCATTTCGTCTGGCTGATGGGATCGGACAATCTGGCGGGCTTCCACCGCTGGAGGGGCTGGACCGACATCATGCGGCTGATGCCGGTGGCGGTGATCGCGCGGCCGGGCAGTCTGCTGGACAGCCGTACGGCCCCGGCGGCGGCGCGCTTCGCCCGCTATCGCATTCCGGCCGCCCAGGCGGGGCTGCTGCCCAATCTGGAAGCGCCGGCCTGGACCTATCTGACCGCGCCGCTGAACCACCGCTCCTCCACCGCCATCCGGGCCACGCGCGCGGCGGGGTGAAGAGTCGTCGCAGGCCGGGTGACCTTTCACGCCGGGCGTGCTAGACTGGAGTTTTAGTAATCGCCTCGGAGCCCTCCGCTGACCCCCTCGACCGCGCATGATGCGCAAGACGCCGTTTCGAACGCGGCGCATGAAATGGACCTGATGGATTCCGTCCATTCCGAAGACGGTCAGGCCGAGGACGGCCCCAGTAGCGACGAGCGCCAGCCCCTGCCGGTCGGCGCGACCGAGCTGGAGCAGGCCATCCTCGCCAAACTCGACGAAGACAAGGCCCAGGACATCGTCCTGATCGACCTGCGCGGCAAGAGCCCGATGTCCGACGCCATGATCGTGGCCTCGGGTCGCTCGCACCGCCACGTCGGCGCCGTCGCCGACCACCTGCTGCGCCTGTTCAAGGAGCAGGGGCTGGGCAAGGTGAAGGTCGAAGGCCTGCCGCATTGCGACTGGGTGCTGCTGGATGCGGGCGACGTCATCGTCCACCTGTTCCGCCCGGAAGTGCGCACCTTCTACAACATCGAGAAGATCTGGGCGGTCGACAGCGCCCACCGCGGCGGCCCTGTCCGCGGCTGATCCTTCCTCTGACGGCGGGCTGACCTCATGAAGCTGGCGATCGCGGCCATCGGCAAGCCGGGCCGCGGTCCCGAGGCCGCCCTGGCCGACGACTACGCCCGGCGCGCCACCCTGTCGGGGCGGGCGCTGGGTCTGGGTCCCCTCGAACTCATCGACCTTGAGCCGAAGAAGCCCGGCAAGGCGCCGGAGGCCGAGCTGCTGCTCGCCGCCGCCGAAGGCGCGCATCTGATCGCCTGCGACGAGCGGGGGCGGACCTATTCCTCGCGCGCCTTCGCCGACCACGTGGCCGCCCTGCGCGATCAGGGGGAACGGCGGCTGGTCTTCGTCATCGGCGGCGCCGACGGCCTGGACGAGAGCGTGCGCCGCGCCGCCCGTTCGACCCTGGCCTTCGGGCCGCAGACCTGGCCCCACGCCCTGGCGCGCGCCATGCTGGCCGAGCAGCTGTATCGGGCCGTGACCATCCTGGCCGGTTCGCCCTATCATCGCGACTGATGCGATCCGGGGCCGTTCTTCTTCTGACCTCCTCCAGCCTGCTGCTGGCCCTGGCCGGGCCGGCGGCCAGCCAGCGCGCGACCCAACCGAACGCCGAGCTGACCCGGCTTCAGGCCGAGTATCGCGACGAGACGGCCCGCGCCCGCCGCCTGCGCGCCGAGGCCGCCGCCGCCGCCGAGGAGATCGTCGACCTGGACCGCCAGCTGCGCGAGCTGCGCCGCGCCGAGGCCGAGGACGACGTGCAGATGGAGGCCCAGCGCGCCCGTCTGAAGGAACTGGGCGATCGCGAGGCCGCCCTGCTCGCCGCCCTGTCCCGCGAACGCGCGGCGCAGGGGCGGCTGCTGTCCGCCCTGCAGATGATGAGCCGCAAGCCGCCGCCGCCCCTGCTGATCCCGGCGGACCAGGCGGTGGACACGGTGCGCGCCTCCATCCTGATCCGCGCCATCACGCCCGACCTGCAGAAACGCGCCGAGACCCTGGTCGAGCGCCAGGCCGAGATCGGCCGCATCCGTCGTCTGGCCGCCCTGTCCAGCGAGCGCCTGTTCACCGTTGAAAGCGCCCAGAACGACCGCCGCGCCGAGATCGAGGGGCTGACGGCGCGCAAGACCGCCCTGCGTTCGGTCCTGCGGGCGGAGGCGGCGCGGGCCGAACGCGCGACCAAGGCGCTGGAAGCCCGTATTCGTGAACTGGGCGGGCAGACGCCCCGGATCGCCGAAGCGCCCGAAGAGGCTCCGGCGGCCCGCCTGCCCGCAGGCCGCAGCCGCCTGACGCCGCCCATCGCAGGAACGCCCTCGCAACGTTTCGGCGGCCGCTCCGCCGGATGGAGCTGGCGCTCCAGCCATGAGGCGGTCGGCGCGCCCGCGGCGGGCCGCGTCGCCTACGCCGGCCCCCTGAAGGAATGGGGCGAGGTGGTGATCCTCGACCTCGGCCCCGGCTGGCGCGCCGTGATCGCGGGCCTTGACCGGTTGGAGGTCGAGACCGGCCAGCGCGTGTCCGACGGCCAGACCCTGGGCCGCACCGGCGAGGACGGCGAGGCCTATTTCGAACTGCGCCGCCAGGAACGGCCCATCGATCCGGCCCCCTGGCTGCAGTAGCGGGCCAACCGCGCGAAATTCCTTTCAAATCGGCGCGGACGCTGTTTGTATCGGCGCAACTGTCGTGCGCGCCGTCGTGGCGCCTGCGCCGCCCTGGACGACCGGAGCCGAAAGCGGATCCGATGGAAAGAGACCGAATGCGTAAACTGCTTCTCGTGGGCGCCGCCGCCCTGGCGCTGGGCGGATCGGCGGCGGCCGTGGCCAGCCAGACCCCGCGCAACGAGACCTTCCGCATGCTCGAGATGTTCGGCGACGTGCTGGGCATCGTCGAGCAGGCCTACGTCGTTCCGGTCGACAACAAGAAGCTGATCGAGGCCGCCCTGCAGGGCATGATGACGGCGCTCGACCCCCACTCCAACTATCTGCCGGCCAAGGCCTTCGGCGACCTGCGCGAGCGGACCTCGGGCGAATATTCCGGCGTCGGCCTGACCATCACCTCCGAAGGCGGTCTGGTGAAGGTCATCTCGCCGATGGACGACAGCCCGGCCGGTCGCGCCGGCGTCCAGGCAGGCGACGTCATCAGCGCCGTCAACGGCCAGAACGCGGCGGGCCTCAGCGTGTCCGAGGTCTCGGACAAGCTGCGCGGCGCCACCGGGACCAGCGTCACCGTCACCTTCCTGCGCGACGGCGAGGAGCCGCGCGAGGTCGTGCTGACGCGCGAGGTCATCAAGGTCGAATCCGTCACGGGCCGTCTGGAAGGCGACTTCGGCTATTTGCGCATCTCGACCTTCAACGAGAACACCGGCCGCGAACTGACCGAAACGATCGAGCGGCTGAAGACCGAGAAGCCGGGCCTCAAGGGCTATGTGCTGGACCTGCGCAACAACGGCGGCGGCCTGCTGACGGCGGCCATCGACGTGTCGGACGCCTTCCTGGAGCGGGGCGAGATCGTCAGCCAGCGCGGGCGCAAGCCCGAGGACATCGAACGCTACGCCGCCAAGCCGGGCGACCTGACCGGCGGCCTGCCGGTGGTGGTGCTGATCAACTACGGCTCGGCCTCGGCGTCCGAGATCGTGGCCGGGGCCCTGAAGGATCAGGAGCGGGCGACGGTCGTCGGCCTGACCAGCTTCGGCAAGGGGTCGGTGCAGACGGTGATCCCGCTGCGCGGCGGCCAGGACGGCGCCCTGTCGATCACCACGGCGCGCTACTACACCCCGTCGGGCCGTTCGATCCAGAAGATCGGCATCGAGCCGGACCTGGAGGTCGCCCGTTCCGAGGCCGAGGCCCGCATCGTCTCGCGCTCCAGCTTCATCTATTCCGAGGCGGCCTATTCGACGGCGCTGGACTCTTCCATCGGGGCCGAGCGCAAGGGCCCGCACACCCCGCGCGAAGCGCCGGGCGCCGACTACGCCAAGGACAAGGACTATCAACTGGAGCGGGCGCTGGACGTGCTGCGCGCCGGGGGCGACCTGACCAGGCTGGCCGCCGCGCCGGAAGGGATCGTCATCACCGAGCCGGGCGAAGACAAGGTCGAGACCGCCGAGGCGGAGACCGACACGCCCGAAACGCCGACGGTCACGGTCAAGCCGGACGAACCGAAGACGGACTGACCGCCGCGTCCCGCAAACGTGGTGAACGCGCCGTTAGGCTTTCTTAACCGGCGCAGGCGTTAACTGAGGCTGAGGGGCGCCGCGTCTGTGCGGCGCCTGCAAGCCCGAGCCGACGCCCTGACCATGTTCGCCAAGCGCCAGTCCGCCCTCGCCGCCGCCGCAGGCGCGCCGCCGGAGCCCCGGTCGCGCCTCGCCATGGAGCCGGTCCTGAACGCCCTGAAGAAGCCGCCCGTCGCGGCGGGCGCGGCCGGGGCCTTCGTCATCGGCGCCGCCGCCCTGTTCGTCGCCGTCCTGGGCGACCCGCGCGCGGGCGCGCCGACGGCCAGCGCCGTGCTGGAGCGGCCGGCCGCCGCCGACACGGCCCCGACCGGCGCCGAGGCTTTCGGTTTCAGCGGTCTGGACATCTATCAGGATCTCGGCCCCATCGATCCGGCCCTGATGGGCGAAGAGGGCGCAGGCATGGCGGGCGAAGCCCTCATCACCCTGCCGGACGGCGCCAGCGTGGCCTCGGGCCAGGGCTTCAGCGCCCCGGTGCGCGCGCCCTCCAATCCCCTGCCCAAGGCGCCGATCGCGGGCCTGTTCCAGCCCGGCCCGAACGGCCCCCTGCCGCGCATCGCCGCCGACGGCCGCGTTCCGGCCCAGGCCTACGCCCGGCCCTTCCGCTCGAACGGCAAGCCGATGGTGGCCCTGGTGGTCGGCGGGCTGGGCCTGAACAGCGCCACCACCCGCGCGGCGATCGAGCGTCTGCCCGCCGAGGTGACCCTGTCCTTCGTGCCCTACGCCGAGGGCTTGCAGACCTGGATCGACATGGCCCGCGCCCACGGCCATGAGGTGATGATCGAACTGCCGATGGAGCCGACCGGCTATCCCGACAACGATCCCGGCCCCTATACGCTTCTGTCGAGCGGCGGCGCCGACGACGTGGCGGTCAAGCTGGACTGGCTGCTGGCGCGCGCCACGGGTTATTTCGGCGTGACCAACTATCTGGGCGACCGCTTCGCGACCTCGGACGAGGGGGTGACGGCCCTGATGACCAACCTGCGCCAGCGCGGCCTGGCCTTCCTCGACGACGGTTCGATGCGCCGCCGCCCCGGCGCCTTCGCCCGCGCCAGCGCCGACCGCGTGGTCGACGAGGAACAGACCCCCGCCGCCATCCTGCGCCAGTTCAACGCGCTGGAGGCGGCCGCCAAGACCAACGGCGCGGCCCTGGGAACCGGCTTCTCCTACCCCGTCACCGTCGAGGCCGCCGCCCGCTGGACGGCGGGCCTGGAAGCGCGCGGTCTGCAACTGGCGCCCGCTTCGGCCATGACCCGGCGACCGGGGCGGTAGACCGCATAATCCGCGCGGCGAAGGCGTCGGCGTGTTAGAGAGTCCGGCATGAGCACCGACGACGATCACGCCCCCGCCGCCGAACCTGCAGACGCCGTTCCCGGCGAAACGCCCGTGCAGCGGGCGCTGCGGCTCAAGAAGGCGGCGATCGACGCCCGGCCCAAGCCGCCGCGCGGCGGACGTTTCCAGCGCGAACAGGCGGCCCGCATCAAGAGCGGGGCTTCGCGTCCCTGGATGAGCAAGTAGTCAGACCGGGCCTTTGGCTTGATCGGCTCGGATAGACGTGATCGTCTGTCGATATGACGATGTTCGCGCTGTCCCTGGCTTTGGCTTTCGTGGCCGTGCTGGCGGCCATGTCCTGGCGCGCTGCGAGAGGCCTGATGCGCGAGACGCGGCTGCCGATGCAGTGGGGCTTTGACGGGCGGCCCATATGGCGTGCGCCTCGTGACGTCGCCTTGAGCTTCACGCCTGTTCTGGCGGCCTTGACCCTGCTCCCCACGGCGATGGCGAGTCTGTTGGGGCCGCTGGAGAGCGCGGACGCGCGGCGTTACTTCGGCGTCCTGATCGTCATGGGATTGGCCTGGATCGGCGCTCACGCTCTGCACCTCAGGCTGGTGCGTGGCTGGCTCGCACGGCAGGGCTAAAGCGTCAGCCGCATGGCGACGCGGTCGGTCAGGCCGTGGGCGGCCTCTGCGGCCAGGGTCTCGCGCAGATAGGCGGGCGTTTCTGCAAACGTCAGCGCCGCATAGCCCAGGCGCGCATAGAAGGGCGCATTCCACGGAACGGTGCTGAAGGTGGTCAGGGTCAGGGCCTGTTTGGCGCGGGCTTCGGCTGCGTGGCGCGCCGCCGCCATCAGCGCCCGCCCAACGCCGCGTCCCTGATGTTCAGCAGAGACTGACAGCTCAAGGATATGCAGGTCCGCGTCCGCCTCGGCGGCGATCAGGAAGCCGATCGGCTGGTCCTCCGTATCGACCGCGACCCAGGACAGGCCCTGCGCAACGGCTGTGCGGTGAACGTCCGGTCCGGCGGTGCGGTCGTCGGCGATCCAGGTCAGATCGGGCAGGGTGCGGAACAGCGTCGCCGCCGACCGCTCCACCGCTTCCAGGCGGTCGATGTCCGTTCCGCGCGTCGGGCGGACCTGGATCAATGGGCGTCGCAGCCCTTGGCGGGCATGGGTTTCAGGTCCAGCAGGGCGAACAGCCTAGCGTCGTCGTCCTCTTCCGGGTTCGGCGTGGTCAGCAGCTTGCCGCCGACGAAGATGGAGTTGGCGCCCGCCAGGAAGCACAGGGCCTGCATCTCCGGCGTCATGCCTTCGCGACCGGCCGACAGGCGGACCATCGACTTGGGGCAGACCAGACGGGCGACGGCGACGGTGCGGACGAACTCGATCGGGTCGATCTCGCCCTCCTTCAGCACCCGCTCGCCCAGCGGCGTGCCGCCGACGGGGACCAGGGCGTTGACCGGCAGGCTGTCCGGGTGGACGGGCAGGGTCGCCAGGGCGTGCAGCAGGCCGGCGCGATCGCGGCGCTTCTCGCCCATGCCGACGATGCCGCCGCAGCAGGTGTTCATCCCTGCGTCGCGGACGTGCTGCAGCGTCTCAAGCCGGTCCTGATAGGAGCGGGTCGTCACCACCTCGGCGTAATACTCAGGCCCGGTGTCGAGGTTGTGGTTGTAGTAGTCGAGGCCTGCCTCCTTCAGCTGCTTGGCCTGGTCGGCGTTCAGCATCCCCAGGGTGGCGCAGGTCTCCAGACCCAGCGCCTTCACGCCCGAGATCATGGCCGCCAGCTTGGGCGTGTCGCGGTCTTTCAGCTCGCGCCAGGCGGCGCCCATGCAGACGCGGCTGGCTCCGCCGGCCTTGGCAGCCATGGCCTCGGCGATGACGGCGGTCGGCTCCATCAGCTTCTCGGCCTTCAGCCCGGTCTTGAAGCTGGCCGACTGGGAGCAATAGCCGCAGTTCTCGGCGCAGCCGCCGGTCTTGACCGACAGCAGTTGCGACTTCTGCACCTCGCTGGGGTCGAAGGTTCGCCGGTGCACCGTCGCCGCCTCGAACACCAGCTCCATGAAGGGGCGGGCGAACAGGGCCTCGACCTCCTCCAGCGTCCAGTCGTGGCGAGGGATCGAGAAATCGCGGGCGGGTCGGATCGAAGCGTCGTCAGCCATGGGACGACGGCTTAGACGACTTGCTCCCGATCCGCCAAGCCTGTGTTGATCGCACGGCGTTGTGCCATTGTGAGGACTGGACCGAGCGGAGGGGGCAGGATGAAACGCGCAGGGTTTGCGGCGGTCGCGACGGCGCTCGTCGCCTTAGGAGCGAACGGAGAGGCTGAGGCGCAGGCGGCCTATCGTTTCTCGCCGATCATGGAACAGGGGGCGGTGCGCGCCCTGGCGGTCGAATTGCGCTTCATCGGCGAAGCCGACGGCGACACCCTGCTGAACCTGCCGACGGGCGGGGGGCGTGAAGCGACGCTGTTCCGTCATATCGCCGATGTGAAGGCGTCGGGCGCGCAGGTTCAGGCTACGGATGCGCCCGATCGCCTGCGGCTGGTCCACGCTCCAGGGGCCGAGATCCGCGTGACCTACCGGCTCAACTCGGCCTTTGAGGTCGCGCCGTCTGCGGGCGCCGCTGAAGACCGCTATCATCCGATGATCGTGGGCGACTGGTTTTCGGTGCTGGGCCGGGCGGCCTTCATCCGGCCCGACTGGAGTTCCGACACCCCCGCCAGCTTCGCCTGGCGCGGCTTCTCTTCGGACTGGACCCTGGCGTCCGATCTGGAGCATGGCGATCTGCGTCTGGGCGATATCGGCCAGGCGATCCTGCTGGGCGGGACGGACCTGGCGGTGACGCGGTTGGGGGCGGAGACGGCGTCGACGCGGATCGCCCTTCTGGGCGATTGGGACTTCGATCGCGCCCGTTTCACGGATGACCTATCCCGCATCATGACCGCGACACGCGCCTTCTGGGGCGTGGAGGCCCGGCCCTTCCTGGTCGCCTTGACGCCGCTGCGAGCCGAGGCCGGGGCCTATAGTTTGAGCGGGACGGGACTGGCTGACGCCTTTTCGGTCTATGCGTCCACGGACGCCGAGGCGGAGGATCTTGCACCGTTGCTGGCCCATGAACATTTCCACAGTTGGATGCCGCTGGCCGTGGGCGGGCTGGATCAGGAGCCGGAAGCGCTCGGCTATTGGCTCAGCGAAGGCTTCACGGATTTCTATACCTTGCGGATGTTGGTGCGCGCCGACGTCGTGTCGGTGGAGGAGGCGGTGCGCCACTTCAACGACGGGCTGGAGGCCTATTGGACCTCGCCGGTCCGCGCACGGCCCAACGCCGAGATTCCGGCGCATTTTTCATCCGACACGGGGTTTCAGCGCCTGCCCTACCAGCGGGGCGCGGCGCTCGCCGCCCTCTGGGATCATCGCCTCAGGGTCAGCGGGACGGCAGCGGGCCTCGACGATGTTCTGCGCGCCATGGCCGTCGATCAGGCGGGCGGCGACGCGGTCAGCCGCTTCACCCGGGCCATGACTGCGCGCGGCGTCGATGTGGCGCCGGACCTGAAGCGTCATGTCGAGAACGGCGAAATGGTCGTCCTGCCGTCGGATCTGCTTGAACCATGCGGGCGACTGGAGATGGTCGAGCGCGCCCTGTTCCATCGCGGCTTCGATATCGACGCGACCATGGCGGCCGATAGCGTCGTGCAGGGCGTCGACCCGTCGGGACCCGCCTTCGGCGCCGGCCTGCGCGACGGGATGAGACTGGTGCGACGCGAGGGCGTGCTGCGCAACGATCCTGATCTGGAGATCATCTATCGCGTCGCGACCGCCGAGGGTGAGAAGGTCGTCGCCTGGCTGCCCCAAGGACCCGAACGCGTGACGATGCAGAGGCTCGTCGCCTCGCCTGAAGCGGAGGGCGAGCGGCGTGCGCAATGCCGCCTCGCCCTGGCGGGTCTTCAGGAGGCGAGCCCGCCCCGTTGATCAGGCGACCAGGCGCGGCCCTCGTGAGGCGCCGGCGGCGACGGAGCGGTCCAGGCGGAAGCGGCCGACCTGCTGGTTCAGGCTGACGGCTTCATTGGCCAGCTGACGGGCGGCGGCGGTGGCCTCCTCGGTCATGGCGGCGTTCTGCTGGGTGATGTCGTCCATCTCGCCCATGGCGCGGCGGACGCGGGCCAGGCCGTCGGACTGTTCCTGGGCCGAGCCGGCGATGCCGCCCGCCAGGCCGTCGACGGCCGAGACCTTGGCGCCGATGCGCTCCAGCGCCGCGCCGGTGCGCTCGACCAGGTCGACGCCGCGCGCCACCTGGGCCGAGGAGGTGGAGATCAGCGTGCGAATCTCGCCGGACGCCTCGGACGAGCGCTGGGCCAGGGCGCGCACTTCCTGGGCCACCACGGCGAAGCCGCGCCCGGCGTCGCCGGCGCGGGCGGCCTCGACCCCGGCGTTCAGGGCCAGCAGGTTGGTCTGGAAGGCGATCTCGTCGATCAGACTGGTGAAGCGGCCGATCTCGCTCGAGGATTCGGCGATGGCGTGGATGGCGCTGACGGCGTCGCCGACCACCTGGGTCGTGTGCTCGACATCGGCGCGGGCGGCGGCCAGGGCCTCGGCGGTCTGACGCGCGCCGTCGGCGGTCGAGGCGACCTGGCGGGCGATGGCGTCGGCTTCGGCGACCGTGCGCTCCAGGTTGGCGGCCTGACGCTCGGTGCGGCTGGCCAGGTCTTCGGAGGCGACGGCCAGCTGGCTGGAGCCGGCGCTCAGGCTCTCGACGCTATCGGCCACGGCGCGGACGGCGGTGCGCAGGGCGCGGGTGGCGGCGTGGAAGTCGTTCTGCAGCGACCGGTATTCCTCGGGGAAGACGTCCGGGATGGTCACCGACAGATCGTTGTCGGCCAGGCTGTGCAGGGCGGCGCCCAGGGCGCGCACGACCTCGGCCTGGCGCGCTTCGGCGGCGGCGTGTTCGGCCTGCACGCGGTCGCGCTCCTCCTGCAGGGCGTCCAGGTAGATGGAGATGGCCAGATCCATGTCCAGCATGACCCGCTGGTTCAGTTCGGCCACGGCCTCGGCGGTGATGCGGTCGTGTTCGCGGCGATTGGCGAACAGCTTCCTGGGTCGCTCGATGATGGCGCGGGTCAGATGGGCCAGGAGAATGCTGTAGCCGCCGATGTACCAGCGCGGCTCCAGACCGATGCGGGCGTGGACGCGGCCGATGGTGCGCACCGAGGCGGCGTAGTCCTCGTCGGCGCGGCCCTCGATGATGGCGTCCCAGTGGCGCTGCTGGGCGTTGCTGGCGGCGGCGACATGGCCTTCGTCGCGGAAGAAGCGGTGGGTCTCCGGCTCGGCGCGCACCCTGTCGTAGAAGGCGGCGAGGGCCAGGGGGATGGAGCGGCGCAGCAGGCCCGAGATGGCGCTGTAACCGGCGGACGGCCGACCCAGCCCCATGAAATGCATGCGGCGGTCGATCTCGTGGGAAGCCATGACGCAGACTCGTTTCAACGACGGGGCGAGGGGAGAGCCCCAATACCCCTTGTCGCCAAGAGGGTATTGTCCGGGTTAAGCCGAGATTGCGTAGATTTCCTTAATCCGCGCCGAACCGGCGACGGCGTCATCGGCGGCCGTCATATAAAGACATCCTTATGTCTTGATTGCTCCCGTGGCCGCGCCGCGCTATAGCGGCGACAATCCCCCGACAGTGGCCGAAAGACATTTCAGCATGACCGACTACATCGTCCGCGACATCTCCCTGGCCGATTTCGGCAACAAGGAAATCGCCATCGCCGAAACCGAGATGCCGGGCCTGATGGCGCTGCGCGACGAATACGGCGCCGCCCAGCCGCTGAAGGGCGCCCGCATCGCCGGCTCCCTGCACATGACCATCCAGACGGCCGTGCTGATCCAGACGCTGGAAGCCCTGGGCGCCGAAGTGCGCTGGGCCTCGTGCAACATCTTCTCGACCCAGGACCACGCCGCCGCCGCCATCGCCGCGTCGGGCACGCCGGTCTTCGCCTTCAAGGGCGAGAACCTGGTCGA